>Ga0315907_10001097_pt1 | contig 37207 bp, 35 predicted proteins | sample LakEriMetagenome_3_FD_203525 | JGI IMG/M metagenome (GOLD analysis project Ga0315907, IMG submission 203525) | Freshwater fungal communities from buoy surface, Lake Erie, Ohio, United States - Buoy 12 MA123 | ecosystem: Environmental > Aquatic > Freshwater > Lake > Lake biofilm | place: USA...
TGGGCGGTTTGCACATCGTCGTGGGCCACCCGCAGCGCACCTCGGTGGCCGCCACCAAAGACCGCAGCGTCTCGGTGCCCAGTTTGGTCAACGCGGCCAGTGTGCTGCACCAAGGTCGCACCACCTTGACCTATGGCAAGCGCGAGTTGCCCAACTACCAGGTTTTCGACGAGCGCCGCTACTTCGTGCCCGCCCAGGGCGATGCGGTGTTTGAGGTTCAGGACAGCCAAGGGCAGTCGGTGCGCGTGGGCTTGCTCATTTGTGAAGACGCGTGGTTCGACGCCCCCGTGGTCTCCACCTGTGCGGCCGGCGCTCAGCTGCTGGCGGTGATCAACGCCTCGCCGTTTCACGGCGGCAAAGGCGCCGAGCGTGAGCAGCGTTTGGCCGAACGTGTGCGCGCTGTGGGTGTGCCCTTGGTCTACGCCCACTTGGTGGGCGGTCAAGACGAGGTGGTGTTCGACGGTCGCAGCTTTGCGCTGGACGCCCAAGGCCAAGTGGTGGCCCGCGCCGCGGCCTTTGACACGGCCTTGATGGCGGTGGCTTGGCACACAGAGCAGGGGCGTTTGAGCCCCGTGGCCGCACCCGTGGTACCCCACCCCGATGCCGATGAAGACCTGTGGCGGGCTCTGGTCATGGGCGTGCGCGATTACGTGCAAAAAAACCGATTCCCCGGCGTGCTCTTGGGTTTGTCGGGTGGCATCGATTCGGCCTTGGTCTTGGCCATCGCGGTCGACGCCTTGGGGGCCGATCGCGTGCGCACGGTCATGATGCCCTCGCCGTACACCGTTGATATCTCATGGATCGATGCCCGCGACATGGCGCAGCGTCTGGGTGTGCGCTACGACGAGATCGGCATCGAGCCGACCTTCATGGCCTTGCAAGCGGCCTTGGCCCCGGATTTTGCGGGTTTGCCGGCCGACACCACGGAGGAGAATTTGCAGGCCCGCATCCGCGGCACCTTGCTCATGGCCTTGTCCAACAAGTTCGGCGCCTTGGTGCTGACCACGGGCAACAAAAGCGAGATGGCCACGGGTTACTGCACGCTTTACGGCGACATGGCCGGCGGGTTTGCGGTCATCAAAGACGTGCTCAAGACGGCGGTGTTTCGTTTGGCCCGCTGGCGCAACCAGCACGATCCCTTCGGCACCGGTCAGCAGCCCATCCCCGAGCGCATCATCACGCGCCCACCCAGCGCCGAGTTGCGTCCCGACCAGCAGGACCAAGACAGCTTGCCACCCTACGAGGTGCTCGACGCCATCATCGAGCGCTTCATGGAAAACGACCAAAGTCCCAGCAGCATCGTGGCCGAGGGTTTTGATGCTGAGGCGGTGGCGCAAGTCGTGCGACTCATCCGCATCAACGAATACAAGCGCCGCCAAGCACCCATCGGCGTTCGCGTGACCCACCGCAGCTTTGGCAAAGATTGGCGTTACCCCATCACCAGCCAATACCGAGCATGACACTGGGCCTTAGGCCCCGTGGTACATTTTTCGATCGAATCTTTGCACCCTTGGAGCACCCCATGAAACAAATCACCGCCGTCATCAAACCGTTCAAGCTTGAAGAGGTGCGCGAAGCCTTGGCCGAACAGGGCGTGACGGGCTTGACGGTGACCGAGGTCAAAGGCTTTGGCCGTCAAAAAGGCCACACCGAGCTCTACCGCGGTGCCGAGTACGTGGTGGACTTTTTGCCCAAGGTCAAGTTGGAAGTGGTGGTCAAGACCGACGAGGTGGACCGTTGCGTGGATGCCATCATCAAGGCAGCCCATACTGGCAAGATTGGCGACGGCAAGATTTTCATCACACCGGTGGAGCGCGTGATCCGCATTCGCACCGGCGAGCAAGACGAATCCGCGGTTTGAGCCTCAGATCTGTGGGCTGATGCCCTCGGGCGCGAAGCCCGCGGCTTGCACCAGTTGCTCGGCCAAGGCAATCGCTTGGGTGTCCACCCGAATCAGCCCCATTTGACCGTCGTTCATGAAGCCCTCGCGCACCGAGCCGTTCAAGAACGTCAGCATCGCGTCGTAATAGCCACCCAAGTTGAGCAGGCCCACGGGTTTGTCGTGGTAGCCCAGCTGACGCCAAGTCCAGACCTCGAAAAATTCCTCAAAAGTGCCGATGCCGCCAGGCAAGGCCAAAAAGGCATCGCTGCGCTCGGCCATGATGCGTTTGCGTTCGTGCATGGTCTCGACGACCAAGAGCTCGTCGCAGTCGTGGTTGGCCCATTCGCGCTCCACCAGGGAGCTTGGGATCACGCCGACCACGCGCCCGCCGCTGTGGCGTGTGGCCAAGGCCGTGATGCCCATCAAACCGTTGCGTCCGCCACCGTAGACCAACTGACCACCGCGTGAGCCAATCCATTGGCCCAAGGCTTGAGCGGCTTGGGCGTGCTGAGGATCAGCGCCGGGGCGTGAACCGCAGTAAACGCACAAAGAAAAAGCGGGCGTGCTCATGTGGGTTTGCTCGGTTTTTTGCGTTTGGGTGGCTCGGGCGGTTGGTGGTGCACCAAGCGCGTCCCGGCCCAAGCGTCGTGCCAAAACTGGCGCTCGCGTTGGAAACGCGCCAGTAAGGCCCACACCAAAACCCAGCCTATGGTCAAGACCGTGATCTCACCCCCGGGCAAATCGAAAACATCCCCGACCGCCAAGGGCGGCAAAAACCAGACCCAAGACAAAAAGTAACGCACCAGGGCTCGGCCTTGGCTGATGGTGTTGCCATCTCGATCCACCACGCGAATGAACCAGGTCTTCATGGCCAAGGTTTGTCCCTTGGACCAAAACCAGGTGAAGTAAATGCCGAACACCAAGAACAAAAACGCCTGTTGTGCGTGGCGGTTGTCCAAGGCGTGGCGGGTTTGGGTCAAGGTGGAAAACAAATACCCCGCAATGAAAACCACGCCAAACAGCAGCATGCCTTCGTAGAGCCAGCAAGCCAAGCGGCGCGGCAGTGTCGGGGTCACAAGGGGGGCAGTGGTTGCCGTTGGGGGTGAGGCTGTCGGTGCGTTCATGGGGGGAGATTGTCGCACCGTGCCATAATGCGGTTTGCATTTGAAATCAAAACGGCAAACGGGCCAAGGTCCGGCGGATTTATTGTTCTGCCCATGTCCATTGGTCTTAAGTCCCGAGTCCGCCCCACAAGGGTTGGCACAAGGGGCACCCAAGGTTTTTCGTTAGAGAAATTCTCAAAAGGTTCATCATGGAAATCAACAAAGCTGAAATCGCCAGCGCAGCTGCCGCGTCCCCATCCGCCCAGCATCCCGAGTTGCGCGGCGCAGAAATTCTCGTCAAAGCATTGCAAGAAGAGGGCGTCAAGTACGTCTGGGGCTACCCCGGCGGCGCGGTTTTGCACATCTACGACGCGGTCTTCAAACAAGACCAGTTCCAACACATTTTGGTTCGCCACGAACAAGCCGCGGTGCACGCGGCCGACGGTTATGCGCGCGCCACCGGTGATGTGGGTGTGTGCCTGGTCACTTCAGGCCCCGGAGCCACCAACGCCGTGACCGGCATCGCCACCGCCTACATGGACAGCATCCCCATGGTCATCATCAGTGGGCAGGTGCCCACCGCGGCCATCGGTTTGGATGCCTTCCAAGAGTGCGACACCGTGGGCATCACCCGCCCCATCGTCAAACACAACTTCTTGGTCAAAGACGCTCGCGACATGGCCGAGGTCATGAAAAAGGCCTTCCACATCGCGCGCAGTGGCCGTCCAGGCCCCGTCTTGGTGGACATCCCCAAAGACGTCTCGTTCAATAAAACCCCCTACCTGGGCTACCCAGACAAGGTGGAGATGCGCTCCTACAACCCGGTGCGCAAAGGTCACGGCGGCCAGATCCGCAAGGCTTTGCAGCTCTTGCTCAACGCCAAGCGCCCCTACATCTACACCGGCGGCGGCGTCTTGTTGAGCAACGCCACCCACGAGTTGCGCACCTTGGTGGACATGCTGGGTTACCCCGTGACCAACACCTTGATGGGCTTGGGCGGCTATCCGGCCACCGAACCCAAGTTCTTGGGCATGTTGGGCATGCACGGCACGATCGAAGCCAACAACACCATGCAAAACTGCGACGTCTTGCTGGCCGTGGGTGCGCGCTTCGATGACCGCGTGATCGGCAACCCCAAGCACTTCGCGCAAAACGAACGCAAGATCATCCACATCGACATCGATCCTTCGAGCATTTCCAAGCGCGTTAAGGTCGATGTGCCGATCGTGGGCGACGTCAAAGACGTGCTCACCGAGCTGATCGCCATGCTCAAAGAGTCACAGCAAAAGCCCGATGCCTCAGCGTTGCAAGCCTGGTGGTCGACCATCGAAGGATGGCGCTCGCGCAACTGTTTGGCTTACGACAAGAGCGACAAAACGGTGATCAAGCCCCAGATGGTCATCGAGACCCTCTGGAACATGACCAAGGACGCCGACGCTTACATCACCTCCGATGTGGGCCAACATCAAATGTGGGCGGCTCAGTATTACAAGTTCAACGAACCCCGTCGCTGGATCAACTCCGGTGGCTTGGGCACCATGGGCGTGGGCATCCCCTACGCCATGGGCATCAAGCTGGCCAAGCCCGAGAGCGAGGTTTACTGTGTGACCGGTGAAGGTTCGGTGCAGATGTGCATCCAAGAACTCTCGACCTGCTTGCAGTACAACACGCCGATCAAGGTGGTGTCGCTCAACAACCGCTACCTCGGCATGGTGCGCCAGTGGCAAGAGATCGAGTACGAGGGCCGTTACAGCAACAGCTATATGGACGCACTGCCCGATTTCGTGAAGTTGGCCGAGGCTTACGGTCACGTGGGCATCTTGGTGGAGAAGCCCGAAGACGTGGAGCCCGCTTTGCGCGAAGCCCGTCGTCTGAAGGACCGCACGGTGTTCTTGGACATCCGCACCGACCCGTCTGAAAACGTCTTCCCCATGGTCAAGGCTGGCAAGGGCATCACGGAAATGTTGCTCGGCTCCGAAGACCTGTAAAACCCATCGCTCACCCTACTGGGTGAACCCCTATTTGAAGAATCTATTTGCAGCCGAGCCTGCGCATTACCGTGCGCAGGGGAGGGCTCAGAAAAGAGGAATACCCATGAAACACATCATCGCTGTCTTGCTGGAAAACGAAGCCGGGGCCCTGTCCCGCGTGGTGGGCCTTTTCTCGGCCCGTGGCTACAACATCGAGTCGCTCACCGTGGCGCCCACCGAAGACCCCAGCCTCTCGCGCATGACCATCGAGACCAATGGGTCCGACGAGGTCATCGAGCAAATCACCAAACACCTCAACCGCCTGATCGAGGTCATCAAGGTCGTGGACCTCACCGAAGGCCCTTACACCGAGCGCGAGCTCATGATGGTCAAGGTCCGCGCGGTGGGCAAAGAGCGCGAAGAAATGAAGCGCATGGCCGATATCTTTCGCGGTCGCATCATCGATGTCACCGACAAGAGCTACACGCTCGAACTCACCGGCGACCAAAGCAAAAACGACGCGTTTTTGGAAGCCATCGACCGCACGGCCATTTTGGAGACGGTTCGCACCGGCGCCTGTGGCATCGGCCGAGGTGAGAGAATACTTCGCGTCTAACACCCACCCCTGAATTCAACCGGAGCTAAAAATGAAAGTTTTCTACGACAAAGACTGCGACCTGAGCCTGATCAAAGGCAAGACCGTCGCCATCCTGGGCTACGGCAGCCAAGGCCATGCCCACGCACAAAACTTGAACGACAGCGGCGTCAAAGTCGTGGTCGGTCTGCGCAAAGGCGGCGCTTCTTGGGACAAAGTCGGCAAAGCCGGCTTGACCGTGATGGAAGTCAACGACGCCGTCAAGGCCGCTGACGTGGTCATGATCTTGTTGCCCGACGAAATGATCGCCGAGGTCTACAACAACAACGTGGCCCCTCACATCAAGCAAGGCGCTTCTTTGGCTTTTGCTCACGGCTTTAACGTGCACTACAACCAAGTCGTGCCCCGCGCCGATTTGGACGTGTGGATGGTTGCCCCCAAGGCGCCCGGCCACACCGTTCGCAATACCTACACCCAAGGCGGCGGCGTGCCCCATTTGGTGGCGATTCACCAAGACAAGTCTGGCAAGGCCCGTGATTTGGCCTTGTCCTACGCCATGGCCAACGGTGGCGGCAAGGCCGGCATCATCGAGACCAACTTCAAAGAAGAAACCGAAACCGACTTGTTCGGCGAGCAAGCCGTCTTGTGCGGTGGCGCGGTGGAATTGGTCAAGATGGGCTTTGAAACCTTGGTTGAAGCCGGCTACGCCCCTGAGATGGCTTACTTCGAGTGCTTGCATGAGTTGAAGCTGATCGTTGACCTGATCTACGAAGGCGGCATCGCCAACATGAACTACTCGATCTCCAACAACGCGGAGTTCGGCGAGTACGTGACCGGTCCTGAAGTCATCAACGAAGAGTCCCGCAAGGCCATGCGCAACGCTTTGAAGCGCATCCAAAACGGTGACTACGCCAAGATGTTCATCCAAGAAGGCCGTTTGAACTACCCATCGATGACGGCCCGCCGTCGCAACACCGCCGATCACCAGATCGAAGTGGTGGGTGGCCAGTTGCGCGCCATGATGCCTTGGATCGCCAAGAACAAGCTGGTCGACCAGACCCGCAACTGATGCCTTCGGGGGCCCGAGGCTCCCGTTTCATCGACACAGCCGCCTTTGGGCGGCTTTTGTTTTGCCCTTTACACTAACCACCTATGCAAAACTCTCCAGCTTCAGACAACAAAGAACCCGTGGACGCGCCCAAGCAACGCATCAAAGGCATTTACATGTTGCCCAACATGATCACGCTCGCCGCCTTGTTTGGCGGTTTTTATGCGGTGGTCATGGCCATGAATGGCCGCTACGACCTCGCCACGGTGGCCATCTTTGTGGCCATGGTGCTCGACAGCCTGGACGGGCGGGTGGCGCGCATGACCAATACCCAAAGTGCGTTTGGCGAGCAAATGGATTCGCTTTCTGACATGGTTTCCTTTGGTGCTGCACCGGCCTTGATCGCCTACGAGTGGACCTTGCGTGGTTTGGGCCGCTGGGGTTGGATCGCGGCTTTTGTCTATGTGGCTTGTGCTGCCTTGCGCTTGGCGCGTTTCAATGTGAACACGGGCGTGGTGGATAAGCGTTTCTTTCAAGGCCTGCCTTCGCCCGCAGCGGCGGCCTTGGTGGCGGGTTTCATTTGGCTCACCACCGAGTTGGAGGTGCCGGCGGCCGACATGGCTTGGCCCATGTTTGCCCTGACCCTGTACGCGGGCCTCACCATGGTGACCAACGTGCCTTTTTACAGTTTCAAGGACTACAGTCTCAAGCGCAGCGTGCCTTTTGCGGCCATTGTCTTGGTGGCCTTGTCGATCGCGGTGATCAATATCCACCCGCCGACCGTGTTGTTCGGCATCTTTTTGCTCTACGGCCTGTCGGGCTACGGCGTCTATTTTTGGCTCAAGTCCAAGGGGCGTCCCACCAGCGTCATCAGCACCTCCACCCAAGAGCCCGACGAGCGGGGCATGCACGACTGAACCAGCGATGAGCTTGCGTCAATCGGCTGGTTGAATTTTATTAATCGACCTTGGCGCGGCGCTTGTGCTACATTCATATCCATGAACTTTTTTGCTTTGGCCCTACTACTGCATGTCCGACAAGGGCAGGTTTGGTAACGCACGAGTAAACCCAACACCACGGCCCGTTTGCCCCCGCAACGGGCCGTTTGTCTTTCTAGAGATCCCAAGGAGCTTGTAATGACCGATAAATTGATCATCTTCGACACCACTTTGCGCGATGGCGAGCAGTCACCCGGCGCCTCCATGACCAAAGACGAGAAGCTGCGCATCGCGCGCCAACTCGAGCGCCTCCGAGTCGATGTGATTGAAGCTGGTTTTGCCGCCAGCTCCAACGGTGACTTTGAATCCGTCAAGGCGATTGCCGAGGCCATCAAAGACTCCACCGTGTGCTCCTTGGCCCGCGCCAACGACCGCGACATCGCGCGGGCCGCCGAAGCCCTCAAAGGCGCTCAGCGCGCCCGCATCCACACCTTCATCGCCACCAGTGCGCTGCACATGGAAAAAAAGCTGCGCATGACGCCCGATCAGGTGTTTGAGCAGGCCAAGCAGTCGGTGCGTTTTGCCCGCAACTTGGTGGAAGACATCGAATTCAGCCCCGAAGACGGTTACCGCAGCGACATGGACTTCTTGTGTCGCGTTCTCGAGGCCGTGATCAACGAAGGTGCGACCACCTTGAACATCCCCGACACCGTGGGTTATGCCGTGCCTGAGTTGTATGGCAACTTCATCCACACTTTGCGCGAACGCATCCCCAATTCCGACAAAGCCATCTGGTCTGTGCATTGTCACAACGACCTGGGCATGGCCGTGGCGAATTCCTTGGCGGGCGTGAAGATCGGTGGGGCGCGTCAAGTGGAGTGCACCATCAACGGATTGGGTGAGCGCGCAGGCAACTGCTCGCTGGAGGAAGTCGTGATGGCCATCAAAACCCGCAAGGACTACTTCAACTTGCACGTCGATGTGGACGCCACGCAAATCGTGCCTGCCAGCCGCATGGTCTCGCAGACCACCGGTTTTGTGGTTCAACCCAACAAGGCCGTGGTGGGGGCCAACGCCTTCGCCCACGCCTCGGGCATTCACCAAGACGGCGTGCTCAAAGCGCGTGACACTTACGAAATCATGCGCGCCGAGGACGTGGGTTGGGCCGCCAACAAAATCGTCTTGGGCAAGCTCAGCGGACGCAACGCTTTCAAGCAGCGCTTGGAAGAGTTGGGTATCCAGATGGAGTCCGAAGGCGAGATCAACTCGGCGTTTGCCGCGTTCAAAGAACTCGCCGACCGCAAAAGTGAGATCTTCGACGAAGACATCTTGGCTTTGTGCAGCGACGAGAGTGTGACCGCCGACAAGGAAAAGTACGGATTGGTGTCGCTCTCACAACACAGCGAAACCGGTGAGCGTCCCTTCGCGTCGGTGGTGTTCACGGTCGACGGTCAAGAGCGCCGCAGCGAGTCCGATGGCAACGGCCCGGTGGACGCTTCGCTCAAGGCGATCGAATCTCAGGTCAAGAGCGGTGCCGAGATGGTGCTTTATTCGGTCAACGCCATCACCTCGGGGTCGACCGAAAGCCAAGGCGAGGTGACGGTGCGCTTGCAACACAGCGGGCGTGTGGTCAACGGTGTGGGTGCAGACCCCGACATCGTCGTGGCATCGGCCAAGGCCTACCTCTCAGCGCTCACCAAACTCCACAACAAATCTGATCGGGTCGCGGCACAGGGTTAATCCTTTTGGGACGCTCTCGACCACCATTGGCTTAACCGTTTTGAAATATCAAAAACGACAAAACCTCTGATTGTGTCGAGGTTGCCACTTCAACCGATTGATATTGTTAGATTTTTCTTTTGGGTATATACTCCGCAAACATAAGCAATATGGGCGGGGATAAATCCATGGTTTTCAATGACTTAAGCGTCATACCTATCAAAAGGTTTTCAGTTTTGGTGGCGACTGCGCTGGCCGTGTCGCTGTCGCCTGTCGTCCAAGCCAAGGCACCATCGACCAAGACAGAAGAGTCCGACAGCGCCAAGAAAACCCCCCAAAAGAAACACTTGGCCAAGTCGGCCAACGCCAAGCCCAAGTCAAACGCCCAAGCCAAGAGACACGTCAAGCCCAACCAAAAGCGCGTTCAAACGGCCAAAAAGAGCTCATCGCGCAAGCAAACGGTGGTCGCCAAAAAGCGAACGCAAAAGCGCGTCATCGCGCGAGCGCCTGCACGCTTGAGCGTGGGTCAGCGCATGGGCTTGCACAGCGTGGACGATCCCTTGAGTTTGTCGGCCAGTGTGGCCTTGGTCATTGACCAAAGCACCAACGAAGTCTTGTTCAGCAAGAACGACGATGCGGTGTTGCCGATTGCTTCCCTCACCAAGCTCATGACCGGTTTGGTCGTGGCCGATGCCCAATTGCCCTTGGATGAGGAAATCACGATCACCCGCGAAGACATCGACACCCTCAAGGGCAGCCGTTCGCGCTTGGCCATTGGTGCGCGTTTGACCCGCGGCGAGTTGATGCACCTGGCCTTGATGTCCAGTGAAAACCGCGCTGCCCATGCTTTGGGGCGTACCCACCCCGGCGGCATCGATCAGTTCGTGCGCGACATGAACCAAAAGGCCGTGACCTTGGGCATGACCGATTCGCGGTTTGTCGACCCCACGGGCTTGTCCAGTCGCAACCAGTCCAGTGCTCGCGATTTGGCGACCTTGGCGGCCGCATCCTACAACCAGCCCATCATGCGCGAGTTGTCCACATCGCCCGGCTACCGTTTGGCCGTGGGGCGCAAGACTTTGCAATTCAAGAATTCCAATGGTTTGGTGCGCAGCGACAACTGGGACATCGGCTTGCAGAAAACCGGTTACATATCTGAAGCTGGTCGTTGCTTGGTCATGCAAGCCACGGTGGCAGGCCGCGAGGTCATCATGGTGTTTTTGGATTCCGTGGGTAAGGTGGGTCGCCTTCGCGACGCCGAGCGTGTACGCCATTGGATGGAAGCGCAAGACAACGCCTCTCCGATCCAGTCCAAACTGCTTCCCCGGGGTTGACCCCGATCAGCTGTTCTTCGCAACCGGTGAGCCCAAAGCGGCCGAAATTTCAGCCGCTGTTGATTTGAGTTTGCTCAACCAACTCTCGTCGATGCGGTCGGCCGGGGCCGAGATTGACAGGCCCGCGACCAACCGGCCTTGGTCGTCGTGAATGCCCGCGGCCATGCAACGCACACCCAACTCCAATTCCTCGTTGTCCCGCGCAACACCGGTTTTCTTGCACATCAGCAATTCGCGCTCCAAGGTGGCCAGTTGCGTCAGGCTGTTGCGCGTGTGGCCCGCCAATCCCGTTCGCGCAGCATAAGCGCGAATTTTGGGTGCTTCATCGTTGGCCAAAAAGAGCTTGCCCACCGAGGTCAGGTGCAAGGGGGCACGGCCACCAATGGCGCGCACCACCTGCATGCCCGAGCGTTCGCTGAAGGCGCGCTCCACGTAAACGATTTCATCGCCTTGGCGCACACTCAGGTTCACCGGTTGCTGTATTTGCTTGTGCAGTTCGCGCATGGGGGTCAGCGCAGCATCGCGCACGCTCAGCCGGGCCTTGACCAAGTTGCCCAACTCCAGCAGTCGCATACCCAGTCGGTAATTGCCGGCTTCTGGTCGATCCACAAAACGGCCGATGGTCAGGTCATTGAGTATGCGGTGCGCCGTGGAAGGGTGCAGACCGGTTTTTTCGCTGATTTCTTTGAGGCTGATGGCCTCTTCTTTGGTCGCCAAGACCTCCAACAGGTGAAACATGCGTTCAATCACCTGGACGGTGGGTGTGCTGGGCAATGCGTCGCTGCGTTTGGTCATGGTGGTGGAAATTGGATTCTCCATTTTACAAGGTGAAATTTTATCCCAAAGCTTGTCGGCCTTTCAAGCCTGCCATTGGCCTTCCACGAGCTTTTCGTGGGGTCTGAATTGGGCCTTGTAGTCCATCTTGGGGCTGTTGTCGATCCAATAGCCCAAGTACACAAAGGGCAGCTGAAGTTGGCGTGCTTGCTCGATTTGCCACATCACGTTGTAGGTGCCGTAACTCGCTTGGTCGTCCGGGTCATAGAAGGTGTAGACGGCCGACAAGCCGCTGTTGAGCACATCGATCAAGGACACCATCTTGAGTTCGTCTGGGCCGCCGTTGGGGTGGGGTGCGTAAAACGCCACCAGCCTTGAGTTGACTCGGCTTTGTAATAAAAACTGGGTGTATTGGGCTTCGCTGTCCTCGTCCATACCGCCGCCGGCGTGGCGTTGGTGCTGGTAGCGCAGGTACAGGGCGTAATGGGCCGGGTCGTAGACCAATGGGCCGACTTGGGCGCGCAGGTCTTGGTGCTGTCGCCAGCTGCGCCGTTGGCTGCGCCTTGGCTCAAAACGGTCCACGGGCACGCGGATGGGCACGCAAGCCTGACAACCGTCGCAGTAGGGGCGGTAGGTGAACATGCCACTGCGGCGAAAGCCCGACTGCAGCAGCCCGTCGTAGACTTCGTTGTTGACCAAATGGCTGGGTGTGGCCACTTGGGAGCGTGCCAAACGGTTGGGCATGTAACTGCAGGGGTACACGGCGGTGGCGTACAACTGCAAAGCAGGCAGCGGCAAATCGTGGAGTTGGGTCACGGCGTGGTCCAAAGGCTGAGTGCCTTCAGTATAGGAAAGACCAATCTTCCGGGCCAAAGACCCAAGGTGCGGCGGGGCTTTGCACGGCGTGGGCCACGTGCTGCACAAAGTCAACACGGTCCATGGTGTGTGCCCCCATGCTCATGAGGTGGGCGGTGGCTTGTTGGCAGTCGATCATGGCAACTTGGTGCTTCCGCGCCCACGCCACCAAAGCCGACAGGGCGATTTTGGAAGCGTCGCTTTGGTGGCTGAACATGGACTCACCAAACACCATGCCGCCGATATGAACCGCGTAGAGCCCACCCACGAGCTCACCATCCCACCAGGTCTCCACGCTGTGCACGTCGCCTTCGCAGTGCCAAGCTTGGTAGGCTTGGACCATGGCCGGCACGATCCACGTGCCCGATTGCCCCGCTCGGGGTGTTTGGGCGCAGGCTTGGATCACCCGACCGGTGGCGTGGTCCATGCGCACCTCCAGCCGCCCAAGGGCCAAGCCGCTCTGCACGGTTTTGCGCAGTGACCGGTGAAAACGAAAACGATGGGGCTGCAAGACCAAGCGCGGCGCTGTGCTCCACCACAAGACCGGCTGACCCGGGCTGAACCAGGGGAAAATACCCTGCCGATAAGCCTGCCGAAGTGTGCTGACGTCCAAAGCCCCACCGGCGCACAACAGGCCGGGATAGGGCGTGCTCTCGTCCCAAGCGTTGCTGACCGAGGGGAAGGCTTCGCCCGGTGCCAGCCAAGGCAAGGTGGGTGGGTCGGCGGCTGAAGACATATCCCTATTGTGAAACAGAGCTTGCAAGCGCAACTCGCAAAAACCGCAAATCCGACAGGCGATCTGTGACTAGGTAATCCAGCTGACGCATTTGCGCCGCCCAGTGGCGAACTGTTCTATTGCTAAAGAGTGTTTTTAAAGGTCAAGATGATGCAGTCAATAGAAATACCCTTGACATTTAAAGCAATATCGGTAAACTTACTTCACCCTGTTTATGGTGGGCACTCATGAAATGAAAATCGTCTGCATTGGTGGCGGCGCAGCCGGCCTGTACTTCGCCTTGCTGATGAAGCGCCACAACGCGTTTCACGATATCACGGTGGTTGAGCGCAACAAGCCCTACGACACCTTCGGCTGGGGTGTGGTGTTCTCCGACGCCACCATGGAGAACATGCGACGCTGCGACCCACAGTCGGCCGCCGAAGTGCAGCAAGCCTTTAACCATTGGGACGACATCGAGCTGCACTTCAAGGGACATACCATCCGAAGCGGTGGTCATGGCTTTGTGGGCATTGGACGCAAGAAAATGCTCAACATCCTGCAGGCGCGCTGTGAGGAAGTGGGCGTGAAGCTGGTGTTTGAGCATGAGGCCGACTCCGACGCCGATTACCCCGATGCCGACCTCATCATCGCCAGCGACGGCATCAATTCAAAGGTCCGCGCGCGCCACGCCAACACCTTCAAGCCCGATATCGTGACGCGGCCCAACCGCTTCATCTGGCTGGGCACGAAGAAGATCTACGACGCCTTTACTTTCTTATTCGAAAAAACCGAACACGGCTGGTTCCAGGCCCACGTCTACAAGTTCGACGACACCACCAGCACCTTCATCGTCGAATGTCCCGAACACGTCTGGCTGGCTCACGGACTCGACAAGGCCGACCCCGACCAGTCGATCGCTTTCTGCGAACAGCTTTTTGCCGCCAACCTTAAAGGCGAAAAGCTGTTGACCAACACCCGCCACCTGCGCGGCTCAGCCTGGCTGAATTTCCAGCGTGTTACCTGCCAGCAATGGTGGCTGCACAATGGCCGCAGCCATGTGCTGCTGATGGGAGATGCGGTGCACACGGCGCACTTTGCCATCGGCTCAGGTACCAAGCTGGCCCTAGAAGACGCCATCGAACTGGTGGACCAGTTCAAGGCACTGGGCGACGGCGCTGAGCAATTGCCTCAGGTTCTGGCAAGCCACCAAGCGGTTAGAGAGATCGACGTCATCAGGCTGCAGAACGCGGCCTGGAACGCGATGGAATGGTTCGAGGTCTGCGGTCAGCGCTATTGCGACCAGTTGCCGCCTGAACAGTTCATGTACAGCATGCTCACTCGCAGCCAACGCATCAGCCATGAAAATCTGCGCCTGCGTGACAAGGACTGGCTGGAGGGCTACGAGCGCTGGTTTGCGCAGCAGGCCGGTGTGGAGAGCGACGCGGCCGTGCCACCTATGTTCACGCCCTTCACGCTGCGCACGGTCACGCTCAAGAACCGCGTCGTGGTCTCGCCGATGGCACAGTACATGGCCATCGACGGCTTGGTCGGCAACTACCACATGGTGCACTTGGGCGCGCGCGCGCTGGGCGGGGCCGGTCTGGTTTTTGCCGAAATGACCTGTACCAGCCCCGACGCCCGCATCACCCCCGGTTGCCCTGGCCTTTGGAACGACGAGCAAATGGCGCATTGGAAGAGCATCGTCGATTGGGTGCATGCCCACAGCGATGCAAAAATTGCTGTACAGATTGGTCATGCTGGCGCAAAAGGATCGACCCGCCGCGCATGGGATGGCATTGACAAGCCTTTGGCCGATGGCGGCACCGAGCCCAACTGGCCGCTGTTGTCGGCATCGTCTCAACAGTACCTTATAGGCGTGAGTCAACCCTCGCAGGCCATGACGCGCGCCGACATGCTGCGTGTGAAGGCAGATTTCGTGGCCTCAGCAAAGCGCGCCGCCGCCGCCGGCTTCGACTGGCTGGAACTTCACTGTGCGCACGGCTACCTGCTGTCGAGTTTCATCTCGCCGCTGACCAACCAGCGCAGCGATGAATACGGCGGACCGCTGGTCAACCGCTTGCGCTACCCGCTGGAGGTCTTCGAGGCTGTGCGCGAAGTTTGGCCCCAGCACCTACCGATGTCGGTGCGTATTTCGGCGCACGACTGGGTTGAAGGCGGTATCACGCCGGCCGATGCAGTTGACATTGCGCGCGCCTTCAAGGCCGCCGGTACCGACCTGATTGACTGTTCGTCGGGTCAGGTCAGCAAGCTCGAGAAGATCACCTTTGGGCGCATGTTTCAGACGCCGTTTGCCGATCGTGTGCGCCAAGAGGCCGGCATTGCCACCATCGCGGTGGGTGCAATCAGTGAGGCCGACCACGTCAACAGCATCATCGCTGCCGGCCGTGCCGATCTCTGCGCCTTGGCCCGTCCGCACCTCGCCAACCCTGCATGGACACTGACCGAGGCCGCGAAGATCGGCTATGAGCAGATCGTCTGGCCGCGGCCTTACCAGTCAGCCAAGGCTCAGATGCAGGCCATTTTCGCTCGTGAGAAGACGCAGGCGCAGATTGAAAAACAATGAATGAATACATGCGTCAGGGTTTACCGCTTGCGGGCCGGCACGCACTGGTCACCGGGGCCGGGCGTGGCATCGGTGCGGCCATTGCGCGCCGCCTTGCCGCAGATGGTGCGCGCCTTACTCTGCTGGGCCGCCATGCACCAGCCTTGCAGGAACTGGCTGAAGAACTGGGCGCGGGCACGCTGGTGCTGGCCGCGGACGTGGCTGATAGCACGGCCATCATCGCCGCCATCCGCCAGGCCGAACAGCAAGCCGGGGCCATTGAGCTGCTGATCAATAACGCCGGCCAAGCCGACAGCGCGCCGCTGCACCGCACCAGCGATGAACTCTGGCAGCGCATGCTGGCCGTTAACCTGAGTGGCAGCTTTCACTGCATTCGAACCGCGCTGCCGGCCATGCAAGCTGCCGGCTGGGGCCGCATTGTCAATATTGCCAGCACGGCAGGCCAGCGCGGTTATGCCTACGTGGCAGCCTATGCCGCAGCCAAGCACGGTGTTATCGGCCTCACACGTTCATTGGCCTTAGAAGTGGCCACGCAGGGCATCACCGTCAACGCCGTGTGTCCTGGCTACACCGACACCGCGCTGCTGCACGGGAGCGTGGCCAGAGTGGTGGCCAAGACCGGCCGCAGTGAAAGCTCGGCGCTGGCCGAGTTCACACGTCACAACCCACAGGGCCGAGTGGTCAGCCCACAAGAGGTGGCCGATACGGTGGCTTGGCTATGCGGACCAGCGGCGGCGGCCATCAACGGACAGTCGATTTCGGTCAGCGGCGGCGAGGTGATGTAAATGGCTCGTGCACAAAGACCAAAGCCGCAGACCATGCCTGAGGCACGGCTGGCTGACAGTCACATCGGCCTGGAAGCGCGCGCCATTTCGGCCGACCATCTGGACGTACGCATTTGGCTGCGGCTGCTGGCCTGCAGCGCACAGATCGAACAGGAAATCCGCGCCCGCCTGCGACAGCATTTCGGCACCACGCTGCCACGCTTCGATTACCTAGCGCAGCTGGAACGACACCCCGAAGGGCTGCGCATGAGCGCTCTTTCCAACTACATGATGGTGACCGGCGGAAATGTCACCGGCCTGACCGACCAACTGGTGGCCTGCGGTTGGGTTGAGCGGACAGCCGATAACGACGACGGCCGCGCCTGGCGTGTGCGCCTTACGCCTGAGGGTCAAACAGAGTTTGCCGCCATGGCCGAACAGCACGAGGCCTGGCTGGCAGAGTTGTTCAGCGGCTTTGCTGTGGCCGACAAGCAGCTGCTGTACGAACAACTGGGACGGTTGCGTGCGCACTTGGCCCAAGGCGGCTGTATGGCTGAGGCCACAGCGCTGGCTGCCAGCCCCAAGCACAGCCACGCGACCAGAAAGTCCAGCGCCACGCGCCCTGCACCTCAGACCACACGGTCAACCAAGCGCACGAATAGGAGCTCCTTATGAATCCATCGGACACCTCGTCGCTGGCCGCCATCGACCCCGCCCTGCTGGCCGGGAACCGCCGCACGTTGGCGGGCTTCGAGGCCCACCATGTGCTGTGGCAAGTGATAGCGCAAGTGGGCATCATCACACTGAACCGCCCCGAGCGTAAAAACCCGCTCACCTTTGGCTCCTATGCTGAGCTGCGCAACCTATTCCGCGCGCTGGTACAGGCCACCGACGTGAAAGCCATTGTCATCCAGGGTGCAGGCGACAACTTTTGCTCGGGTGGTGACGTGCACGAGATCATCGGTCCGCTCGTGCAATTGCAGGCTCCTGAGCTGCTGATGTTCACGCGCATGACGGGTGATCTGGTCAAGGCCATGCGCGCCTGCCCTCAGCCCATCGTGGCAGCGGTAGACGGTGTGTGCGCCGGTGCGGGAGCGATCGTTGCCATGGCAAGCGACTTGCGCTTGGGCACGGCACGCTCGAAGACCGCATTTCTGTTCAACCGCGTTGGTCTGGCCGGCTGCGACATGGGCGCTTGCGCCATACTGCCCCGCCTCATTGGCCAGGGCCGTGCCAGCGAGCTGCTGTACACCGGTCGTTCGCTGGGCGGCGAAGAGGGCGAGCGCTGGGGCTATTTCAATCGCTTGGTGGCCCCCGAGGCGCTTGCCGCGCAGGCCTTGGCGCTGGCCACCGAGCTGGCCGCCGGCCCCAGCTTTGCCAACGGCATCACCAAGACCATGCTTCACCAAGAATGGAACATGGGCATCGACCAAGCCATTGAGGCCGAAGCTCAGGCCCAGGCGCTGTGCATGCTGACCGAGGACTTCCACCGCGCTTATCACGCCTTCGTGGCCAAGCAGCGGCCGGTCTTTCAGGGAAACTGAGCCAACAGGGACCCCATCATGGCCGACACCCGATTTCTTGACTGGCCCTTCTTCGAGCCCCGCCACCGCGCACTGGCGCAGCAACTCGACGCCTGGGCTGTAACCCACCTGGCGCAGCAGCACAGCTCGGACGTCGATACCGAATGCCGTCGGCTGGTGCGACAACTGGGCGATGCTGGCTGGCTGCGCCATGCCGTGGCCGGTTGCGCCCACGGCGGCATGGCTGACACCATCGACACCCGCTCCATCTGCTTGCTTCGAGAAACGCTGGCGCGCCATTCTGGGCTGGCCGACTTTGCCTTTGCAATGCAGGGCTTGGGCAGCGGCGCCATCAGCCTTGAAGGTACGCTCGCTCAGCGCACGCACTACCTGCCTCTCGTGGCGGCCGGGCAGGCGATTGCGGCCTTCGCATTGTCTGAGCCGCAAGCCGGCTCTGATGTAGCGGCCATGACCTGCTCAGCCCGTATCGAAGGCGACCATGCCGTCATTGACGGCGAGAAAACCTGGATCAGCAACGGCGGCATCGCCGACTTTTATGTGGTCTTCGTTCGTAGCGACGAAGCCCCAGGCTCACGCGGCATCAGCGCATTCATCGTTGATGCCGATACGCCGGGCCTGCACATCGCCGAGCGCATCCACGTCATCGCCCCGCACCCATTGGCGCGGCTGTGCTTCAACCACTGCCGCGTGCCGCTGTCGCAGCGCGTGGGTGGGGCCGGTCAGGGCTTTAAGATCGCCATGCGCACGCTAGACGTCTTCCGCACCTCGGTCGCCGCCGCGGCCCTAGGTTTTGCGCGCCGCGCGTTGGACGAAGGCCTGCACCGCGCGCTGCATCGCCCTATATTCAAGGGCGCACTGGCTGATCTGCAACTGACGCAGGCCAAGCTGGCGCAAATGGCCACCACAGTGGACAGCGCTGCGTTGTTAACTTACCGCGCCGCTTGGCAACGCGACCAAGGCCACAACGTCACGCGTGAAGCCGCGATGGCCAAGATGGTAGCCACCGAAGGTGCGCAACAGGTCATCGACTCGGCGGTGCAACTTTTTGGTGGCATGGGCGTGGTCAGCGAGATGCCGGTTGAGCGGCTCTACCGCGAGATTCGCGCGCTGCGCATTTACGAAGGGGCCACCGAGGTGCAGCAACTCATCATCGCGCGCGAACTGTTAAATGAGGCAAAAGCAGGGGTCGCCGCAGTCTCAAACGCCTCAGCAATCGCACAAGCCAAGGAGGACTGAACCATGCCCAGCGCCCATGTCGACACCTTCGCCCGCGACCACATGCCGCCTATGGATCAACAGCCCGAGTTCCTGTTCGAACTTCCCGAACTGCAATTCCCTGCGCAGTTGAACTGCGCCACTGAGCTGCTTGACAGCGCGGTGGCGCGCGGATTTGGGCCCCGCGTTTGCATCCGCGCCGATGGCTTGCAATGGAGTTACGCCGATTTGCTGGAACGCGCGAACCGCGTGGCCGAGGTGTTGGTCTCCGAGATGGGCCTACAGACTGGCAACCGCGTGCTGCTGCGCGCTCCCAACAACCCAATGTTGGCGGCCTGCTGGTTTGGCGTGATCAAGGCTGGGGGCATTGCAGTGGCCACCATGCCGCTGCTGCGTGCCAAGGAACTGAGTTTCGTTATCAAAAAAGCCCGTATCACGCATGCGCTGTGCGACGCTGCGCTGGAGGCCGAACTCCAGATCGCAGCGGCCGATTGCCCAGTATTGCAGCACACCCGCCTCTTCAATACCGCCAAAATATCCGCTTTGGGCAGCGCTGCAGACAAGAGCTTGGAAAGCGCCATGGCGCGCCAGACTGGTCACTTCAGCAACGTCGACACAGCCGCCGACGATACCTGCATCTTGGCTTTCACCTCGGGCACCACTGGCGTACCCAAAGCCACCATGCACTTCCACCGTGACGTGATGGCCATCTGTGCTTGCTGGCCCCCGCATGTGCTGCGCCCGCGGGCCGACGATATATTCATCGGCAGCCCGCCGCTGGCCTTCACCTTCGGCCTGGGTGGGCTGTTGCTTTTTCCGATGCGAGTGGGCTCATCCACGGTGCTGCTTGAAAAAGCTGGCCCACAGCAGTTGGTGGATGCGATCCAGCACCATGGTGCTACCGTGATGTTCACGGCGCCCACCTCTTACCGGGCCATTGTCATGCAGGCCCAAGCCCAAGGCCAGGCATTGCCGATTGGCACGCTGCGCCTGTGTGTATCGGCTGGCGAGGCCCTACCCGCTTCCACGCGTGCGCTGTGGCGACAGGCTACTGGCATCGAGCTTATTGACGGCATCGGCGCTACCGAATTGCTTCATATCTTCATTTCGGCCGACGCCACACAGGCCCTCCCCGGTGCGACCGGTAAGCCAGTCCCTGGATACCGTGCCTGCGTTATGGACGACGACATGCACCCGCTGCCACCAGGTCAGGTGGGCAAGCTGGCCGTCAAGGGCCCCACTGGCTGCCGCTATTTGGACGACGAGCGTCAGGCCCGCTATGTGCGCGATGGCTGGAACCTCACCGGCGACGCCTACCTGATGGACGCCGAAGGCTACTTTTACTATCAAGCACGCACCGACGATATGATCATCTCGGCTGGCTACAACATCGCTGCGCCTGAGGTCGAAGATGCGCTGCTGCTCCACCCTGCGGTGGCCGAATGTGGCGTCATCGGTTTGGCCGACGAGGATCGCGGCCAGATCGTGAAAGCTTTTGTAGTGCTGCGCAGCGGCTGCACACCGGGACCCGAGCAGGTGCTAGCGCTGCAAGACTTTGTCAAGCAAACCGTAGCGCCCTACAAATACCCGCGCATGGTGGAGTTCGTCGATGCACTGCCGCGCACCGAGACCGGTAAGTTGCAGCGTTTCAAGCTGCGCCAGTTTTAAGCTATGGATACCACGACCCCACGTTTTGAGCGCCGGCTGCGGATCCGCTTTTCGCATTGCGACCCGGCGGGCATTGTCTTCTATCCTCAGTACTTCGTGCTCTTCGTAGGATTGATTGAAGATTGGGTGACCGAGGGATTGGGCATCTCTTATGCCGAGCTCCTAGGTGCACGGCGCGTTGGGCTGCCAACGGTGAACATGCAATGCGACTTCAAAGCCATCTGCCGCATGGGCGATGAGGTCAGCTTGGGCCTGCAATTGCAGCACGTAGGGCGCACTTCCTTGCGTTTGCTACTGGATTGCCGTCGCGGTGAACAGCTGTGTGTCTCAGCCACCAATACCCTGGTGTGCACCGACCTAAAAACGCACCGCAGCATTCCCTTGCCTGACGATTTGCGCGCGGCGCTGCTGAGCCTGTGAACCATTGAATGGAGATCAAAAGATGAATACCCTGCTACCGCCCGGCTGGCCCAGACCGCGAGGTTACGCCAATGGTGTAGTAGCCAGTGGTCGCACCATATTTGTTGCTGGCATGATCGGCTGGGACGCGCAAGGCCATTTCCAGAGCGACGACTTCGCCGCGCAGGCTCACCAGACCCTGGCCAACATCGTTGCTGTGCTCAAGGTCGGCGGCGCCCAGCCACACCACATCGTCCGCATGACCTGGTATGTGTTGGACAAGCAAGAGTACTTGGCCGCTTTGCCCAGCATCGGGCGTGCGTTCCGCGAGCTCGTGGGTCACTACGACATTGCGATGACGGCCGTTCAGGTCAGCGCCCTGATCGAGGACCGCGCGCGTGTCGAGATCGAAGTCACGGCTGTCGTTCCTGACTGAATTTACCGCAATAGAAAGCCCACTCCATGAATATCGCCGAAGCTCGCTGTCAGTGGAACGGCCCCCGTACCGCTGGGCAATAAGGGGCATTGCGGTATTTCGAATGAAAAAATCAGCAGCATTGATGTAATGCCACACAGGCCCAAGCACCGAGGACAGACTCATTCATAAGGAGCCAATATGGGCGCCCAGTATCAAGTGCACGGCCCTGTGGCCGTGCTCACGCTCGACAACCCTCCGGTCAACGGCTTGGGTCACGACACCCGCGTGCAATTGGCCCAAGGCATCGAGCGCGCCGGGGCCGATCGGTCCATCTTGGCTCTCGTCATCATAGGTGCTGGCAAGGCATTCTCGGCCGGTGCAGACATCAAGGAGTTCGGCACGTCCAAGGCGATTGCCGAGCCGAACCTGGCCAGCCTCATCAAGCAGCTCGAGGACTACCCCAAACCAGTGGTGGCAGCCCTGCACAGCATTTGCATGGGGGGTGGGCTTGAGTTGGCGCTGGGCGCACATTACCGCGTGGCCGCGCCAGGCACGGCCATCGCGCTGCCTGAGGTGAAGATCGGCCTGATTCCTGGCGCTGGGGGCACGCAGCGTCTGCCACGGGCATTGGGCGTAGAGATTGCACTCAACATGATCCTCAGCGGCGAACCGGTGACGAGCGAAGTACTGGCTTGCCTACCGGGCCAAAGGCTGTTCGACAAGATCATCGACGCGACGAATCCGGATGACTTACTGGTTGGCGCTATGGCCCTGGCGGTCGAGGCTGCCAGCCAGCCCGGCCCTTACCCGCGCGTGCGCGACCTCAAAGCCAGCCACCCCGATGCTGACGCTTACTTTGGCTTTGTTCGCCACACGATCAAATTCACGACCAAGAACTTGCCTGCGCCAGAGAAGTGCGTTGCCACGGTGGAAGCCAGTGTGAAACGGAACTTTGACGCTGGATTACAGTTCGAGCGCGAAACCTTCCTGGCACTGATGCTGACACCCGAATGCAAGGCGCTGCGACATGCCTTTTTCAGTGAACGTGCGGCCAGCAAGATCTCTGACGTGCCAGAAGACACACCCCAGCGTGCTATTGAGCGGGTGGGCGTCATCGGCGCCGGGACCATGGGGATCGGTATTGCGATGAACTTTCTGAACGCTGGTATTCCAGTGGTGATGATCGAGATGCAGTCGCAAGCACTGGACCGTGGCGTGGCAACCATCCGCAAGAATTACGACGCCCAGGTCAAAAAAGGCAAGCTCCAGCAAGACAGGCTAGAAGCCCGCATGGCGCTGCTCAGCACGACACTGAACTACGCCGATTTAGCGCAGTCCGATCTCGTCATCGAAGCGGTTTTTGAGGAGATGGGCGTTAAGGAAGCAGTCTTCAAAGCCTTAGATGCAGTGATGAAGCCCGGCGCAATCCTCGCAAGCAATACCAGCACCCTGGACTTGAATGCGATCGCGGCCTTCACCAAGCGCCCGCAAGACGTGGTGGGCATGCACTTCTTTAGCCCTGCCCACGTGATGAAGTTGTTGGAGGTGGTTCGTGGCGAAAGGACGTCCAAGGATGTGTTGGCCACGGTGATGGCCATTGCAAAAAAGATCCGCAAAACGGCCGTGGTGAGTGGCGTTTGTGATGGTTTCATTGGTAACCGCATGCTGGCCCAGTACGGCCGCCAAGCTGGCTTCCTTCTGGATGAAGGCTGCACCCCCGAGCAGGTGGACCGTGCTATCGAGCAATGGGGTATGGCGATGGGTCCCTTTCGCGTGGGTGACTTGGCTGGCAACGACATCAGTTGGGCGATACGTAAACGGCGCTACATTGAAAAGCCTCAGATGCGTTACAGCAAGACTGCAGATCTGCTGTGCGAGCTGGGCCGCTTTGGTCAGAAAACGGGCGCGGGCTGGTACGACTACCAAGCAGACAGACGTGACGCCTTGCCGTCACCCACCGTGGTGGCGATGCTCGAGAAGCACCGTGCGGACATCGGCATAAAGCCGCGTAAGATCAGCGACGAAGAGATCGTGCATCGACTTGTGTATTCATTGGTCAACGAGGCTGCACACATCCTAGAAGAAGGCATGGCAAGCAAGGCCAGTGATATCGACGTCATCTATCTCACCGGCTACGGCTTTCCGCGATTTCGCGGTGGGCCGATGTGCTATGCCGACAGTAAAGGCCTCTTCAATGTCGTGCAAGCAATGAAGATCTTTGCATTAAACCCGCTGGACGATGGCAACTTCTGGCAGCCCGCGCCCCTGCTCGCCAAGTTGCTAGCCGAGAACAAAACGTTCACTTAAGACGCTGAACCCCCAACCGGTCCGAAAGCACATTCACCATGACCCAAGCTGTCATCGTCTCTACCGCTCGCACGCCGCTTTGTAAAAGTTGGAAGGGCGCTTTCAACATGACGCATGGCGCCACGCTGGGCGGCCAAGCAGTCAAGGCCGCGGTTGAGCGCGCTGGCATCGAGCCAGGCGAGGTCGACGATGTGATCATGGGCTGTGCCACCCCTGAAGGCGCCACTGGCTCCAACATTGCACGTCAGGTCGCTTTGCGCGCCGGACTGCCCATCACCACCAGCGGCTTGACGGTCAACCGCTTCTGTAGCAGTGGCCTACAGGCCATTGCCCTAGCGGCGCAGCGCATCATGGCGGGCGAGGGCGAGGTCTTCATTGGTGGCGGTGTCGAGAGCATTTCTTGCGTTAAACCGGACATGAACATGCACATGCTGCGCGACCCATGGTTGCTGGCGAACAAGCCTGAGATCTACTGGAATATGCTGCAGACGGCCGAGCAAGTGGCCAAGCGCTACCACATCAGTCGCGAGCGTATGGACCACTATGGCGCGAGCAGCCAGCAAAAAGCCTGTGCGGCACTGGAAGCAGGTCGTTTCAGGGACGAGATGGTGTCTATCACCGTGACCGCTGGGGTGGCCGATCCTGTCTTGGGCCTGTGCAGCCACGAAGTGACCGTTAGCGCCGACGAGGGCATACGCGCGGGTACGACGGTTGAAGGCATCTGTAAGTTGCGTTCGGCCTTGCCAGGTGGCTTGATCAGTGCTGGAAATGCCAGCCAGTTCAGCGACGGCGCTGGTGCCTGCGTGGTGATGGACGAAGCCTTAGCGCAGCGCAAAGGCCTGCGACCGCTCGGCCGCTTCTTGGGTTTTGCAGTGGCCGGGTGCGAGCCCGACGAGATGGGCATAGGCCCGGTCTTCGCTGTGCCCAAGGTGTTGAAGCGTCTGGGCTTGACGGTGGCCGATATCGACCTTTGGGAATTGAATGAAGCTTTCGCCGTGCAGGTGCTGTATTGCGCCGATACGCTGGGCATTCCCATGGATCGCTTGAATGTCAATGGCGGTGCCATTGCCATGGGCCACCCCTATGGCATGAGCGGCCAGCGGCTCACCGGCCACGCACTCATCGAGGGCAAGCGCCGCGGGGCCAAACGAGTGGTCGTCACCATGTGCATTGCGGGCGGCATGGGAGCCGCCGGTGTATTTGAGGTGCTTTGAAGCAAAGGCCATTAGATGTTGCTGCACCACAATGGGCCCTGCTTCCTCGCAAGTCCTTTGGGTTCATCAACATTTGTGCCTCATCAACTTTCTTTGGATCATGCAATGGTTGTCCTTATGCGGATAACGCCCCTCCCCGCAAAAGCCCTTGACAATTAAAGCAATATCGGTATATTGGATCTGGAGGCGGTTATGCATGGGCTGGTTATTCCAATTTTCTTTTATTAAAACCCACCTTTTTCTCAGGAGACAATATGTTCGTTCAACTTCGTTCTTTGGCTAGCGTGGCTTTGGCGGCCGGGTCTTTGTTTGTGGGCACCACCGCGGCCGCTGATACCGTCAAGGTGGGCCTGCTGAGCACCTTGTCGGGCCCAAGCGCTGCCTTGGGTGTGGACATTCGCGATGGTTTTGCACTCGGTGTTCAACACAGCGGCGGCACCTTGGGTGGACTCAAGGCCGAGGTCATCGTGGCCGACGACCAGTTCAACCCAGAAGCAGCTCGTCAGACCGTTGAACGCCTGATCAGGCGCGACAAGGTGGACTTCATGACCGGTATTGTGTTTTCTAACATCATGCTGGCTGTGGGCTCCCCGATCTTTCAGTCCAAAACCCCTTACATCAGTGCCAATGCTGGTCCATCGCAGTACGCGGGCGAGCAATGTGACCCGTACTTCTTCAACGTGGCATGGCAAAACGACAACCTGCACGAAGCCGTGGGCAAGACCGTCAAGGACAAGGGCTTTAAAAAAGTGGCGCTTTTGGCCCCCAACTACCCCGCAGGCAAGGACGCGTTGACGGGTTTCAAGCGCTACTACACCGGCCCGGTGGCCCTGGAGATTTACACACCCCTAAGTCAGCTCGACTATGGTGCTGAATTGTCACAAATCCGCGCCTCGGGTGCCGACGCGCTCTACATTTTCATGCCCGGTGGCTTGGGCGTGAACTTCATCAAGCAATTCGTGGGCTCGGGCTTGAACAAAGACATGGCGCTGTTCGGCCCCGGCTTCTCCGCTGACGAAGACTTGATTCGCGCCGTGGGTGAGCCCATGCTGGGCATGTTCAACACCTCGCAGTGGGCGCACGACCTGCCCAACGCCGCCAACAAACGCTTTGTTGCGGACTTTCAAAAGGCCTTCGGTCGCATGCCCACCCTGTACGCGTCCCAAGGCTACGACGCCGCCCGTTTGATTGACGCCGCGGTGCGTGACGTCAAAGGCAATTTGGACAACAAAGAGGCCGTGCTCAAGGCGCTTAAAACCGCCCGTTTTGATTCGGTGCGAGGTGCCTTCAAGTTCAACACCAACCAGTTCCCGATCCAGGACTACCACCTGCGCACCATCGTCAAAGACGGGCAAGGCCGGCTGACCAATAAGTTGGTGAGCACAGTGTTCAAGGACCACGCGGACGCTTATGTGTCTGCATGCAAGATGCGTTGATCGGGCCGGGTTTTGAATGCGGTTTTGATCGTTGAGCAGCTGCTCAACGGCATGCAGTTGGGCTTGATGCTGTTCTTGCTGGCGGCCGGCTTGACGCTGGTCTTTGGCATCATGGACATGATCAACTTGGCCCATGGCTCCTTGTACATGGTGGGGGCCTACTTGATCGCCACCTTGAGCGAAGTCACAGGCTCTTGGTTGGGCGGTTTTGTGCTGGGCGTGCTGGCCACGGCCGCGCTGGCGGTGCTGCTGGAGCTCTCGGTGTTGCGCCGCTTGTATCAGCGCGACCACCTGTCCCAGGTCTTGGGCACCTTCGCCATTTTGCTCATGTGCAATGAAGCGGTGCGCATGATTTGGGGACCGCAACCCATTCCTTTGAACACCCCCGAGGCCTTGTCGGGACCGGTGGAGCTCTTGCCCGGTTTGATGTACCCGTCTTACCGCTTGCTCATCATCGGTGTGGGCTTGGCGGTGGCCTTGGTCATGTATGTGGGCGTCACACGCACGCGCATCGGCATGCAGGTTCGCGCCGGTGCGGCCAACCGAGAAATGGCCATGGCCATGGGCGTGAACGTGCGGCGCTTGTTTACTGGCGTGTTTGCCTTGGGTGCGGCTTTGTGTGCGATCGCTGGCGGCATGCTCGGCCCCCTGTTGTCGGTGCAAGTCGGCATGGGCGAGAGCATTTTGATTTTGGCGTTTGTGGTCATCGTCATCGGCGGCATTGGCTCCATCCGTGGCGCTTTTTTGGGCGCTTTGTTGGTGGGTTTTGTGGACACAGCGGGCCGCACGATTTTGCCCATGGGTTTGTCGCAGGTTTTGCCGGCCCAATGGGCCGCCCAAGCGGGCCCCGCAATGGCCTCGATCCTGATTTACGTCCTGATGGCCGCTGTCTTGTATTGGAAACCCCGGGGCTTGTTCCCCGCGCGCGGATGATGAAACCCTCAGTCTTGGACCACCCTTTGCGCGCGCCGTGGGCGCTGTTGGCTCTGTGCATGCTCGTGGCCTTGCCCTTCGTGGCTGAGGCCTTGGACGAGGGCTTCTACATCACGGTGGCCAGCCGTATTTTGATCTTTGCCTTGGCCGCCACCAGCCTGAACCTGATCTTGGGTTTTGGCGGCATGGTCAGCTTCGGGCACGCCGCCTTCATGGGCATTGGCGCCTATGCGGTGGGCATGTTGATGGACGCTGGCTTGGCCTCGGCCGCGCTGTCTTGGCCTATGGCGGTGTTGGCGGCGGCTGTGTTCGCCGCCATCATGGGGGCCATCAGCCTGCGCACCCAAGGCGTTTACTTCATCATGATCACCTTGGCGTTTGCGCAGATGCTCTACTTTTTCATGGTGTCGCTCAAGGCCTACGGTGGCGACGATGGCTTGTCGCTGGCCTCGCGCTCGACTTGGTCGGGTTGGAACATCAACAGCGACGTGGGTTTTTATTTTTTGGTTCTCGGCGTGTTTGTGCTGGTGTTCGTGGGTTTGCAGCGTTTGCTCAACAGCCCCTTGGGACACGCTTTGCAGGCCATTCGCGACAATGAAACACGCATGACCGCCCTGGGTTTTTCGGTGTTTCGCATCAAGTTGATGGCCTTTGTGGTGGCCGGGGCCATCGGCGGTCTGTCGGGCGCTTTGCTGGCCAACCAAAACGGCTTTGTCAGTCCCTCCCTCATGCAGTGGAGCCAGTCGGGCATGCTCATGATCATGGTGATTTTGGGCGGTGTTGGGCGCTTGTATGGCGGCTTGGTGGGGGCCGCTGTGTTTTTGCTGCTCGAAGAAATTTTGGTCGCGTTCACCATCCACTGGACCCTTGCCTTGGGCGCGCTGCTCTTGACCGTGGTCTTGGTGGCGCCCAATGGGCTGCTCAGCCTGTGGCCCAAGCGGAGGCGTCCATGAGCGAAGCCCTGCGCGTTCGTGGCTTGGTCAAGCGTTTTGGTGGCGTTTTGGCCACCGATCATGCCGATTTGACGGTGCTCAGCGGCCAATGCCACGCCCTGATTGGCCCCAATGGCGCGGGCAAAACCACCCTGATTCACCAAATGTCGGGCAGCTTGGCCAGCGATGCCGGCACGGTGGTGTTGAATGGACAAGACGTCACCACATGGCCCATGCACCTGCGTGTGCGGGCTGGTCTGGCGCGCTCTTACCAAATCACCAGCGTATTCCAGCGCTTATCTGTGCAAGACAACTTGGCCTTGGCCCTGCAAACCCAAGGCAGGGGTCTGTGGCGCTGGTGGACGCCCGCGAGCGCCGACCGAGCGCGCTTTGAGCAAGCCGCGCAATGGGCAGAACGGGTGGGATTGTCCGCCGTGTTGGACCAAGCCGTTGGCGCCTTGTCGCACGGTCAACAGCGTCAGTTGGAGGTGGCCATGGCCTTGGCCACTGGGCCCTCAGTGGTGTTGCTCGACGAGCCCATGGCCGGCATGGGGCCTGATGAGAGCCAGCGCATGTTGGCGTGGCTGCGCTCCATCAAAGGTCAGGTGAGCATGCTACTGGTCGAACACGACATGGACGCGGTGTTTGCCTTGGCCGACACCGTTTCGGTGTTGGTGGCTGGGCGAGTGATGGCCACCGGCAGCCCCGACGAGGTGCGCCAAAACCCTGCGGTCAAGGCGGCTTACTTGGGCGACGAATGGGGAGACGCCACATGAGCGCGCTGTTGGAAGTGCAAGACCTGCAAACCGCTTACGGCAGCAGCCAGGTGCTGTTTGGTGTGAACTGGTCGGTGGCGTCGGGGGAGGTGGCCACCCTGCTGGGGCGCAACGGCATGGGCAAAACCACCACCGTGCGCAGCGTTTTGGGTTTGACGCCCGCCCAATCCGGGCGCATCCGATTCTTGGGTGAGTCGATTGTCTCGCTGGCGCCCGATCGCATCGCGCGCATGGGCATGGCGGTGGTACCCGAGGGGCGCCAAGTGTTTGGCAACCTGAGCGTGCGCGAGAACTTGGTGGCCTTTGCCGCCAACCGCAACGCCAGTGCCCATCCTTGGACCTTGGAGCGCGTGCTGCACCTCTTGCCGGGTTTGGTTTCGCGCTTGCACCACATGGGCGATCAACTCTCGGGTGGTGAGCAACAAATGGTGGCCATCGGACGGGCGCTCATGACCAATCCGCACCTGCTGATCCTGGACGAGGCCACCGAAGGCTTGGCGCCCTTGATCCGTGAAGACATTTGGCGCTGCTTGGCCACTTTGCGAGCCGAGGGGCAAACGATTGTGGTGATCGACAAATACGTCCAACGACTGATGGACTTGGCCGACCAACACACAGTGTTGGAACGCGGACAAGTCGTCTGGTCGGGCGATTCTTCCGCTTTGCGCGCCGATCCTGACCGCTGGCAGCGTTACTTGGGCGTTTGAGCCGGCGCGTCGCGCAGCACGCGGGGTGGCGTTTGCAGTGGGCGTTTGGGCGCCTCTTCGGCCGCCGGCGGTGGCGCAGGGGCTTTGACTTTGGGCCGACCCAAGTCCAACACAGCATCGATCACCACCCGGCTGCGGATGTTGACCAACAACACATCGTCGCCCAACAAAGCCCACTCCAAACCGCTGCGTGCGGGTCCGAGTTTGGCCAACAGCTCGTTGGCGGCTAGACGTGTTTGTGCGGTTTCGGGTAAGGCTTGTCCGTAGATCCAACTGCGCACCACATCGGGGGCGGACTGGCACAGCACTTCGAAGGGCACCAAGGTGCCGGGACAGGGCTCGGTACCGGGCCAGGTGGCGAAGTGACGCGCGATCACCCGGCGCTGCTGGGGGGTGATGCGCGCTTGGGCTTGGGGCCGAGCCATTTCGGGTGGCGGTGCGGCCACCTTAGGTTCAACAGGTGGTTGGGGTTTGGGCGGCGGTGGGGGCGGCGGGATGCCCAAGGCGCGGCGCACCTGCTCTCGGTTTTGTTCGTCGGGGTTCACCGCCAAATGCAGCAAGCCCTCGACCGCGGTGCTGATGCGCACGCTCTCCGCACGACCCAACCAAATCCCCAGGTTGGAGCCAATGGTGACCATTTGCTCGGCCGTGCAGCGCTCGCCGTTGGCGCGCAGCCAGGCCAAGGCCTTTTGTTCTCGCTGAACGATGTCGTGGTTTTGCAGGGCAATCGCGCGAAACCCGGAGACCAAACAACCCGGTAAGGCGGGCTTGTCTGCCGCCGGTGTTGTGGCTGCGGGTGCAGGTGGTGTGGCAGGGGCCGTGGCGGGAGGCGCCGTGGGTGCGATCGCGGGAGCACCCGCCGCGGCTGCCGGGGCTGCTGCAGGGGGAGCCGCGGGCGCTGAGGCTGGCGCAGGCGCCTGAGCACCGACGCCCCCAGGGGACATCAGGACAACAGCCAGCAAAGGCAATAAAAAATAGGGCAGGCGCATGGGTTTGGGCAAACTAAGTACCTGATGGAATCGGCGCCAGACGCCCAAACTTGAGCATGCCCTCAAGTGCCGTGGCGTTGCCAAGCCAGCTGGGCGCCCTGAGCCAAGGCCTCCAGCTTCTTGACCGCGACCTCCCGGCTCATGGGTGCCAAGCCGCAGTTGGTGCAAGCGATCAGGTGCTCTTTGGACACGTATTGCAAGGCTTTTCCGATGGTGTCGGCGATTTCCTCGGGTGTTTCGATCTTGGGGTTGGCCACGTCGATCACCCCCACCATCACGTCTTTACCCTTGAGCAGGCCGATGAGCTCCATCGGCACTTGCGAGTGCATGCACTCCAAGCTGACCTGATCGATGCTGCTCTTGGCCAAGGCGGGGAAGACCTTTTCGTACTGTCGCCACTCTTGGCCCAGGGTCTTTTTCCATTGGTTGTTGGCTTCGATGCCGTAGCCATAACAAATGTGAACCGCGGTGGTGCAGGTCAGGCCCAGTGCGGCGCGCTCCAAGGCTTGGACGCCCCAATCGGCGGCTTCGTCCATGTAGACGTTGAAGGCGGGCTCGTCGAACTGGATGATGTCCACGCCGTCGGCCTGCAGCGCCAAGGCTTCTTGGTTGAGCAGCTCGGCAAAGGCCATGGCCAGTTTGAATTTGTCGCCGTAGAAACGGTCGGCCACGGTGTCCACGATGGTCAAGGGGCCGGGCAAGGTGAACTTGAGTTTCTTTTTGGTGTGGGCGCGGGCGAGCTGCGCTTCAAACGCGTGTACGCGGCCTTTGAGGCGCAGCGGTGCGATGACCTGCGGCACCATGGCGTCGTAGCGGTTGTTGCGGATGCCCATCTTGACCTTGTTCACAAAGTCGATGCCCTCGACCTGTTCCACAAAGCCGTGCACAAAGTGTTGACGGGCTTGTTCGCCGTCGCCGACCACGTCCAAGCCCGCGTCTTCTTGGGCTTTGATCCACAACAGCGTGGCGTCGGCTTTGGCTTGCAAGAGTTCAGGGCCTTGGCTTTTCCATTCGGGCCAGAGTTTTTCGGTTTCGGCCAACCAAGCGGGTTTGGGTAGGCTGCCGGCGATGGCGGTGGTGAACATGGGTCAATTCTCCTGAGGTGTGGGGTGTTGATGTTAAGCCAACCACGTGCGCTGAAAGTGCCCATGGGGGTCGTGGTCTTGGGCTTGCTTTTGGGGGTTGAAACGGCGGCCCGCCCGGGGGTCGGTGCCGCGGCCGCTGACGTACAGCCAGTTGCCTTGGTTGCTGCTGACGTCAAAGTCCACCAGCTGCGACTCGAACCAAGCTGCGCCCGCTCGCCAGTCGCAAGACAGATCGTGTACCAAAAAGCTCGCCACGATCTGGCGCATGCGGTTGGAGGTGAAGCCCGTGGCCGCCAGTTCGCGCATGCCCGCGTCCACGATGGGCTCGCCCGTTTGTCCGCTGCACCAGCGTTGAAAGTCTTTCGGGACATGCGTGGGCTTGGGCAACGTTGACAAGCCCTGTGCGGCATAAAGTTGCGGGCCGTGTTGCCGGTGCAGCATGCGGAAGTTGTCTCGCCACAAGAGCTCAAACCAAAGCCAGTAAGTGCCGTCGTTGCTGCCGTGCTGTTGCTCGTAGGCCTGCAGCTCAGCCCAAATGCGGCGCGCCGACACCGCGCCCGTGGCCAGCCAGGGCGACCAGTGGCTGCTGGTGTGCTGACCTTGCAGGGCGTTGCGGCTTTGTTTGTAGCGGTCGGGCCAAGGGGGTGTGAGGTAGCTTTGCAGGTGGGCCAAACCACTGGCTTCGCCGCCTCGGTAGGCGGTGTGGGCGTACGGAAAGTTCGAGCGTGCAGACAGGTTATTTTTCGCGTCGTCTTGTTCATCGCCCCCGGTGTGGGCTTGCAGCAGCGTGAAGGCGTTGTCGGTCCAGCCGGGCAAGCTGGCCCATGGGCTAGAGGGCTCACTCGGAGGCGCAGGCAGCTGGGTGGGTGCGGGCAATGGCGTCAGAGGTTTGAGCCCCTTGGATTCGATGCGCTGGCGAAACTCGGTGAAGACCTGCGGCATCGCTTCAGCCGCAAAGGGCAGGGTATCGGGTTCGATCAGGCTGGATTGCCACAGGGTGTTGACGGTGAGGCCCGCGTTGACCAGTGCTTGCACCTGCGCTTCTTCTTCGGGCGCGGCGATGTCTTCGCAAAACACGGTGTCGGCTTGTGCTAGGCGTGCGCAGGCGGGCAACACTTCTGCCACGGGGCCGTGCAACAACACCAGCCGCTGGCCCAAAGCAGCCAGGGACTTTTGCAGGTCTTGCAGCGTGTCGGCCAGAAAGCGCCTGCGGTGCGCACCCATGCGGCGAAAGCCCCAGGCGGTGGGTTCGTCTTGCTCGGGTTCGTGCACATAGACCAGCAGCAGGGCTTGGCCATGGGCCTGGGCGTGCTCAAGGGCTTGCTGGAGTGCGCGTTGGTCGTGCAGGCGCAGGTCGCAGCGAAACCAAAACAAGGTGGTGCGCATGGTTTAAAAATCAAAGCCCAGCTGGGGCGTTGAGGCGGGTGGGGTTCGTGTTTTTCGGGTGCTGGTGCGCACCCGCCGCGAGGCGTGTTGCTCGATGACCGCGCGTTTGCCCGCGCGCACCTCGGGCTCGGCTCGGCGGGCGTGCAAAGCGGCTTTGGCGCGACGCGTGGCTTGGGCCAAGTCCACCACCGGCTCGGGGATGTCCACGCCAACCGTCAAACCACAGTGGCGCTGGACTTCGGGCGGCATGAGCCAAGGCTCGAATAACCAGGTGTCGGGCACACGCCGCATGTGCGGTAACCAGCGGCGCACAAAGATGCCTTTGGGGTCGTGGTCTTGCGCTTGTTTGATGGGGTTGTACACCCGTGTGGTGTTGATGCCGGTGGTGCCCGACTGCATTTGCAACTGGCTCCAGTGGATGCCGGGTTCATAGTCCAGAAACTGGGTGGCCAGCCATTGGCCCACGGGCCGCCAATCGAGCCACAGCGGGTAAGCCGCCACCGACACCAGCATGGCGCGCATGCGAAAGTTCAACCAACCAGTTTCGCACAGCATGACCACGCACGCGTCCACCATCGGCCAGCCGGTGCGGGCGGAAGTCAGGGCCGCAAAGTGGGCGTCGTTCCAATCGTCTTCCCGCAGGCCGTCGTAGCCGCGGTGCATGTTGCGCCATTCGATTTCGGGCTCACTCTCCAACTTTTGGATGAAGTGGCAATGCCAATACAAGCGGCTGATGAAGCCGCTCAAGCCCGCGCGGTGTCGCGTGGCGGTGGGCGGCAGGCTGGCCAAGGTCGCTCTTGTGGCTTGCACCACTTCTCGCAGACTCAGACAACCCCAAGCCAAATGGGCCGATAAGCGAGAGCATGCGTCGGGCGCGCTCAAGGGCGATGAGATACCACCTCGGTAGCGCAAGGCTCGGGCGTGTAAAAAATGGTTCAACGTCTCGACGGCTTTGGGGCGACCGCCGCGTTGGCGCTCGGGTGGGTCGTGGGCCAAGCCGCTGGGTGCTGGCAGATCGGCCAAGTCGACCGAGGGCACGGCCGGGGTCCAACGCACTTGGAGGTCGTTGAGGGCGCGCGCTTGTGGCGCGGCCATGTGTGCTTCCCAATGCCGCTGCCAGGTGTTTCGGTCTTTGAGGCGGCGCACGACTCCAAACTGCGGCAACTCGGTCCACGCCAATCTCAGGGATGCGCACCAAGCAGCCACCGCCAGGTCGCGCTCGTAGGTGTAAGCGTTGCCAGTCTCCATGTGCGAGACCAACTCCAACATGGGCGCTTGTGCGTGCAGATCGGCCAGCACCGAGACCACCGAGCCCACGCGCACCACCAAATCACCCCCCTGCGCACGCAAAGCGGATTGCAATTCCAGCAGGGACTCGCGCACAAATTCAAAGTGCTGCAGGGCCGCATCGGGTTGCGCCCAGAGGTCGGGCTCAAGCACGTAGAGGCAACGCACCGGTCCCAAGCTCGCCGCGTGCGCCAGCGCGGCGTGGTCGTTCCAGCGCAAATCGCGTTTGAACCAAACGGTGCGGTAAGACATCCAAGGATTAAACCAAGTGCCCAAGCCCTTGAGGGGCTGTGGGGCTATTGGGGCTGGTTACCATCGAACAACCCGACACACAGGAGTGAACATGTTTTCCATGATCTGGCCCCTACGGGCTTGGCTGGCGGCCCCGTTGCTGCTCATGTTGGCGGCACCCAGCTGGGCGTTTCAGACCCAGACCTTGGTGCAGGGCTTGAACCACCCGTGGTCCATGACTTGGCTGCCCAACGGCGACATGCTGGTGACCGAGCGCGAAGGACAGTTGCGCCGCATCGACCGCAACTTCCGTTTGGACCCCAGGCCCATCGAGGGCCTGCCCAACGACATCGAGGTGTCGGGTCAAGGCGGCTTGTTCGATGTGGCCTTGCACCCCGACCATGCACGCAACGGTTGGATTTACCTTTCGTATGCGCAGCGCCAAACAGGCGGTGTGAGCACGGCCTTGGCCCGCGCACGCTTGCAAGGCCAGCGCTTGGTCGATTGGCAGCCCCTCTTCACCATGAAGCCCGCCTCGCGCGGCGGTCGTCACTTCGGTGGGCGCATCGCCTTTGATCGCCAAGGCCATGTGTTTTTGACGCTGGGCGATCGCGGTGATGAAGAACGCGCTCAGCGGCCCAAAGACCACGCGGGTTCGGTCATCCGTTTGCACGACGACGGACGCGTCCCCGCCAACAATCCCTTTGTGAACGACCCGCAGCAGTTGCCCGAGGTGTTCAGCCGCGGCAACCGCAACATCCAAGGTGCGGCCATCCATCCGCAAACCGGCGAGTTGTGGACGCAAGAACACGGGCCGCAAGGTGGCGACGAGGTCAACATCATCCGCAGCGGGCGCAACTACGGTTGGCCCACCATCACGCACGGTGTGAACTACGTGACGGGCACGCGAATTGGCGTCGGCAACCAGAAGGCAGGGCTGGAGCAGCCTTTGCATGTGTGGGTGCCGTCCATCGCACCCTCGGGCATGGCGTTTTACGACGCCGCCGCGTTCCCAGCGTGGCGCGGCAGTGTGTTCGTGGGGGCTTTGCGCGGGCAGGCCTTGGTGCGATTAACGCTGCAGGGCAACACGGTGGTGGGCGAGGAGCGTTTGCTCACGCAACAGGTGGGCCGCATCCGAGACGTGCGGGTGGGGCCCGAGGGCTGGGTCTATTTGCTGACCGATTCGTCGGACGGCGCGCTGATCCGTCTCAAGCCCTGAGGGGCTTAGCCCTGAGGGGCTTGAGGCCTGGGCTTCAGCGTGCCCAGTTGTTGCCAAAGTTGTCTTTGACACTGCCTGAGGGGGCATCTTCTTTGACAAACGAGAAGCCCACCAACAAAGCCGCCACGATCACGCCAATCAAAATCCCGAGTTTCATGGGGTTCTCCTTGGGTTGGGGTTGCACAAATGGTGTTCTTGTGAGGTCTTGTTGAGTCCAAAAAGTTCAACAAGACGACAAAAAAGCCAGCATGTTTGCACATGCTGGCTTTGTATTTTTGGCTCCTCGACCTGGGCTCGAACCAGGGACCTACGGATTAACAGGAAATTCTGACGCTGAAAAGTCGTTTAAAATCAATAACTTAAATAATAAAATAGCAATTGTGTAATATTTCGTGTAATTAAAAGATTGTTTCATTATGAAACAATCTCGGAAAATAGTCAAGATTTAGTGTTTTCTTGCGCGCTAAGCAGATGCGGTAGACAGGCTCGTAAAGCTCTTGAATTCAAGGTTATTACTGCCGTGAAAAGTTATGGCATCGAAAATCGTGTTAGAGTGTCAATCGGCTAAAGTCAGCAGTCTACGAAGTGAAAACTGTGGAATATGTGTGTAATTCAAGAAAACTGAATCGCTTGGAGACTCAAACTAGCACGCGCTCAATCACTGCTTTTTTCTGTTCAAGCGTGTAGCCCACCGATCCGTAATGGGCAAAGTCCGAGGTATTTCTACCATGCCCTGTTATGGCCTCTGCAATCGGCACAGGTATGTCGCCGCAGGCCTTGAGTCGGTCAATAAACGCATGTCTAAACATGTGGGTTCTAAAGCCCAAGTGGCGCATGTACTTGTTTAGCGTGGCCGCACAAGACGTGTTGCCAATCTCGGTGGCGTATTGCGGTATCAGCCACTCGCTCATTTGCTTTGTGGCCCGGCGGTGCAGCTCTTTGGCCGCCTCAAGCGATGCACCTAGCAAAGGCACGCAGCGAATACTGGCTTGTGTTTTTCGCTGCGTCAGCTGGTTGGGCTTTACCCACAAATGAGGGATGTCATGTTCCAGCACCAAATCTTCAAGCCGCGCCAGCACGGGCTCAGAAATCCGCATGCCCGTGTTGAGCTGAATCAGTGCCGCAAGCCTTGACTCAATGGGGTGGTCCAGCAAATGAGCCTTGACCTTGTGCAGGT
>Ga0315907_10001103_pt1 | contig 37124 bp, 40 predicted proteins | sample LakEriMetagenome_3_FD_203525 | JGI IMG/M metagenome (GOLD analysis project Ga0315907, IMG submission 203525) | Freshwater fungal communities from buoy surface, Lake Erie, Ohio, United States - Buoy 12 MA123 | ecosystem: Environmental > Aquatic > Freshwater > Lake > Lake biofilm | place: USA...
GATCCGCTGGAGGAAGCCCGGGCGCTAGTCAAGCTGCGCTACACCCGGGCCCGCGCCTTGAAACCGCCGATGAAGGCCGTGGGCATCTCGGCCGACCGTATCCAGCGCAAATCCGGCGCAGGGAAACTGCCTCCATTGAAGCTGCTCCAGGCCCGCTGGAAGGAGATCGCTGGCGAGCAGATCTACCGGTTCTCGCACCCGGAAAAGATCAGCGCCACCAAAGACGGACGCATCCTCACCTTGCGTGTCGTTCCTCAAGCCGCACCGCTCGTGCAGCACCAGTCCGAAACCATCCGCCAAAGGGTTTCGGTCGCAGCGGGCGGAGACATCACGGCTATCCGCATCGTCCAAGGCCCCATCTCGCGGGGCGCCGAGACTGTCACCTACCGCCCTCGCGCCCGTCCGCTGACCCCGGAAGAGGCTGAGATCGTGGAAACCGGCGCCCGCCGGATCGACAATCCGCGCCTGCGCGCCGCAATTGTTGCTTTGGGCAAGGCTGTGCTATCGGCGGACCCGTAAATCACATCGCCGGTTTTCTTAACCATTTGGCAACCGGTGCGACTCATTCCTTAACGCGAGGCTCATGACCATGGCATCCCTTACCCGTCGACTGGCACTCTTGGTGCTTCCTGCGCTTGCCCTCGTTGCGTGCGGCGAAGCGGATGGCGGCAGCGCTACATCGGCGCCCGCCGGTGCCGCTGTTTCAGGCGAACTCGGTCATGTCAAAGGTGACCCGAACGCGCCGATCACGCTGATCGAGTATGCCTCGCCCACCTGCGGCGCCTGCAAATACTGGCACGACACGGTCCAGCCGGTGCTACAGGAAAAGTATATCGACACAGGCAAGGTGAAACTGGTTTATCGCGAGTTCCCGCTCAACCAGATCGATATCGCGGCCTACTCCATGGCCCGCTGCGCCGGCCCGGAAAACTACTTCAACATCATCGACGACCTGTTCGAGAACCAGCAGGGCTTGATCCAGGCAGCGCAGAACAGTGTGGCGAAGACAGCCCTCCTCACGATCGGCCAGAAATACGGCATAAAGGATGCTGAAGCTCTTGAAGCTTGCCTGACCGACAAGGACATCCGCAACGCGCTCGCCGACGTCTACGCGTCTGCCGAGGAGTTCGGCGTGGATGGCACGCCGACCTTCGTTCTGGATGGCAAGGTGCGCAACTTCGAAGGCGACTATCAGACGGCCGAGGGCTTCTCGAAGCAGATCGACGCCATCCTCGCCGAAAAAGGCATCCAGTAGGGATGAGGCGCCGGCATGCAGATCACTGAACTCCGCATTGCCGGCTTCAAGTCGTTCGTAGACCCGCAAACGGTACCCATCGAGCCGGGCCTTACCGGTATCGTGGGGCCCAACGGCTGCGGCAAGTCCAACCTGCTCGAAGCGCTACGTTGGGCGATGGGCGCGAACTCTGCCAAGGCCATGCGCGGCGGCGAGATGGATGACCTGATCTTCAACGGCGCCGAGGGCCGGCCGGCACGCGAGACGGCGGAAGTCATCCTCGTTCTCGACAACTCGAAGCGCACAGCGCCGCCGGAATTCAACGGCGCCGATTCGCTCGAAATCGAACGCAAGCTGCGCCGCGGCGCCGGGTCCAGCTACCGGATCAATGGTCGCACCGTTCGCGGCAAGGATATCCAGCTCCTTTTCGCTGACGCCTCGACCGGTGCCAACTCCCCCGCCCTCGTCCGGCAGGGCCAGATTTCCGAGCTGATCGGCTCGAAGCCGCAAAACCGCCGGCGCATTCTTGAGGAGGCCGCCGGTATCGCAGGTCTCAACAGCCGCCGCCACGAAGCCGAACTGAAGCTCGACGGCGCTGAAGCAAACCTCCAGCGGCTTTCCGAAGTGTCCGCCGAAGTCGAGCGACAGCTGGCCAGCCTCAAGCGCCAAGCTTCCAAGGCGCGCCGCTACCGCAAGCTGTCTGAAGAGATCCAGGCGCTCGACGCCCTCGTCGCCCACTTGCGCTGGGCCGAGGCCCGGCAGGCGATGGACGTCGCCCGGACGCAGCTGGAAGTCCTGAAGCGCCAGGTCGAAGACCTGTCCCGCGAGGATGCCCTGCGCGAGAAGGAACGTATCGAAGCCGGCGAAGGCGTTGCGCCCTTGCGCGAGGCCGAGATGGGCACCGCCGCCCGCCTCGGACAGGCCCGCATCGCGCTGGCGAAACTCGAAACCGAGCGCCGCATCGCAGCCGACACACAAGCCCGCCTCGAAGCCGAGGCCGAGCGTCTCACTGGCGATTTCGCGCGCGAAACCGCGTCCCGGGATGAAGCAGCAGCTGCTTTGGCGCAAGCTCGAGAAGAGCTCGCCGGCTTGCCGCTCGAAGATGCCGACCTCGCTGCCCGGCTTGAACAGCAAGCCCGCGGCGCCCTCGATGCGGCGCGTGCACGTCTTGCCGATACCGAGCGCGCCGCAGACCAGTCGCAACAACAGCTCTCAGAGTTGCGTGCCCGCCGCCGCGCAGCCGAGGAGAACGCCGCAGCCCAGGCCCGCCGCAAGGAACAGCTGACCGCCGAGATCGCGCGCCTACGCGGCGAGATGACCGGCCTCGAAGATTCGGGCATTGCCCTGCTCCGCCTGCGTCAGGCGAAAAATGCCGAGGCCGAAGCTGAAGTTGTTCTCGACGGCGCCGAGCGCGCAGTGGAAGCCGCCGAGGCTGACCTCGCCCGCGCCCGCGTTGAAGAAGGCGAAGCGCAACCGCCGTTCGAAGCCGCAAGCCACGCCGTCCGCGCGCTTGAAGCCGAAATCGCCGGACTGTCGCGCCTCCTGCGCAAGGCCGACCCATCTGCCGCGCCTCCCGTTCTCGAACGCATCAAGACCCGCGACGGATATGAAAAGGCAGTCGCCGCAGCCCTCGGCGACGATATCGAAGCCTCGACCGACCGGGCCGCCGCGCTTTTCTGGCACGGCGCCAAGGCCAACGCCCAAGGCCTTCCTGAAGGCGCTGAGCCGCTCACGAACTACGTTGACGCTCCGGGCGAACTCGGCGCGCGCCTCGCCCAGTGCGGCCTCGTCTCTCCCGCTGACGGCGCCCGCCTCATGGACGGCCTCAAGCCAGGCCAGCGCCTCGTGTCCCGCGACGGTCACCTGTGGCGCTGGGACGGGTTCATCCGCACACCGGGCGCACCCGTGAGTGCCGCCGCACGGCTGGAACAAAAGGCCCGCATCGAAGCGGCGCAGGCCGAACTGGTCACGCGCCAGTCGGAGCTGGACGACCTCGCCGCACGTCTCGATGCTGCCCGCAAGGCGCGCCAGACCGCAGAAGACAACCTTCGCCATGTCCGCCAGTTCGTCGTGCCCGCCCAACGCGCCGTAACGGACGCGCGCGCCGCCGCGATTGAAGCGACGCAGGCGAATGAACGCACCGTGCTGAAGCGCGAAGCCGGCACCGAGGCTCTGTCCCGCGCCGAGAACGATCTTGTTTCCATCTCCGAGCTGCTGGCCCTCGCGGTTCCCGGCGCCGGCGCTCAAGAGGAAGCGACGCTTGAAGCTGCTCTCAACGCAGCTCGCGAAACACTCTCCGCGGCTCGCGCCGCCGAAACCGAAGCTCGCGGCCAGCTGGCAGACCTTCTGCGGGGCCGCGAACAAGCCGCCGCCCGCCGCGCCGCGCTCGCCCGTGATGTCGACGCCTGGACGACGCGCCTTGCTTCTGCCGAGGAACGCCTCGCGCAGGTCACCGAGCGCCGCGCCGATGTTGCCGCCTCCGTGCACGCTTCTCGCGAGCGCCCGGAAGCCCTGCGCGCCGAAATTGAGGGTCTCGCAAGCGAAGCCGAACAGCTGGAAATCGAACGCCGGGCAGCAGCCGATGCGCTCGCCCGCAAGGAAGCCGCCATCGGCGAGGCTGACAGCGCCGCCCGCCGTGCCGCAACCGCGGCGGCTGAGGCACGTGAGCAGCTGGCCGCGTGGAAGGTCAAACTCGAGAACGCCGAATATAAGCTGGGCGAGAGCGTCGAACACGCCCGCAACGCGTTTCAGCGCACACCTGAAGGCCTGCTCGCCTTGGCCGAAGCCGGGTTGGATGAGGAAACCCTTGGCGCCTTCACGCCGCGTGAAGCCGAAACACGCCTCGACAGCCTGCGACGTGAGCGTGACCAGCTCGGCGGCGTGAACATGAATGCTGAAGAAGAGGCCGAGGAACTCGAAACCCGCCTCGGAACCCAGATCGCTGAGCGTGATGATCTGATCGCTGCCATCGCCAAGCTGCGCGAAGGCGTTGAAGCCTTGAACGTCGAGGGCCGCCAGCGGCTTGTGGAGGCATTCGACGCGGTGAACACCCACTTCAAGGCCCTGTTCATTGCCCTGTTCGGCGGCGGGCAAGCCGAGCTACGGCTGGTGGATGCCGACGACCCGCTGAACGCCGGCCTCGAGATCTTTGCCCAACCGCCCGGCAAGAAGCTCGGTACGCTCAACCTCATGTCCGGTGGCGAGCAGGCCCTGACCGCTTCTGCCCTGATCTTCGCCGTTTTCCTCTCCCGCCCCGCGCCGATCTGCGTGCTCGACGAGGTGGACGCGCCGCTGGACGACGCCAACGTCGATCGCTTCTGCAACATGCTGAACGAAATGCGTCAGCGCACCGACACCCGATTCGTTGTGATTACACACAACCCGGTGACGATGAGCCGTATGGACAGGCTTTTCGGGGTCACCATGCGCGAAAAGGGTGTGTCAAAACTGGTTTCGGTCGACCTTGCGGCCGCCGAACGGCTTGTTGCGGCGGAGTAGCGCATATCGCGCACCGCTTTATACTTTAAAAACAAGGTCGTATGTTTTTCGGAACCGAGTTGACTTGGACGATGGAGGTCAATATGCCCCGTCCTCAAGAGACATAGCCTTTGTTGAAGCGAATTCGCGTGAACGGAGCGCCCAGCCAATGTCTAGCGAACCGCCTGACGATCTGAGCGACCGAATCGCGAAAGCACTGGCCGAACGGGAAGCGAAAGCTGCCCTCAAACGGCGCCGCGACGCAGCAGACGAAGGCACTGTTTCGGCCGGCGCATATGCGCTGCGCTTCGGAATTGAAATTGTTGCGAGCGTGTTCGTCGGCGGCTTCCTTGGCTACTGGATCGACCACTTTCTCGGCACCCAACCTTGGGGGCTGCTCGTGATGATCGGTTTCGGATTCGCAGCCGCAATCCGGTCGACAATGAGAGCCTATCGCGAGCTGAACGCGCGGGCCGCAAGGACTTTATCGGGCCCAGCCCAAGACGATGGAACTGACAATAAATGATGCTTGCAGCCGAAAAAGCACTCGATCCCATCAAGCAGTTTCAGGTCCAGAAATGGATTGATCTGAAGCTGGGCAGCATCGATATCTCGTTCACGAACGCCTCCGGCTTCATGCTGCTGGGCGTCGTTTTGGTGATCGCCTTCTTCGGCACGGCTGCGCGGCGCGCTGAACTGGTACCCTCCAGGCTCCAGTCGGTCGCGGAAATGGGCTTCGGCTTCATCGCAGACATGGTGCGCAGCTCGGCAGGCGAAGAAGGTCTGAAGTTCTTCCCATTCGTCTTTACCCTGTTTTTCTTCATTCTTTTCGCCAACCTGATCGGAATGGTGCCGTACGCTTTCACCACCACAAGCCATATCGTGGTGACCGGCGCGCTGGCTGCCACGGTCATTCTGATGGTTGTGGCCGTCGGCCTGATCAAGAATGGCCTCGGCTTCTTCAAGCTCTTCGCGCCGTCCGGCGCCCCCTGGTACATCTACATCATCCTGACCCCGATCGAGGTTATCTCCTTCCTCGCGCGCCCCCTGACGCTCGCGCTTCGCCTGTTCGCAAACATGCTGGCCGGTCACATCATGCTGAAGCTGTTTGCAGGCTTTGCCGTGGCCCTGGTCGGCGCTGGCACAGTGTATCTTCCGATCGCCCTCCTGGCTTTCGGAATGGGCGTGGCGCTCAACGCGCTGGAGTTCCTCGTCGCAGGCCTTCAGGCCTACGTTTTCGCTATCCTGACCTGCGTGTATCTCAACGATGCGCTGCACGCCGATCACCACTGACCCGAGGATCAGGACTGCGTCACGATAACCCGCATCAAACAACTTGACGTCGCCTGGTGAACAGGCTTCACGGACCCCACGACACCCCAAAACACATTCTCTTGAAGGAGACCTCTGATGGAAGGCAACATCACCGAAGGCCTTAAGTATGTTGGCGCTGGCCTGGCCACGCTCGGCATGATCGGTTCCGCGCTCGGCGTGGGCAACATCTTCGCCAGCTTCCTTGACGCTGCGATGCGCAACCCGTCGGCCGCTCCGCAGCAAACCGGCAACCTGTTCATCGGTATGGCCCTCGCAGAAGCGCTCGGGATCTTCTCGGTTCTGATCGCGATCCTCATTCTGTTCGTCGCTTAATCGAACGCGGCGAAAGCAGATTTGCGGACCGGAGACCTGTCATGATCCTCCCTTTGTTGGCTGAAACAACCGGCCAAACAGACGCCAAAGCTGCTTTCCCGCCTTTCGAGACGTGGCACATGGCGGGTCAGCTTTTCTGGCTCGCCGTGTTCTTTGTTATGCTTTACGTGGCTCTGTCGCGGTTCATCCTGCCGAAAATTTCGGACACGATTGAAAAGCGCGCCAACCGCATCGCCTCGGGTCTTGACGAGGCAGCCCGCCTCAACAACCAGGCCATCGAAGCGCAGAAAAGCCTCGACCTCAAACTCGCCCAGGCCCGCGCCAAGGCGAGGGAGACCGCGGACAAGGCCCGCGCCAAGTCGGCCGCTGAACTGGCTTCTGAAACCGCTCGTGTCGACGCCGAGCTTTCAAAAAAGCTGAACGCAGAGGACGCGCGCATCGAGCGCCTCCGCAACGATGCGATGTCGAAAGTGGAAGGCATCGCCACCGATACTGCCGAGTTCATTCTTGGCCGTTTCGGTGTGAAGGCCCAGAAGGCCGAACTTCGCAAAGCCGTTACTTCAGCGCTGGAATAGATTGATGAAGCCCGTCTTCTCCCTTCTCCTGATGGCGACTTTTGCCCCGGTGGCACTGGCGGCTGAAAACTCCGGCGGCTTCGTCGGCGGCCTGATGTATTCGCTCAATGACCCGGTCACCCACACCGCCTTCCTTGCGATGGTTGTGTTCCTGCTGATCGCGGGGCGGATGGGCGCTTTCAAAGCCATTCTCGGCGGTCTTGATTCGCGCACGGCGATGATCCGCAAGGAACTTGAGGAAGCCGCCAGCCTGCGCGAGCAAGCAGCCGAAGCCCTCGCCCTCGCCGAACGCCGCCAGCAGGACGCTGACAAGGAGGCCGAAGCGATCGTCGAGCAGGCCAAGCTTGAAGCGAAAGCGATGCTTGAAGAAGCCAAACGCGAACTCGCGGAAAAAATTGCACGCCGCGAAGCACAGGCCGCTGCCCGAATCGCCCGCGCAGAGGCGGAAGCGACCAACGAAGTGCGCCGGGCCGCGGCCGATGCAGCGACCGAAGCGGCCCGCCGCGTGATGGCCGAGCAGACAAGCGTTGACCAATTCGAGATCGCAGCCCGCGAAATCGAGAAGGCGCTCAGCTAGTACTCTCCTCCGTATACATACAAAAAAGCCGCCGGTCGCTCCGGCGGCTTTTTTCTTTGCGCCTAACTTAAGATCAGCCCGGCTGCTCAGCCGTGTCGTCGATGATCATCGGCTGCGTATCGTCAATGATCGGGCCGGGCTCCAGCACGCGCAGCAGCGAGCGCGGAACCGTGCCGGCCGGACAGGCCTCCAGTTCGAAGCTGGCATTGGCAATCGCCGGCAAGGAAGCAACTTTCAGCGGCGATGCGGGTTGTGAGCGGAATACCCAGGCCAGGATCAGCATCGCCGCAATCGCGATACCGACCGCCGCCAACGTGCTCCAGCCGAGCGCTTCGTCGGCGAGGTTGGCCGAAGTGATGGCGCCATCCGAGGCGAGCGGCGTTGCGCCATTGGGCCGGACCGGACCGCCCATTGCGGGCGGCGCCGGTGGGCTGACGCGCATTGCAGCCGCCGCGAGCGCCGCCGCACCGATGGCCTCGCGGGCTGGAGCGGGCTTCACGCCGAGATCCTTTTCGCGCTTCTTGCGCGCATCGAGTGCCAGCGGATCGTTGGGATGAGCAGCCAGCCAGTCCAGGCGCTTGTCTTCGTCCTGCGCGCCATAGCCTGACCAGGCACGCAGGTCGCTACGGCCCTGACGCTTGCCGAGCTCGTCGATCAGATCAAGGAACCCGGCCGGCGTCTTGCGGGAAGTGAACCCGTCCAGCGAAAAGCGCTTGTGCGTCCGGAACGGTTCATAAGGGATCGTCTTGTCGAGGCCGGCTTCGATAAGAGCCCCGGAACGCGATTGGCCGACCGATGCCGCCGCGCGCACCCAGTCGCTTTTCACGGCATTCGCCGACCAGAGGACCAGCATGCTCTGCGAGTTCATCGCATCGCGCGCATCCTTGGCGTCAAAGGTCTCGTCTTCCTGCTTCTGGTCCAGCCAGACGCGGAATTTCAGGGCGCGGAGGCGCCGCGCGATCAGTTTGGCAGTGTCCCGGTCCTCGAGCGCGGAAACGAGGAAAATGTCATAACTCATGGGGGCATGTACCCTTCTGATACGGTTAACCACGGGAGAATACCCCCGCGGGACGGCCAGACCAGCCATTTAAGCTGCGAAGCGATTTTTGTGCCTGTTTTCGGTCTGCAAAAGCGGCTAAGGCGCCGGTTCAGCTAATCCGGAGAGCAATTCGCCATGGGCTTCAAGTGTGGAATCGTGGGTCTGCCGAATGTCGGCAAGTCGACCCTCTTCAACGCCTTAACCCAGACCGCCGCGGCACAGGCGGCGAACTATCCGTTCTGCACAATCGAGCCGAATGTCGGCGAAGTCGCTGTGCCCGAGCCGCGCCTCGATGCTCTGGCCAAAGTCGCCGGTTCGAAAGAGATCGTGCCGGCCCGGATGAACTTCGTGGACATCGCCGGCCTCGTGGAAGGCGCGAGCCAAGGTGAGGGCCTCGGCAACAAGTTCCTGGCCAACATCCGCGAAACCGACGCGATCATCTACGTGCTGCGCTGCTTCGACAATGACGACATCACCCATGTACGCGGCAAGGTCGATCCAGTGGCAGACTTCGAAGTCGTCGAGACCGAGCTGATGCTTGCGGATCTCGACAGCCTCGAGAAGCGCAAGGCTGGCGTGGTGAAGAAGGCAAATTCCGGTGACAAGGAAGCCAAGGCTCAAGTCGCGCTTATTGATCTCGCGCTGGCGGAATTGACCGAAGGCCGCCCTGCCCGCAAAGCCAAGGTGCCCGCCGACGACATCAAGGCGTGGCAGATGCTGCAGCTGTTGACGTCAAAGCCTGTGCTGTTTGTTGCGAACGTCGATGAAGCCAGCTCGGCAACTGGAAATGCCTATTCGAAACTGGTCGAAGCCCGCGCGAAGATCGAAGGCGCCGGCTGCGTGGTCTTTTCGGCCCAGATCGAATCCGAACTTGCCTTGCTCGATGGCGCAGACCGCGCCGAATACCTCGCCTCGCTCGGCCTCACCGAGCCGGGCCTGACGCGCCTCATTCAGGCTGGATATCAATTGCTCGGCCTGCAAACCTATTTCACCGCGGGCCCGAAAGAAGCCCGCGCCTGGACCATCCGCAAAGGCTGGACCGCGCCCAAGGCAGCCGGCGTCATCCACGGCGATTTCGAGAAGGGTTTCATCCGCGCCGAGACGATCGCGTTCGAAGACTACATCGCTTTCGGCGGCGAAGTCGGCGCCAAGGACAACGGCAAGATGCGCTCGGAAGGAAAGGAATACGTCGTCCAGGACGGCGACGTGATGCTCTTCCGCTTCAACGTCTGACGATCCGCCTTATGAAACGCCCTGGAAGCCGGGCGTGTCCTCGACGGGCTTGCGGTTGATGTCCGTACCCATGACAAGCACGATCGCGGCGGCCACGAAGATCGACGAATAAGTCCCGATGAAGATGCCCCAGATCATCGCGATGCTCATGCCCTGAAGCACAGGGCCGCCGAAGATCACGATCGCAAGGATGGCAATCATCGTCGTGCCAGCGGTCAGGAATGTGCGCGACAGCGTCTCATTGGTGGCGATATCGATCACCTCCGTTGACGGCATCTGCTTGTACTTGCGGCGCACTTCGCGCACGCGGTCGAACACCACCACGCTATCATTTACCGAGTAGCCGATGATTGTGAGCAGTGCGGCGACTGTCGTCAGGTCGAATTCGATCTGCAACAGGGCGAAGAGGCCAACGGTGCCGATCGCGTCATGCAGCAGCGAAACAATGCCGCCGACCGCATAAGACCACGAATACCGGAACGCGATGTAGAGCAGCATCATCACGATGGCGATGCCGAGCGCGATCATGCCCTCGGTGAAGAGTTCCTGCGAAACCTTTGCGCCGACGGAGTCGTTGCGCAGGATGTCCTCGTCCGCGAGATTGAACGCCTTCTTGAGCTCTGCGACCACGTAGCTGTTGGAGACGGAGGCAGCCGTCTCGGCCTTCTCGTCCTCCGGCAAAGCCTGGAATTCAGGACCGAGCAACGACTCGTCGATTTCTCCGAAACGCACAACGATCCGGCGCTGCCCTTCCCCATCCGTGGAGGAGTTGACGGTGAGCCCGGGCACAACTGCGCGCACTGCGGGCACAGTCACTGTTTCGGTTTCGGCCATCTCGACCACCGAGCCGCCGGCGAAATCGACGCCGAGGTTCAGCCCCCGCGTCATGACGAAGTAGACCGACGCCAGCACCATCAATGCCGAGAAGACTACGCCGGCATAGCGATACTTCATGAACGGGATGTTCGTCTTCGCGGGCCAGTATCTGATAAGCATGAACTCTCGTCCCTGAAGGGCTATATGGCGAGGCGTTTGGTCTTGGCGATCTTCATCCAGAACACAGTGAGCATCCGGGTAAAGACAAAAGCTGTGAAGACCGATGTGATGATGCCAAAGGCCAGCGTCACAGCGAAGCCCTTCACCGGGCCGGAGCCGATGGCGTAAAGGATGCCCGCAGCAAACAGCGTCGTGATGTTGGCATCGAGGATGGTCACAAGCGCGCGCTCATAGCCCGCCTGCACCGCCGTCCAGGCGGATCGCCCCGCCCGCTGCTCTTCCCGGATCCGCTCGAACACGAGCACGTTGGCATCGACTGCCATACCAATGGTCAGAATGATTCCCGCGATGCCAGGAAGCGTAAGCGTGGCGTTGACCATCGTCAGCGCCGCGAAGATCAGCACGATGTTGGCCGCCAGCGAGAAGACAGCGAACAGACCCTGCAAGCCGTAGGCGAGCACCATGAATGTTCCTACGAGAGCCAAGCCGACGACGGCAGCCTTGTAGCCGGACTCGATGGAGTCTTCGCCGAGTGTGGACGACACGACCCGTTGGTCGATGAACTGCACCTTTGCCGGCATTTCGCCCGCGGAGATGATGGCGGCCAGATCCTGGGCTTCCTCGATCGTGAAGTTGCCCGTAATCTCGACGTTACCGCCCGCAATCGGACCATTGATGTTCGGCGCCGACATGATCACATCGTCGAGCACAATCGCGAAAGGCTTGTTCACGTTGGCGCTCGTCGTCTCGAAGAACTTGCGTGCGCCGTTGGGGTTCAGGCGGAAGGTGATGTTCGGCCGGTTGCCTTCATCGTTGCTCTGAGTAGCGCTTGCGATATCGGCACCGACAATTTCCGGAATGCTGCGGACAAGCATCGGCCCGGTCTGCGGGCCGTTCAGCAGCCGGAAGCCGGGCTTGACCACGCCGGCCTGCGCCGCGGCAATCGAAGCCGCACTGTCATCAACCAGGTTGAACGTCATCCGGCCGTCGCGGTTCAACAGGTCCTTGAGACGCTGCGGATCCGGCTCGCCCGGCGCTTCGAGGATCAGGCGGTTGGCGCCCGACGGTGTGAGTGCGATCTCGGCGACCCCATCCGGGTCCACCCGGCGGCGTACGATCGTTTCGGTTTTCGACATTGCGTCGGCCACCATCAGGCTTTCCGAATTCTGCGGCACCGTGATGGTGATCGTATCCGGCGCCGTGCGGGCGACATCATAGGTCTTGCCGCCGGCGAGACCGCCTTCGAGCGGGCCATTGACTTTCTCGATCCGCGCGATGGCTTCGTCTACCGGGAAATTGCCAGCCGCATCCGGGCGCGTCAGCTTGATCGTCATTGTCCGGCCGTTGACTTCGGCGAGGTGGGCAATCAGGTCGTCTGACTCTGTCCGCGACAGCGCCGAGCGCACATCACGCGCAAACACTTCCAGCCGCGATGCAATCACCTCTGCCGGGCGGATCTCCATTTCAAGATAAACGCCACCCTGAAGGTCAAGGCCGAGATTGACCGACTTCTTCGGCATCCAGTCCGGCGCTGCCGACATGTTCACGACATTCGGGAGGGACATGATCACGCCCCAGGCGAGCACGCCCAGAACGAGAAGCACTTTCCACGGCGGAAACTGAAGCATGAATTTTTCCCCGAAAGGCCGCTGCGCGGCCAGATCGCCTTAGTCGTTCGCCGGAACCGGCTCGGCCTTGTTGCGCACTTCGATGACCATCGCCTTGATGATGCGCACGCGGACATTCTCGGCCAGATCCACCGAAAGTTCGGCGTCATTCACTTTGTTGACCTTGCCGATCAGGCCACCGGACGTCACCACCGTGTCGCCGCGCTTGATGTTGTTGACCATTTCGGTGTGCTTCTTTGCGCGCTGCTGCTGCGGGCGGATCAGCAGGAAGTAGAAGATCAGGATCAGCGGCAGGAAGAACAGCAGCTGCGAAATCAGGCTGGGGCCGGCCGGAACCGGGGCAGCGGCAAAAGCCGGGGCGGCGGACAGCGCAAGGGCCAAGCCTGAAAATACCAGTTTGTCCCGCATTCCTGTTTCTCCTCGAATCCTGCTGCTGGTGTGAAGTTGTCAGCCGTATAGCGGGGGGGGCCGGGCTTGGCAAACCCGCCCTGCAGGCCTCAAAGCACTGCGGCGAGGCCTTCGGTGAGCGCCGGAACCTGCTGGAAGAACGGGGTCCGCGTGGCTTCGCCTTCGGCCGTCAGCGACAGGACCGCCCGCCCCGCCCCGCCAGCCACGACTGCGGCCAACCGCCCGCCCGGCGCCAGTTGCGCCAGCACCGCCTCGGGGACCTCGGAAACCGTGCCCGCCAGCAGGATCCGGTCGAACAGGCGCGGCTCCGGCCAGCCCATCAGGCCGTCTTCCTGCCGGACGGTCACATTCCCGATGCCAAGACGCACCAGCCGGGCCGCGCCCTCGCGTACCAAGCGCCCATAACGGTCCAGCGCGCAAACCTCGGCACTCAGGCTCGCCAGCAGCGCCGCCGAGTACCCCGATCCAAACCCCACCAGCAATACCCGCGCCGAGCCATCCTCCGGCAGCGCCAGCGCCTGCAACAGATGCCCCGTCGCCGCTGGGCGCAGGATCACCTGCCCGCACGGGATCGGCAGCATCGCATCCTCGAAGGCCAGCGGCGCCAACTCCGGATCGTCCACGAACGCCGCTCGGTCGATGGTCTCCATCGCCGTCAGCACGCGCGGATCGGTCACGCCCTCCTGGCGGAGGTGCAGCAGCAGCCGCGCAGCGCGGAAGGGATCAGCAATCAGTCCTGCCATGTCCCGCGCAGGGTTTGCAGGAAAGCCTCGTGCGTCAAGTCCACATGCAGCGGCGAGACCGAGACATAACCCTCATAGATCGCCCGCAGGTCCGTGCCTTCGTCGGGGCGCGAGAGTTTTCCGCGGTAGCCGATCCAATAATAGTCATTGCCGCGCAGATCTTCGCGCCGGTCGGTATGGATGATCGTCTCGTCCCGGAAGCCCTGCCGCGTGATCTGGATGCCGCGCACGTCACTGGGCTCAACATCCGGGAAATTGACGTTGATCACCACATCCTTCGGCCAGCCCATCTTCAGCAGCGGCGCCAGCGTGCGCGCGCCCCACGCCTTGGCCGTCTCCCAGGGCAGCGAGCCCCGGTCGCGGAAATTCTGCGCCTGGCTCAGCGCAATCGAGGGCACGCCCATCTGCATCCCGAACATCGCCGCCGCCACCGTGCCGGAAAAGCTTGTATCCTCGGCAATGTTCTGGCCGCGGTTGACACCCGACAGCACCAGATCCGGCGGCTCCGGCATGAGGTCCTTGTAGGCCAGCAACACGGCGTCCGACGGCGTGCCGGCAATCGCCCAGGCCTTCGCCCCCACCTTACGCACACGCACCGGCTGCGTCAGCGAAATCGCCCGCCCTTTGCCGGACTGCTCCTCCTCAGGCGCCGCAATCCAGATGTCATCGGACAACTGCCGCGCAATCTCCTCCAGCACCGCCAGCCCGGGCGCGTTGATGCCGTCATCATTGGTGAGGAGAATTCTCATGCACGTCCCTTTCGGCGCCTTCAGAACCCCTCTCCCATGGGGAGAGGGGCAGGGGTGAGGGGCTTGAGGCCAGATACGGCGGCTAGCTCCTCATCCCCAGCCCTTCTCCCCAAGGGAGAAGGGAGTAAGCTCACTTTATAACCTCAACCCCGCCCATATACGGCACCAATGCCGCCGGCACGGTGATCGAACCATCCGCGTTCTGATAATTCTCGAGCACCGCCACGAGCGTGCGGCCCACGGCAAGGCCGGAGCCATTCAGCGTATGCACGAATTCCGGCTTGGACTTCGCGTCCACGCGGTAACGCGCATCCATGCGGCGGGCCTGGAAGTCGCCGCAGTAAGAGCAGGACGAGATTTCGCGGTAGGTGTTCTGCGAAGGCAGCCAGACTTCAAGGTCGAATGTCTTGCGCGCCCCTGCACCCATGTCGCCGGTGCACAGCAGCATGCGGCGGAAGGGCAGTTCCAGCCGCTTCAGGACTTCCTCGGCACACGCCGTCATCCGGTCGAGTTCCTTCAGGCCCTCTTCCTCGTTCGCGACGATGGAGACGAGCTCGACCTTGTAGAACTGGTGCTGTCGGATCATGCCCTTCGTATCGCGCCCGGCGCTGCCCGCCTCCGAGCGGAAGCACGGCGTGTGCGCGGTGAACCGCAGCGGCAACTGCGCCGCGTCGAGGATCTGTTCACGGACGAGATTGGTTAGGGAAACCTCGGCTGTAGGCGTCAGATACATTTGAGCATCCAAAGCATCACGCAGAGCTTTGAGTTCTACGATCTTTGGAGACGCGAATCGTTCAATCGACTGGATGAACTTCTCGTCTGAGGAATAATCGACCTCTGGAACTGACTTGTACCGTTCCGCTTGATTGGGATCATTTTTGATCAAGCTCACAATGCTACCTTCTTCGCCGCGAGCAAATCGCAAGCTCACAGCCATTTGAGCAAGAAGTTGCAGAACTTTTTGCTGATGAGCGATGTTTTCCTTGATCTCTCGAGGTATCGGCAACTTTGTTTGGAATAGATCTTCTTCAAATTTTGGCAACTGACCAGTGCCGATTAGCGCGTTCTCGCGAACGAGAATGGGAACACTCGTCTCCTGATACCCATGCTCCGTAGTCTGAATATCCAGCATGAAGTTCGCGAGCGCGCGCTCCATTCGCGCCAGCTGCCCGCGCAGCGCCACGAACCGCGCACCGCTCATCTTCGCAGCGGCTTCGAAATCCATCATCGAGAAGCCGCTCGGCACTTTCAGCGCCTCGCCGAGGTCCGCATGGTCCTTCGGATTGTTGATCAGCTTCGGCGTGCCCCACTTGTGCTGCTCAACGTTGCCATGTTCGTCCGCGCCCTCCGGCACTTCATCCAGCGGCAGGTTCGGCAGGCCCATCAGCAACTCGTCAAGCGCCGCTCGCTTGGTTTTCTCTTCGGCCTCCGCCGCCTCGATGGCCGTCTTCGCGTCCGCCACCAGCGCCATCAGGCGCGCGGCTTCCGCCTCGTCCTTCTTGGCCTTCGCCTGCCCGATCAGTTTCGAGTTCGCGTTGCGCGCGCTCTCGGCGTCCTGCTTGACGGTCGTCGCTGCGCGCCAGGCTGTATCCAGCTCAAGGATACGCGAGACGGTCTCGTCCCCCAGCCCCGCCTTGCGGCGGTTCCAGGCCTTGCGGAAAACGTCAGGGGTCTCGCGGATCGCGCGGATATCGAACATGGGGATCAGTGCCTTGAAGGGTCAGGTTTCTGGGGACAGGCTCTAATCCGCGCCGCCCCCTCCTGTCCACTCTCAGGCCGGTGAGGTGAAGCCTTGCGTGAGGGCGTCGTCCTCGTCCTGCTCCATCGCCACATGGTGATTGGTGGCCATTTCCTGCCGGATGATCCGGGGTGCGCTGCCGGGCTCCCGATAGACGATTTCGGTGCGGCCCTTGGCGAGGGTTTTCACTTCGATCTCAGGGTGGATACCCGCAATCCGGCGCATCATCGCCGCGAAGTTCTTGTGGCCCAGCCAGGGGCGCAGGCCGTTCTGGTAGGCGGCCGTGAACTCCGGCAGCACGGTCAATGCCCGCACGATCTTGGTCTTGGACAGGAGCTGGTCCGGCATCCGCTCGCCCAGCCCCTTCACGATGTCGGCCGCCCGTTGCAGTTCCGGTTCAATTCCGCTGCTCACCGCCTCGCCCGCGGTCAGCGCCGTGCGCACCCGGCCCATCAGCGCCGACTGTCGCTCGCGCTGCAGCGTCAGCGGCGCAACCGACGGCGGCGGCGAGCGCAGCTGATACCATTTGCGCGGCGCGCGCTGGTAGGTGAACGCATCCTTCAGGGCGGCGATGTGGATCACCGCATCGGCATGCTGGCTGTAAAGCTCGTAGGTCGGGTCGGTTTCCTTGCCCGCTGTCACTACCCGCAGGCCCGGATGCTGCACCCGGTTCACCACCGGCACGAAGTCGGAGTCGGTGGTCAGCACGATCAGCTCATCGAGCTTTTTCGTCTGCAGGGCGAGTTCGATCGCATCCATCGTGATGACGATGTCGGCAGAGCTCTTCCCCGCGCTGATCTTGCGCTTGGCATGGGCGCGGCAGTTGAAGGCCTCGAAGCCCGCCCGTTCGAAGTCCGGCCGGAATTTGTCGAACTGAGTGTTCCAGTAAACGCGCTTGTGCACGAACGTGCGCCGGCGCGCGCCCGGCGCCAGCGCGCCATCTTCCAGCCATAGCAGCCAGTTATCGAGACGGGCCACAACGTCGTCGCTGGTCGCGCCGAAGATGTTGTCGAAATCGACCAGCAAAACGCTTCGTACGCGCGCCACGCGGAAGGCTCCTCGTTTCTCGGGAGTCGGTTGATTGACCGCCGTCCACAATCGTTACCTGCAAGAAAAATGCAACCGGCGCGCTGCAGACCCCGGCAACGCTAACCGCCAGATGCCGCAGCGGAATCAGCCTGTTGGGCCTTCTTTTCAATCAGCCTGACGCAGAAAATCGAAATCTCGTAGAGAAGGTAGACCGGCACAGCGAGCAGGATCTGGGACATCGGGTCTGGCGGCGTGAACACCGCCGCAAAGGCCAGGATGCCGACGATCGCGTACTTGCGCCCCTTGGCCAGCATCGAGGAACTGACAACCCCGATCCGCCCCAGAAGGGTCAGCACCAGCGGCAGCTGGAATGAAATCCCGAAGGCCAGCATCAGCGCCATCACAAGCGACAGGTAATCGGCCACCTTGGGCATCAGCCGGATGGTCGTGCCGGCCGCCTCGACCTGCTCCATCCCCACCGTGAACCGGGCCAGCATCGGCAGCATCAGGAAGTAGACGAACACCGCCCCGAGGGCGAACAGCACCGGCGACATGACCAGATAGGGCCAGAAAGCGCCGCGTTCATGCTTGTAGAGCCCGGGCGCCACGAAGGCATAGAGCTGCCAGGCGATCACAGGGAAAGCCACGAACAGGCCCGCGAATACAGCGAGCTTAAGCTGCGCGAAGAAGAATTCCATCGGCGCCGTGAAGATGAATTCCAGCTGCGAGCCCCGGATGTCCTCGGCGACCGAAGCAAAGGGCCGGATCAGCAGCTCATAAATGTCCGTCGCGAAGAAGAAACAGCCGATTGTCGCGGCCGCCAGCGCCAGAAGGGAAATGATGATGCGCTTGCGCAGCTCAATCAGGTGGTCGAGCAGCGGTGCGCGGCTCGTTTCAACATCATCGGCGATGTCCGGCTGCTCGTCCTTGGGTGGCACGTAGGCCGTCATGCCTTCTCCTCCCCTGTCACAGTCGGCGGTGGCGGCGCAGCAGGATGTTCGCGCATCACGGCGGAGTTGATGTCGGCCTCTGCTGCAGCGAGGTCTTCCTGCGCCTTGGTCATCATGTTGGAGCGTTTCAGCTCCTCGATTTCCTTCTTGAGTTCATCCAGCTCGCTCTGGCGCGCGATGTCCTCGAAAGCTGCCTGGAACTCGCGCGCCATGCGGCGGCCCTTGCCGATAAACTGGCCCATCTTGCGCATCAGCATCGGCAGGTCCTTCGGGCCGATGAAGATCAGCGCCGCGAGGCCAAGCACAAGGATTTCGGAAAACCCGATACCGGGCACCATGGCGATGCGCCCTCCGGTTCAGTAACTTACGGAGAGGACTTCGTTTCGTCCTTCTTCGGGGTGATGTTGACGAGTTCGTCCTTGTCGCCCGGCTTGTCATCGTCCTTCAGGCCTTTACGGAAGGCCCCGATGCCCTTGGCCATGTCACCCATGATGTTCGAGATGCGCCCGCGTCCGCCGAACAGCAGTACGGCGACGATGACGACGAGCAGAATCTGCATCCAACCGGGTGCCATGAACGAACTCCTGATGATTTGCGGCAGTATAGGCCCCCCGTCCTGCTGGAACAATGGGGCGAAGCTGTTATGAGAGGCCATGCGGATCGCCACGTGGAATGTCAATTCGGTCAAAGCCAGGCTGCCGACGGTGCTGGAGGTGCTGAAAAGCATCGAGGCAGATGTCGTCTGCCTGCAGGAACTGAAGTGCGAGACCAGCGCCTTCCCTTATCTCGAGATCGAGGAGCAAGGCTGGAACTGCGCCGTGCATGGCCAGAAAACCTATAATGGCGTGGCCATCCTGTCGAAATTCCCCCTTGAGGACATCTCGAAAGAAATGGGCAGCCTCAAGGATGAGCAGGCCCGCTATATCGAGGCGACCGTCCTCAGCCCCCGCCCGGTGCGCGTCGCCGGCATCTATGTGCCCAACGGCAATCCCGCCCCTGGCGAGAAATATGACTACAAGCTGGAATGGTCAGAAGCGCTGGAAATCCAGGCCGCTGCGATGCTCCGCGCAGAACAGCCTTTCGTGATCTGCGGCGACTATAACTGCATCCCCGGTCCGGACGACTGCTGGGACGACACCGTCTGGAATACCGATGCGCTGGGCCTGCCGGAAACGCGCGCCGCCTTCCGCCGCCTCAAGCATCTGGGCCTCACCGAAGCCTTCGAGGCCTGCGACGGGCGCGCCCACCAATACACTTTCTGGGACTATCAGGCCGGCGCCTTCCAGAAAGACCACGGCATCCGGATCGACCATGTCCTCGCCTGCCCGCGGATGACAGACCGGCTGCAAGGCATCGAAATCTTCCGCAAAGCCCGCGCGCTGGAAAAGCCCTCCGACCACGTACCCGTTATCGCGACTTTCGCGGACTGAGGCGTCAGATAGGGCTCAGCAAGGCGGCAGCCCACTGCGGCCTTTCAATTCGCGGCCACCCGGGTCACAGGTTTGCGCAGTGGAAGTGGTCTGGGATCCATTGAACTCGTCGCGGACATCGTCAGATGCTTCGCTGAGCGCGCCGCCGACGGCCTGCAGGTCTTGTCCTATTCCCGCTACGGTATTGCACGCCGCAAGGGTGGTCAGGGCCAGGGCAATCCCGGCGATCAGTTTGATACGCTTCATGGCGGCAACGCCTTTCGCTGGTGTGGAACTCGAAATACGCTTGCGAAATTAAGGTCCTTTGCCCGGTCCTGCCACCCAAAAACGCTGAACATTGCCCGGAGTTAATCCATGCCGCCGCACATTCTGCCGATAGTTCTCCTGTCAGCGTCCAACCTGTTCATGACACTCGCCTGGTACGGGCATTTGAAGTTCAAGGCGGCGCCGCTTCTGCTGGTCATCCTCGCCAGTTGGGGCATCGCCTTTTTCGAGTATTGCCTCGCCGTGCCCGCCAATCGCTGGGGACACTCGGTCTATTCGGCCGCAGAACTGAAAACGATTCAGGAGGTTATCACCCTGATCGTGTTTGCGGGATTTTCGGTGTGGGTTCTGAAGGAGCCGCTCGGCTGGAACCACGCGATCGGGTTCGGCCTGATTGCGCTCGGCGCCTGGTTCATTTTCCAGGGCAAAAGCTAGAAACGGAAACTGCCGGCGAGGCCTGTTGTAGCCTCGCCGGCGCGCATCCGATTACTCTGTGATTTCTTTTTCAACTTCCTTGGCGACTTCCTCAACGGCTTCACCGCCGGCCTGGACGTCCTTGCCAACGCCTTTGACGGTGTTGCAGGCAGCAATGGTCGGGATCAGCGCTACGGCGAGAAGTGCAGCGGCGAATTTTTTCATGGGATCAATCTCCTGCTTGGTTGATGCGCCGGAGGATGGCCCTGCCCGGGATGCAGAGCAAGCCTTGAAGAATCGAATCAAGAGCCCCCTGTGGCCGAAATGTCTCAGTGCGCCGGGGCGTTCATCGGCAGTTTTCAACCCCGCCGACTCCCTGCTAAGGAGCGCGCCATGAAAACAGCTGTGATCGTCTTTCCGGGCTCGAACTGTGACCGCGATGCGCATGACGCATTGGCCAAGCTGACCGGCAAAGCGCCAACGATGGTCTGGCACAAGGACGGCGTGATCCCCGCGGGAACCGACCTTGTGATGGTCCCCGGCGGCTTCACTTACGGCGACTACCTCCGCTGTGCGGCAATGGCCGCCAACTCTCCCGTCATTTCACAAGTCAGAGACCATGCGGCCCGCGGCGGTTACGTTCTCGGCGCCTGCAACGGCTTCCAGATCCTGACCGAGATGGGGCTGTTGCCCGGAGCGCTGATCCGCAACGCCTCGCTGCACTTCGTCTGCCGGCCGCAAAAGCTCAAAGTCGAAAGTGCAAATACAGCCTTCACCAGCGCCTACTCCCCCGGCAGCGAGATCATGCTCCCGATCGCGCATGCCCAGGGCAATTACTATGCCGATACCCCCACGCTTGACCGGCTCGAGGGCGAGGGCCGCGTCGCCTTCCGCTATGCCGCGGGTGAGAACCCCAACGGAGCTGCGCGGGACATTGCAGGTGTCCTCTCCGAGAACGGCCGCGTCCTCGGCCTGATGCCCCACCCCGAACGGGCGGTTGGTGGCACAGAAAGCGGCACAGATGGCGTACGCCTCTTTGAAAGCCTTATGGCGGCGGCGTGATGGCGAATGCGCGCGCCTTCCATCTGATTTGTATCACGCTCGCGCTTTCAGCTTGCACCAAGGCCACAGTCGAACGTTCGCCAGAGCCGGCTCTGCCCGCCGCTGAAACAACCGGGGCGCCTATACCAGATGAACGTGTCGGCCGTGGCGAGGCTGTTGCGGAACTCGCCTGCGCGAGTTGCCACGCCATCGGCGCAGACGGCGACAGCCCGCATGCGGAGGCACCGCCTTTTCGTCTGCTGTCTCAGTCGGTCGACATCGGCACGCTCAAGCAAGCCTTCGCCGACGGCACCGTCTCGGACCATCCGGACATGCCGAATTGGGATTTCGATCCTCTCGATGTCGATGCGCTCATCGTTTACCTCGAAACGGTGCAGGTGCGCGATCCGGGGTGAGGTCTTTCTGGACGCCTCGAAGCCGTTCAGATACGTGTTGATTCATGACGCAACGCGACCTCATCCAACGCCTGCCCAAGGCAGAACTCCACCTCCATATCGAGGGCAGCTTCGAGCCTGAACTGATGATGCAGCTGGCGGCGCGCAACAAGATTGACCTGCGCTTCAAGACGCTGGACGAGGCCAAGGCCGCCTACAATTTCTCGAACCTGCAGGAGTTCCTCGATCTCTATTACGAGGGCATGCAGGTGCTGCGCACCGAAGAAGACTTCCACGACCTGACCTGGGCCTACCTGCAGCGCGCCGCCGCCGACAATGTGCGCCATGTCGAGATGTTCTTTGACCCGCAGGCCCATACGGCGCGCGGCATGCCGTTTGGCGTGGTCACCGACGGCATCCTCGCCGCCTTGAAACGCGGGGAGAAGGAGCTGGGCGTGACCAGCTACCTGATCATGAGCTTCCTGCGCCACCTCTCGGAAGAGGACGGCTTTGCGCTCCTTAAGGAATCCGAAGGCTGGCACGACAAGTTCGTCGGCGTCGGCCTCGACTCCTCCGAGATGGGCCACCCGCCGCTGAAGTTCGAACGCCTCTATGCGCGCTGCCGCGAGATGGGCTTCAAGCTGTGCATGCATGCCGGCGAAGAAGGCCCGCCCGAATACGTACGCGAGGCGCTGCTCGACATCGGCGTCGACCGGATCGACCATGGCAACCGCTCCATGGAAGACCCTGCCCTCATCCAGATCCTCAAGGACACCCAGACCCCGCTGACCAACTGCCCGCTCTCGAACCTGTCGCTCTGCGTGATCAAGGACCTGAAAGACAGCCCCGTGAAGGCGCAGCTCGAGGCCGGCCTGATGGTGACTGTGAACTCCGACGACCCCGCCTATTTCGGCGGCTATATCGGCCGCAATTACCAGAAAACCGCCGAAGCGCTGGGCCTGTCGGACGCGCAGCTGGTAACCCTCGCCCGCAACAGTTTCACGGCCAGCTTCCTGCCGGAAGCCGCCAAAGCCGAGCACCTGAAGGCGGTTGAGGGCGCATCCGCCAACTAGCTCTGGCGACTCGTAAACTTTGCGGCTAAACGCCCGGCATGACCGATACAGCCGCCATTCTCGCCCATCTCACCGCAGAGCAAGACGCCGCGTCCGGCGTCGAACACGGCATCAAGGCCGACGAGTGGGAGCGGCTGGTCTCGCGCCTCGGCCGCAAGCCCAACCTTGTCGAACTCGGCATCTATTCGGTGATGTGGTCCGAGCACTGCTCGTACAAATCCTCCCGCCGCCACCTCGCCAAATTCCCGACCAAAGGCCCGCGCGTCATTCAGGGCCCGGGCGAGAACGCGGGCGTCATCGATATCGGCGACGGCCAGGCCGCCATCTTCAAGATGGAGAGCCACAACCACCCCTCCTACATCGAGCCCTACCAGGGCGCGGCGACCGGTGTGGGCGGCATCTTGCGCGACGTGTTCACGATGGGCGCGCGCCCCGTGGCGCTGGTCAACGCGCTGCGCTTCGGCGACCCCAGCCACCCGAAAACGCGCCAACTTGTCTCCGGCGTCGTCGCCGGAATCGGCGGCTATGGCAACTGCGTCGGCGTACCGACCGTGGCCGGTGAGACCCAGTTCGACGAAGGCTATAACGGCAACATCCTCGTCAACGCGATGGCCGTCGGCCTCGCGGACCAGGACAAGATCTTCTACGCCCGCGGCGCCCTGCCCGGCCTTCCGATCCTCTATGTCGGCTCCAAGACCGGCCGCGACGGCATCCACGGCGCAACGATGGCCTCGGCCGAGTTCACCGAAGGCGAGGAAGACAACCGCCCGACCGTGCAGGTCGGCGATCCGTTCACGGAGAAGCTGCTGATCGAGGCCTGCCTCGAACTGATGGCGACCGACGCGATCCAGTCGATCCAGGACATGGGCGCCGCCGGCCTGACCTCGTCCTCCGTTGAAATGGCCGACAAGGGCGGGGTCGGTATCGAGATGGACCTCGACGCCGTGCCGCAGCGCGAGACGGGCATGACCGCTTACGAGATCATGCTCTCCGAAAGCCAAGAGCGGATGCTGATGATCCTCAAGCCCGGCAAGGAAGCCGTGGCCAAGGCGATCTTCGACAAGTGGGACCTTGATGCAGAAGTCATCGGAATCACGACGACCACCGGCCGCCTGGTGCTGAAACAGTTCGGCGAGGTCGTCTGCGATATTCCCGTGGCACCGCTCGGCGAAGATGCCCCGAACTATGACCGTCCGTGGACGGAGCCCGCAAGGCGCCCGGCTTTTGACATTACCAAATACCCCGAACCCAAAGACTATGGCGCCGTCCTGCTCAAACTGATGTCGACGCCCGACATGGCGTCCAAGCGCTGGGTCTGGGAACAGTATGATCGCCACGTGATGGGCGACACGATCGACTCGTCCCAGTCCGGCGGCGACGCGGCCATCGTGCGCGTCCACGGCACCAACAAGGCCCTCGCGATCTGCTCCGACTGCAATCCGCACTACGTGGCCGCAGACCCCTACGAGGGCGGCAAACAGGTCGTCGCCGAAGCCTATCGCAACCTCAGCGCCGTCGGCGCGCTCCCCATCGCGATCACCGACAACCTGAACTTCGGCAATCCCGAGAAGCCTGCCACGATGGGCTATATCGTGAAGTCCATCGAAGGCATGGCCGAGGCCTGCCGCGTGCTCGACTTCCCCGTCGTCTCCGGCAACGTGTCGCTCTACAACGAGACCGATGGCAAGGCGATTCCGCCAACCCCGGTCGTCGGCGGCGTGGGCCTGATCGAGGACCTGTCGAACACCGCAACGCTCAAAGGCGCAAAGGATGGCGACGCGCTGATCCTGATCGGCGAAGCCCCCGGACACCTTGGCGCTTCGCTCTACGCGCGCGTCTGGCTCGGCCTCAAGGGCGAAGAACTCGGCCCGCCGCCGCCGGTTGACCTCGAAACCGAAAAGAAAAATGGCGGCTTCATCCGCAGCCTGATCAATGCCGGTCTCGTCAACGCCGTGCACGATGTCAGCGATGGAGGTATCGCCTGCGCCGCCGCAGAGATGGCGCTGGCCTCCGGTATCGGCGTCCGCCTCGTCGGGAACCGCGAACCGGAAGACAAGCGCGACGAAGCTTGCCTTTTCGGCGAAGCCTCAGCGCTTTATCTGGTGGCCGTCAACGAAGCCCAACTGAAGCAATGGGACTCTCGCGGCTTCATGCCGGGCCGCCTAGGCGTGTTCGGCGGCGATGCCGTCATCCTCGAAACCGGCTGGGGCAAGCACGCCCCCGAGTTCGCCGTAAAGCTGGCCGACCTGCGCGCCGCGCATGAAGGCTGGATGCCCGGCTACATGAACGCAGTGGGATAAGGAAACGCCCTCTCCGGTCGTCGGAAGAGGGCGCCTTCGCAGATCTCAAGATCTGGGTACGGATCAGAACTTGAGGCCAATACCCAGCATTGCACCGCTGGTGTCGGTATTGTCGAACGCATAGTAGGTGTAGTCAGCCTTCAGGTAGAGATTGTCGGTGAGCGAATACTGGAGGCCTGCGCCAAATGCCGGGCCATCCGCGGAGTCCTCGACATTGATCTCAAGGCCACCGGGCGTCGCGAGCGAGGCATCGAGGTCCACATAGGCATAGCCGGCGCGGGCATAGGCGCCCAATCGCTCCGTCAGCGGCATTTCTGCCTTACCGTAGAGACCAACAAGGTAGTTCAGCCCCAGATCGCCGGACGCAGCGATGACGTCGCCGATATCGCCGTCGTTGTTATCATCGAAGTTGAACTCGTCTTCATCGGTGTTGAAGTCGAAATTGCCATCTTCGATGCCGGTGGCAAGTTCGGACTCGATGCTGAAATACGGGCTGAATTTTAAGCCCGCGCGGACGGCGATGCCATTGGTATCGACGCCATTCTCGGCACCTTCAGGCTCGATTTCGAGATATTGATAGCCGCCTTCGACATAAAAGCCGGTGTCCTGCGCGTGAGCGGCGGTTGCAAAGCCGGTTAAGGCGGTTGCGATGAGGATCGTTCGGAACATGGGTTCTCCTTTGGGGGACGCCACTGAAATCAGTGCCTGCCATTCGGGCGCGTCATGCCGGTAACGAACGCCTGGCAGTGTTGGTTCCGTATTCGTTGCACGCTTCCCGGGACTGTTGCCCATGCAACACAGTTCATGTCCCCGATGTCAGCTCGCTGGAGAGAATACCGGGCGCCAAAAAAAGAGCGGCGAGCCTTTCCGCCCGCCGCTCTGTTTTCCTTGATCCGTTGCCGGATCGTAACATTGCAGTTTTCAAGCCGGAATGAGGAAGTCCCGCTTGCCGACCTGCACGCCCTGCATGCGCAGGAGGCCGTAGGCCATCGCGGCGTGGAAGTGCAGGTTCGTCAGGATGAAGCTCTGCAGGTATTGCGCCCCGGTCATCGGCATCGAGGCCTGCCCCATCGGGATCTGCAGCGTCTTCTGGGCGGTGGCATCGATCTTCGCGTCGTCCACCGCGTTCACATAGTCGATGGCCTTCTGGCAGCGCGCGATCAGTTCGGCGAAGGTTTGCTCCGTATCCGGAAAGCTCGGCATCTCGATCTCGGCAAGGCGGGCGGCGCCGCGGGCGGCCGTGTCACAGGCAATCTGCACCTGGCGCGGAAGTGCGTACATGTCCGGATAGAGGCGCTGCGAGAGGATTGCAGCTTCCTCGCACTTGAGCGTGCCGGCATAGGCCTGGCCCTTCGCAAGCAAGCCTTTCAGGGCGCCAAGCGTCTGGTTGGTCGATGATTTCAGGATGTAGGAGACGGTCGTGGTCATTCTGGTGTTTCCTCGGTTGAAGGTGTTGTGGTTTCAGACGCGGGCGCTGGCGCCCGCAGCGGGGCTATGTCGCCCAGCTGGCGATCGGCGGCGGTGATAACCTGCGCAACCGTGTCACCGGCGCGGACGTAAAAGTCCGGCGTGATCGCCGAGAAGTCGTCGGTCGGCTGATGGTATCCGGGATGGTCTTCCACCCCGAAATACAGGAACGGAATGCCGAGCTGGTGAAACACGGCATGGTCAGACTGGTTCGTCCAGTCGTTCGGGCCATCTTCCGGACGGTCATGCCCCATCAGCAATTTGACAGGCGCAGTCGCGGCGACCTCTTCGACAAGCGCCGCCAGCAAGGGTGTATGATAAGTCCCCGCAGCGTAGAGTTCCCCGGCCTCGGACCGGCTCACCATGTCGAGGTTTATGTTGAGGGCGACCCGGTCCATCGGAATGGCGCCGTCACGGATAAAGGCCCGCGCGCCCTGGAAGCCGACCTCTTCCGCATCCAGCGCAACGAAAATGATGTCATGTGTTGGCGGGGCGTGGATGAAGTATTCTGCCAGCGCCGTCAGCATGGCCGTGCCCGAGGCATTGTCGTCGGCGCCGTTATAGATCTCGCCATCGCGGATGCCGAGATGGTCGTGGTGTGCGGTGACCACGATCACAGGACCCACGCCCGGCGTGTTGCCCGGAACCCAGCCAATGAGGTTTGCGCCCGGAACCGGGGTCCCGAGCCCGTCTCGCGGCAGGACCGGCACAGCCTGCTCCCAGCCGGAGGCGAGGAATGGCGTCAGGCCCATGTCTTCGAACCGCTTGCGGATAAATCCCCTTCCCGCCTCATTGCCCGGCGTGCCGGCACCGCGCCCTTCTAGGGCATCCGAGGCGAGCACGTCCGCCAGGTGGAGCATCGGACCCGGCAAAATGTATTGCGCCTCATAGGTCACGCCGGGGATCGGCGCGGGACCTCTCGGCCAGAAAGCCCACAACGCGGCGATCAAGCCCAGCAGGCCTAACACAACGGCCGTTTTCCAGTGTTTCCCTTGCATCTGTGTGCCTTCTTGCCCGTCAATGCTTGACCCATAGGCTGCGCCGCCGCATGTGCCTAGTCACCCCTGAAGACGGAGATGCGCGATGGCCATGAGCCGGGAAACCCTGATGAAATTCCTGACCGACGCGTTCCCCGATGCCGAGATAACGCTCGTCGATACGGCCGGGGACAACGACCACTGGCAGGCGGAGATTGTCTCCAGCCGGTTTGCAGGCCTTCCAAGGGTGCGCCAGCACCAACTGGTCTATGACGCCCTGCAGGGTCACATGGGCGGCGCCCTGCACGCGTTGGCCCTGAAAACACGGGCGCCCTGAGCCTTCCCCAGATTGACGCAGGGGCCGGTTCGCTGTCTGTTGCGGCAAATCTACCGGGAGGGCTTCATGACGAACCTGTTCAAGACTGTGAGCGCGGCGGCGCTTGGCCTCGTGCTTGTATCCTGCACGCCTTATCAGGACCGGGTCGATCCGGCCGCGGTCGCCGCCGAAGAGATGGCGATCGAAGCGCGCACATTCCTGACGCGCGTCGAGAGCGAGCTGGCCGCCATGAACAAGGAGGCCGCACAGGCCTACTGGAACCAGGCCACCAACATCACGCCGGAAACCAACGCAGCGGCAGCCGAAGCCGGCGCCAGGGCCACCAAGCTCGCCGTCGCATTGGCCAACGAGTCGAAAAAGTTCGACGTCACCCAGTTGCCGCCTGACCTTGCCCGCAAGATCCGCATCCTGCGCGGCGGCATCACCATCCCCGCCCCGTCCCGTGACGGCGCCGCCGAAGAGCTGGCAAACCTCACCACTTCGCTGGACGCCGCCTATGGCACCGGCAAGTTCGAGTATCAGGGCAAGATGATCACGGTCGACGAGGCATCGACCATCATCGAGACCTCGCGCAACCCGGCCGTCACCAAAGCCGTCTGGGAAGGCTGGCACACGATCTCACCGCCGATGAAAGACAACTACGCCGCGATGGTCTCGCTCGCCAACGAGGGCGCGCGGGAGCTCGGCTATCCGAGCCTCGACCAGATGTGGCTGTCCGGATACGACATGCCTCCGGAAGAGATGGAAGCAGAAGTCGCCCGCCTCTGGGGCCAGGTCGAGCCGCTCTACAAGGAGCTGCACTGCTACACCCGCACAAGGCTGAACCAGCGCTACGGCGACGCCGTCCAGCCTGCCACCGGCCCGATCCGCGCAGACCTGCTCGGCAACATGTGGGCGCAGCAATGGTCGTCCATCTACGACATCGTGCAGCCGCCGACCGCCCCGCTCCAGTATGACCTGACCCAGCGCCTGGTCGAACAGGGCTACACGCCGGTGAAAATGGTGGAGACGGCCGAAGCCTTCTTCGTCTCCCTCGGCCTCGCGCCGCTGCCGGAAACCTTCTGGGAACGCTCGATGATCGTGCGGCCGGAAGGCCGCGAAGTGCAGTGCCACGCTTCGGCCTGGAACCTCGACGATGAAGAGGATGTGCGCATCAAGATGTGCACCGAGGTCAACTCCGAAGACTTCTACACCGTCCACCACGAGCTCGGTCACAACTACTACCAGCGCGCCTACAAGGACCAGGACTTCCTCTACAAGAACGGCGCCCATGACGGCTTCCACGAAGCCATCGGTGACTTCATCTCGCTGTCGATCACGCCGGAATACCTGAAACAGGTCGGCCTGATCACCGCGGAAGAGATGCCCGGCGCCGATGCCGACACGGCCCTCCTGATGCAAACCGCGCTCGACAAGATCGCCTTCCTGCCCTTCGCCATCACGGTCGATGGCTGGCGCTGGGGCGTGCTGTCCGGTGAGACGACGCCGGAAAACTACAACACCGCCTGGTGGGACCTGCGACTCAAGAACCAGGGAATCGTGCCGCCCGGCCCTCGCCCGGCTGACGCCTTCGACCCCGGCGCCAAGTACCACATCCCCGGCAACACGCCCTACTTGCGCTATTTCCTCAGCTTCATCATGCAGTTCCAGTTCCACAAGGCCGCCTGCGAGCAGGCCGGCTGGGAAGGCCCGCTGCACCGCTGCTCGATCTACGGGAACAAGGAAGTCGGCGCGCGCTTCAACGACATGCTCGAAGCCGGCATGTCCGAGCCCTGGCCGGACACGCTGGAGAAGTTCACCGGCACCCGCGAAATGGATGGCAGCGCGATCATCGAGTATTTCGAGCCGCTGATCGTCTACCTGAAGGAAGAGAATGCCGGTCAGACCTGCGGCTGGTAACACCTGCCTCGGCTGCAATGAAAAAGGGCGCTCCGATCTGGAGCGCCCTCTTTTTTTGCTTGACGGGCGAGAGGCTTAGTCGCGCTCCATCCGCTGCGCGAGGTAGCGCTCAGCCTGGCTGAGCGAGGCGGTGTTGCGCGGCATCGAGTACAGGGCGCGGAGGAAGTCCTTGTCCCAGTCGGTCATCGAAAGGGCACGCTTTTCGCCGGCGTCCGCGCGGAACAGGTTCATGATCGTGTTGATGCTTTTGGTGTTCCCGTTCGGATCCGCCTGCATCAGCGCAACGAACGCGATGTAGTCACCGAGCGAGTCAAGGCTGACATCCTGCACCAAGGTCGCATCGACGACGATGATCGCGCGGCTGAGATCCTCCCGGATCGCCGAACGCAGGCGGCTACCTTCCGAGCGCACGGTCGGCGCTCCAGTGACGCCATCATTGACGCCTTGGCTTGCTTCACCGCGAATGCGCGCGCCATCCGCGCTCTTGGTTTCCGAGACGTGCCACCAACGCACAGGGCGCTCTTCAGTCTTGAACTGCTCGAAGGCCGCGTTACCGAGCGAGCCGGTGCGGATTTCGTTATTGATGGCGAAGAGCGAAGTGTATTCGGTCTGCATCGCCCCGATCAGTTTCTGCGGCTCCGTGGTAACCAGGATGGTCACGTCTGGCTCGCATCCCGGCTTGCCGGTACGCAGACCCACTTCAACGGCCCGTTGGGACACGCGATCGGCCAGGAACTGGGCATGCTCTTCGCGCACGCCTGACACACCAACGCAGATCCGGTCATCCCACCGGGCAAGCTGATCTGTCCCTCTGGGCGGGGCGGTAACCTGCTCGACATAGCTCTTGGTTTCGGCCGGCTTGCGGGCCGTGACCACGACTTTCTCGTTTACGAGGTCAGCCTCTTCGACCACTTCGGGCGTTTCACTGGCCTGGGCGGCGCCCGTCGAGACGGCACAGATAGCCATCATCACTGACATCGAAACGGCTTTGAGCGAGATTTTGTTCAACATCTGAAAGGTCTCCTGCAAGTTCCCGGCACGCGAAAGCTCTTCGCTCACCTCTTATCGATTAAAGATAATCGATTTTCGATAAATGGCAATCACTTATCGATAATTAATATCCGGAAAGATCTTAGGCCCGGTTGAATCGGACAATTCCGCCCGCTTTCCCGTATCCTTGACGCACCGGCCCGCGCAAGCCACATCTCAGACTTAAACGGAGATGCTTCCATGACCGACCAAGCCACCCTCGAAGCCATCGACAAGGCCGTAAAAGGCAACGACGTCGTCCTGTTCATGAAGGGCACGCCAACCTTCCCGCAGTGCGGCTTCTCCTCCACCGTGGTCCAGATCCTCGACTATCTCGGCGTCGAATATGTCTCCACCAACGTGCTGGAAAACGCCGCCGTCCGGGACGGCGTGAAACAATATGCCAACTGGCCGACCATTCCCCAGCTCTACGTGAAGGGCGAATTCATCGGCGGCTGCGACATCCTCAAGGAAATGTTCGAGAACGGCGAACTGAAGGACCTGTTCGCCGAAAAGGGCATCGAGCTGGCTGCGAGCTAACCTGCGGCATCTGACGGGGCGGCTTTCCCGCCGGGCGCTTTCGCGCTAGCAGGGCCGCCATGTCGATCACACCCCTCGCCCCCGCCCCGGTCAAGCCGGGCAAGACGCCGAAAGTCGGCATCGTTTCACTTGGCTGCCCCAAGGCGCTGGTCGACTCCGAACGCATCATCACGCGCCTGCGTGCCGAGGGCTACCAGATCGCGCCAGACTATGCCGGCGCCGACCTCGTGCTGGTCAACACCTGCGGCTTCCTCGATTCCGCCCGCGATGAGAGCCTCGCGGCCATCGGCGAAGCCATCGAGGCGAATGGCAAGGTAATTGTCACCGGCTGCCTCGGCGCCGAGCCGGACGTGATACAGCGCGCGCATCCCAAGGTGCTCGCCGTCACCGGCCCGCACCAGTACGAGGCGGTGATGGACGCCGTCCACACCCACCTCACCCCGCCCCACAATCCGCACCTCGACCTCGTGCCCGAAAGCGGCCTGCGCCTGACCCCGCGCCACTACGCCTATCTGAAGATTTCCGAAGGCTGCAACAACCGCTGCAGCTTCTGCATCATCCCGAAACTGCGCGGCGATCTTGTCTCCCGGCCGATCCACCATGTGCTGACCGAGGCCGAGAAACTCGTCGCCGCCGGCGTGAAGGAATTGCTCGTCATCAGCCAGGATACGTCCGCCTACGGACTGGACGTAAGATACAAGCCGGAGACCTGGCGCGGTACGGAATACGAGACGCGCTTCCTTGATCTCGCGAAAGGTCTCGGCAGCCTCGGCGTCTGGACGCGGATGCACTATGTCTATCCGTACCCCCACGTTGACAATATCATTCCCCTGATGGCCGAAGGCCTGATCACGCCCTATCTCGACATACCGTTCCAGCATGCCTCGGCGCCGGTGCTCAAGGCAATGAAACGCCCGGGCAATCAGGACAAGGTGCTCGCCCGCATTGCCAAATGGCGCCGCGACGTGCCGGACCTGGCGATTCGCTCAACCTTCATCGTCGGCTTCCCCGGTGAGACCGAGGAAGACTTCCAGATCCTGCTCGACTTCATCCGCGAAGCGAAGATCGACCGCGCCGGCTGCTTCCAGTACGAGAACGTCGCCCATGCCGAGAGCGGAAAGCTGGACGGCCATGTCCCGCAAGAGGTCAAGGAAGAACGCTGGCACCGTTTCATGGAGGCGCAAGCCGAAGTCTCCGCCGCACGCGCAGAGGCGCAGGTTGGCCGCACTATCGACGTGATCGTTGACGGCCCCGGCGATGAGCCCGGCGAGATGATCGCCCGCAGCAAAGCCGACGCGCCGGAAGTCGACGCCGTCGTCTATCTGGGCGAGGCTGCCCATCTGAAGGCCGGCGACATCGTGCGGGTCACCGTGACGGGTGCTGACGATTACGATCTCTATGCCGTGCCGGCCTGAGCTTTCAGCCGGCGCGCCGCTTCCCGCGCTTCTTCCAGTCTCTGCGGCATCACCTTGCCCATGTTGCTGCTGACGCGGCTCAGCGTGCCGGCCTCGGCCAGTTCCGGGCGGCCGCCTGAGAAGGGCGGCGCCGGGGCGTATTCAAGGCCCAGCGTCAACGCCTTGGCATAGGCGTCTCCGGCAATCTCCGCGACCATCGTGAAGGCGAAGTCGATCCCGGCGGTAACGCCGCCGCCAGTGAAGATGTTCCCGTCACGGACGACCCGGCCATCGTCAACAATCGCGCCAAACTCCGTCAGCAAGTCCCGCCAGGCCCAATGGCAAGCCGCGCGCTTGCCCTCCAGCAGTCCCGCCGCGCCGAGGATCAGCGATCCGGTGCAGACGGACGTGACATACCGCGCGCCTTTCGCAAGGCGGCGCAGCTCCGTGATGAACTCCGTATCCAGACCAACTTCCGTCGCCGCCATGCCGCCCGGCACGCAGATGAGGTCGCAGCGCTCGATGTCCGCCAGCCGTTCGGTCTCGCCGATCACCAGTCCGCCCTCGGCGCGGATATTGCCGCCCTCGCGGCTCGCCACGATCGTCTTCGCGTTGGGCAGGCGGCAGAGCACCTGGTGCGGGCCCGTGAAATCGAGATGCGTGAGATTCGGATAGATCGCGAAAACCGTGATGAAGGGCTGATCGGGCATGGCGGCCTCCTTGCTGACCACTCATTTCTGGCCTAAGCCGGATTTGGCAGAAAGGACAATGTTCCCATGAATACCGCCAAACACCGCCCGCGAGAGGTCGGCATGCTGATCTTCGAGGATTTCCAGCTTCTGGATGCGGCCGGGCCTATCGGCGTATTCGAAATGCCGATGCGCGGCATGGACGTGCCGCCCTATTCGATCACGGTCTATTCGCTTGCTGGCGGCCTGGTGCGCGCCTCGTGCGGGGTCGAAATGATGTCGCGGAAACTGCCCGCCAGGCTGACGCTGGACACGCTGCTCGTCTCTGGCGGCGAAGGCACCCGGGAGGGCATGGCGAACACTGCCCTGCTCGAAAAAATCTGGGATCTTTCCTCTCGCACGCGGCGGACCTGTTCGGTCTGCTCCGGCTCCTTCCTGCTCGCCGCCGCCGGCCTGCTCGAAGGAAGGCGCGCAACGACACACTGGCGGCGCTCGGAATCTTTCCAGCGTTTGTTTCCGGAAACCCGCCTCGATGCAGACCGCATCTTCGTGCGCGACGGAAAGTTCTGGACCTCCGCCGGAATCACGGCGGGGATCGATCTGGCGCTCGCCCTTGTCGAGGATGACCTCGGCGATGACATTGCGCGTCGCGCCGCCCGCGAGCTGGTCGTGCATCAGCGCCGGCAGGGTGGTCAGTCACAGTTCTCCGTGATGCAGGATATCCGCCTCGCCTCCGGCCGCTTCGATGACCTGATCGGCTGGGTACGGACGAACCTGCACGCGGACCTTTCGGTCGAGGCCCTCGCCGAACGCGCGGCCATGAGCGCGCGCAATTTCGCCCGCGTGTTCCGCACCGAAACGGGTGTGACCCCTGCCCGCCTTGTCGAAAAGCTGCGCCTCGAAGCGGCGCGGGAACGGGTGGAAGCGACCTCGCAGTCGATCCAGACCATTGCCTCCGAAACCGGATTTGGCGACCCCGAGCGGATGCGCACTGCTTTCCTTCGCGCCTATGGGCAGCCGCCCATGGTCCTGCGCCGCCAGTCGCGCCCAGTAACTGCCGCCGACAACCCTGATTGAAAAGCGAATTCGAAATTATCGAAAAACAACGATTGACATATCGTATTTCGATAATTCATACAGGATCCATCGAACCTCGGGAGGATCCCAGAATGAAAAAGACGCTCACCGCCCTCGCCACCATAGCCATCCTGGCCGCCCCGCACGCCATGGCTGAAGGCAAGTCCTACAAGGTCGGATCGTTTGACTCGATCGAAGTCGATGGCGCCATGAAGGTCATCCACAAGACCGGCAGCCAGACTTCCGTCGTCGTCGAGACGCCATCGGGCGACTATTCCGATGCAAAGATCACCAGCTCCGGCGACACGCTGAAGGTCTCGCGCGAAAGCCTTGGCAAGAAGGCCGGCTGGTTCTCCTGGGGCGGGCGCTCGGTCAGCGTTTCGGATGATGGCAAGACGATCAAGGTCAATGGCAAGAAGGTACCGGCCTACACCGTCTACGTCACAAGCCCTGAGCTTGTGTCGGTTTCAGCGGCACAGACCTCGCGCTTCGAATCGCAGACCATCAAGGCTGACGCTTTTTCCGCCAGCGTCTCTTCCAGTTCTGACATTGTCATCGCCGGCACCGTTGGTTCAGCCGATCTCGACGCTTCCTCTTCCGGAGAGATGGATGCCAGCGGCCTGAAGGCCGGCGCAGTCAAGGCCGATGCTTCGTCGAGCGGCGAAATGAAAGCTGCGGCAACCGGCACCGGTCAAAGCCGCATTTCGGTGTCTTCGTCCGGGGACGTGACGCTTACATCTGGAGGCGCGGGCGCCTTCACCGTGAACGCATCGTCAGGCGCCAGCGCGAAACTGTCGGGCGCCTGCGATAGCATCAGCGTCATGGCGTCCTCCGGCGCGAGCGTCGATGCCAACAGCCTTCGCTGCGCCAACGCTACCGCCAATGCGTCGAGCGGCGCGGATGTTGAGCTGTTTGCCTCAAGCTCAGCCTCGGGCGATGCCTCGAGCGGAGCCGACATTTCGTTCAAGGGCGGACCGAAGGAACAGGATCTGTCGAAGTCCAGCGGCGGCTCCGTGAGCTTCTCCGACTGAGGCCTCGCTTCAGCTGATCTCAAAGGACCCGGGTGTGTAGCCCGGGTCTTTCCATTTCAGGGCCATGCCCTCCAGGGCGCCTCGCACGACGCGGGCGATCAGCGCATTGCGCCGGGTGCGGCTGTCGGCGGGAACAACATACCAGGGTGCATGACGCGTCGAGCAGCGGCGGATTGCGAGCTCGTAGGCCTGCATGAACTCGGGCCACTTGCTGCGGTCTTCGAGGTCACCGGGGTTGAACTTCCAGAGCTTGTGGGTCTCCTCGAGGCGCTCCTTGAGGCGAACGCCCTGCTCCTCGTAGCCGATGTTGAGCATGAACTTCAGCACCGTGGTGCCGTTCTCCGAGAGGTGTTTCTCGAAGGCATTGATCTGGTCATAGCGCTTCTCGACGTCGGCCAGCGGGGCAAGTTCCCGGACGCGCACCACGAGCACGTCTTCATATTGCGAGCGGTCGAAGATGCCGACATGGCCGCGCCGGGGCACCGCATTGTGGACGCGCCAGAGATAGTCGCGGGCGAGTTCCTCGCTGCTCGGCGCCTTGAAGGCCTTCACTTCCATGCCGAGAGGGGTGGTTTCTGAGAAAACGGCCTTGATCGTGCCGGACTTGCCGGACGTGTCCATGCCCTGCAGGATCACCAGCAGCGAGCGCTGGCCCTCGGCATAGAGCATATCCTTCAGCTCGTTGATGACGGCGGCGTCCTTCTTGAGACTGGTCTCGGCCTCTACCTTGTTCTCGAACATGTCCCGGCCAACTGTATCGCGATCGGACAGGTTGAACGGTTTTCCGGGCTGGGCGACGAGCGTCTTGCGGACAGCCACAATCGAGGGAATGGCCATGAACACGGCTCCAAAATAAAAAGGCCGCACCAGTCTGGCGCGGCCTTCCCGAAACTTCAAGGAATTCAGATACCTTACGAGGAGTAGAACTCGACCACCTGGGCCGGTTCCATCTTCACCGGGTACGGCACATCCGAGAGAACCGGAATGCGCTTGAACTCGGCGGTCATGCCTTTGGGGTCGACTTCCACATAGTCCGGAATGTCGCGCTCGGCGCTGCCGAGAGCTTCGAGGACGAGGGCGAGGTTACGCGACTTCTCGCGGACCTGCACGACGTCACCCGGCTTAAGGCGGGCGGAGCCGATGTTGCAGCGCTTGCCGTTCACGGTGACGTGGCCGTGGTTGACGAACTGGCGGGCGGCGAAGATCGTCGGGACGAACTTGGCGCGGTAGACGATGGTGTCGAGTCGCGACTCGAGGATGCCGATCAGGTTCTCGGCCGAGTTGCCCTTCATGCGGGCTGCATCTTCGTAGATTTTCGAGAACTGTTTCTCGGTGATGTCGCCGTAGTAGCCCTTCAGCTTCTGCTTCGCCATGAGCTGCATACCAAAGTCGGAGACCTTGTTGCGGCGGTTCTGGCCGTGCTGGCCCGGCTTGTAGTTACGCTTGTTGAAGGGAGATTTGGGGCGGCCCCAGATATTCTCGCCGACCCGACGGTCGATCTTGTACTTCGCGCTATGGCGACGTGACATGGCAGTACCTCATTTTCGGCGCGGGCCGGTGGGCTCAGCTCGTTCGAGCCCACGATTACAACGGCGGCTCCGCACCACCCCGTCATGAAGCGGCGGGTAAAACACCAATAAGACGCTCGCGTCAAGCGCGGCGGCTGCTAGTGTGGGGGTCATAAACGGGAGGAAAACATGGGACAGGTTAACGGCAAAATCGCCATTGTTACAGGCGCAGCCAG
>Ga0315907_10001104_pt1 | contig 37022 bp, 29 predicted proteins | sample LakEriMetagenome_3_FD_203525 | JGI IMG/M metagenome (GOLD analysis project Ga0315907, IMG submission 203525) | Freshwater fungal communities from buoy surface, Lake Erie, Ohio, United States - Buoy 12 MA123 | ecosystem: Environmental > Aquatic > Freshwater > Lake > Lake biofilm | place: USA...
CGACGACGCCGAACACGCGCGCGGGCAGCAGGTTGAACAGCGTGTCGCCGAAGCCCAGCCAGCCGAACACGAAGCCCACGGTGGCCAGCGTGATGGCCACCGGCACGCCGATCATGAGCAGCGCGAAGAAGGCCACCAACATCAGGATGGCCAGGGTCTGGGTCTCGAACATGCCGGAGTGCTCAGGTAGGGGTGGGCCGCGCGGTCCACACGCGGATCAGTTCGGCCAACGCCTGCAGGGCCAGCAGCGCAAAGCCCAAGGGAATCATGGCCTTGAGCACCCACCGATGGGGAATGCCACCGGGGTCGGCCGACTTCTCGTCGATGGAGAACGACTGACCCACGTAAGCCCAGGACAGCTTGATGAAGATGAGGGCCACCGCCAGCGTCAGCAGGGCCGAGGCGACATCCACCACCAGCTTGGTCCGCGGCGAGTGGTGGGCGTAGAACAGGTCCACCCGCACGTTGTCACCGCGCTGCAGCGCGTAGCTCATGCCGAACAGGATCAGCGTGGCCAGCAGGTGCCATTCCAGTTCCTGCGACCACACCGAGCCCAGGCTCAGGCTGTAGCGCAACAGCACGTTGGTGGCCACCAGCGCGATCATGGCCAGCGTCACCCAAAGGATGATGCTGCCAATGCCGTCGATGAGCTTTTCGATGGCGCCAGCCACGCCTGCCGCTGCCCCGGGCCGCAGGGCTTTCGGGTCAGCCACGCACCTTGAGGTGGTAAGCCTCCTCGCTGACTTCCTGCCACCTGTCGTACTTGGCCTTGAAGGCGAAGTAGGAGTCGTGCACCTTCCTGGTGAGCGGATCCTTGGCGATGCCCTCGGCGAGCACCTTCTCGGTCTCCCGGCGCAGGGCGGCGATCACCGTGTCGGGCAGGGGTTTGGCGATCACCTTCTGGTTCTTGATGAGGTCTTCCATCGCGTCGGAGTTGGCCTTCTGGCACCAGCCCTCGCTGATCACGTTGCAGGCGGCCGAGGCGTTTTCCACGATGGCTTGCAGGTCCTTGGGCAGCTTGCTCCACGCGGCCTTGTTGATGAGCAACTCCGACACGGTGGCCGACTCGTGCCAACCCGTGGTGTAGTAGAACTTGGCCGCCTTGTGCAGGCCCAGGCGGCGGTCCTGGAACGGGCCCACGAATTCAGCCGCGTCGATCACGCCACGCTCCAGCGCGGGGAAGATCTCGCCGCCCGGCAGCACCTTCACGTCCACGCCCAGGTTGGCGTAGACCTTGCCCGCCAGACCCGGGATGCGCATCTTCAGGCCCTTGAGATCGGCCACGCTGTTGACCTCCTTCTTGAACCATCCGGTCATCTGCACGCCCGTGTTGCCGCAAGGCATGGCGACCATGCCGAAAGGCGCGTAAACCTCGTTCCAGAGATCGATGCCGCCGCCGTCATACAGCCAACCGTTCATGCCCTGGAAGTTCAGCCCGAAAGGCACGGCGGTGAAGTACTGGGCGGCGAAGGTCTTGCCGGTCCAGAAGTAGCTGTTGGCGTGGTTCATCTCCACCGTGCCTGCACGCACGGCATCGAAGCCTTCGAAGGCAGGGATCAGTTCACCGGCGCCGAACACCTGGATCTTCAGGCGCCCGCCGGACATCGTGTCGATGCGTTTGGCCAGGTCGGTGGCGCTGCCAGGCCCATCCATGTAGAACGGCGCGCCCTTGGCGTAGGCGCTGGTCATCTTCCAGTTGAAGGTCTGCTGCGCGGCCACGATGGAGGGCAGGCCGAGTGCGGCGCCGCCAGCCCCGGCCGCAAGGCCACGGGCGACGAATGAACGACGGTTCGAAGGCATGAGAAGGCTCCAGAGTTGAACGACTGGTCAGTTCTACGCAAGCCTTGTGCCAGCCCGGCTGAGGCTTGGCGAACGTCCGATGCACCACTGCAGCCCATCGCGCTTGATGCTGGTGCGTTCCAGCGGACGCTGGTCGATCACGCCTGAGCCGGTGCGCGCGATCAGCGCCCCGCCCGTCTGCACGTCGCCCTAGGCGATGGTCGGGCGCGCGTGAAGGGTCATTTACATGGTGCCAGACAGCGGCGATTCGTAGTGCCAGTTTGCGCATGCATATCGAGAGGCGGCGGCGCTGGCCGAGAATCGGCGTCAGCCCTTCCTCCGCACATCTCCAACCTCCATTCATTTTCAGGAGCAGACGCCATGGGACACGCCGAACCGCAAGCGCAAGCCGCCGCCACGATGCAGCCGTACTGGATGCCGTTCTCCCCCAACAAGGAGTTCAAGGCCGAGCCCCGCATGTTCGCCCGTGCCAAGGGCATGTACTTCTACACGCCCGAGGGGCAGGAGGTCATCGATGCCTCGGCCGGCCTGTTCTGCGTCGCTGCCGGCCACTGCCGCGAAGAGATCGCGCAGGCGGTGTACGAGCAGCTGCAGACGCTGGACTTCACCGCCCCCTTCCTGCGCGCGCACCCCAAGGCCTTCGAGCTGGCCGAGCGCGTGTCGCACTACACGCCCGAGGGCCTGAACCGCATTTTCTTCACCAACTCGGGCTCCGAGGCGGTGGACACGGCCATGAAGATGGCGCTGGGCTACCACCGCATCAAGGGCCAGTCGCAGCGCCAGATGTTCGTCTCGCGCGAGCGGGCCTACCACGGCGTGAACATGGGCGGCGTGGCCCTGGCCGGCATGGTCAACAACCGCCGCAGCTTCGGTGTGGGGTTGGCGGGTGTGCACCACATGCGCCATACGGCGATCCCGCAGAACAAGTTCGCCAAGGGCCAGCCCGAGCACGGTGCTGACCTGGCCGAGGACCTGCTGCGCTTTTGCAATCTGTACGGTGGCGAGAACATCGCCGCCGTGTTCGTGGAGCCCACCGCCGGCTCGTTCGGCTGCCTGCCTCCGCCCAAGGGCTACCTCAACCGGCTGCGCGAGATCTGCGACCAGCAGGGCATCCTGCTGGTGTTCGACGAGGTGATCACTGGCTGGGGCCGCATGGGCGCCAACTTCGGCGCCCAGGCCTTCGGCGTCAAGCCGGACCTGCTGACCATGGCCAAGGCCATCACCAATGGCGCGCAGCCCATGGGCGCCGTGGCCGCACGCCAGGACATCTACGACACCATCACCGACGCCGGCCCGGCCAAGGGCGTGGAGTTCTTCCACGGCTACACCTACTCGGCCCACCCGGCTTCTTGCGCCGCCGGTCTGGCGATGATGGACATCTTCGCCAAAGAGCGCCTGATTGAACGCGCCGCGGCCATGAGCCCGAAGTTCATCGAGGCCGTGCACTCCCTGCAGGACTGCGCCATCGTCACCGACATCCGCTCGGTGGGCATGATGGCGGCGGTGGATGTGGCCGTGGACGGCACCCCCGGCGCCCGCGGCCACGAGGCGCAAAAGCGCCTCTACGACGCCGGCCTGAACCTCAAGAGCACCGGCGACGCCCTCATCATCGCCCCGCCCCTGGTCTGCGAAGACCAGCACCTGGACGAGATCATCAGCAAGATGCGGGCGGTGCTGAAGGGGCTGTGAAGCCGGAGTCGGGGCGCGGGGTTCAGGCCCCGCGGCCGTCCGTTCGCTTCATCAGTCGCCTCACCCCGGCCGCACCACCGAGCGCGGCGTGCGGCCCTGGGCGAAGTCCACGATGCAGCCCAGCCCCTCCCGCGCAATCGCGTCGAAACATTCGTCCGTCCAGCACAGGGCGTGCGGGGTGAGGATCACCTGGTCCATGGCCAGCAGCGGGTTGTCGGTGGCCACGGGCTCTTGCTCGAAGACGTCCAGCCCGGCGCCGGCGATGGCACCCGCGCGCAGCGCCGCGATCAGCGCGGCCTCGTCGGCCACCGGGCCGCGCGCCATGTTGATGAAGAAGGCTTCGCGCTTCATCAGGCTGAAGCGCCGCGCGTTCATCAGGTGACGCGTCTCGGCGTTGAGCAGGCAGGTGGCCACGACGAAGTCGCACTGCGGCAGCATGTCGTCCAGCGGCACGGGCTCGGCGCCCAGGGCGCGGAGGGCGGCCGGGTCGGCGTAGGGGTCGGCGGCCAGCATGCGCCAACCGAAGGGTTTGGCCAGGGCCAAGAGCTCGCGCCCGATGCCACCGGCACCGATCACGCCCAGCGTGCGCGTGGTCAGGCCCAGACCCATGTGGCCGGTGCGCTCGGCCCAGCGGCCGGCGCGGGTGAGCCGGTCCTTGGCGAAGAGCCGGCCCGCCAGGGCGAAGATCAGCGTGAGGCTGGCCACGGCCACCGGCCGGCGCACGGCCACGGGCGTGTTGGTCACGGTGATGCCGCGCGCAGCCAGGGCGGCCACGTCCACCGAGTCGTAGCCCACACCGTGCCGCGCCACGATGCGCGCGCGACAGTCAGCTCGGGCCACGCTCGCGGCCGTGACCCGCGGCGAGTTGACGTACAGCCCGTCGTATCGCGCGGCCACGTCGGGGGTGATCTCGGTCAGGCTCTCCGGCAGGTACTCCCACTCGATGTCGGGCTGGCTGTTCAGCACCTCCAGCGCACCCATGCCGAAGGAGGGCGCCCCGGTGGGGGTGAGCAGATCGCGTGTGAGGCCGAGGCGGAAGGGCGTGCCGGGCATCTCAGGCCTCCTTGACGGCGGGGGCCGCGGCGTGGTCCACCAGGCGCCGGGTGGCGTCTGCCAGCAGGCTGACGTCCGTGCCCACGGCCAGCATGGTGTAGCCCATGGCCTTCACGCGGTCCACCCAGGCCGGGTCGGTGGCCATGAAGCCGGCGGCCTTGCCGTGGCGCCTGGCCACGTCGGCTACGTGCTGCATGGCCTGCAGAAAGGTGGGGTTGTCGAACTGCGCCGGGATGCCCATGAAGTTGGACAGGTCGAAGTGGCCCACCCACAGCACGTCGATGCCGTCCACCGCGGCGATCTCTTCCACCGCGGCCAGGCCGCGTTCGGTCTCGATCTGGGCCACCACCAGGGTGCGGTCGTGGTAATCGCGGATCTTTTGGCCGATGTCCCCGCCCTGGTAGTCGCACTGCGCAAAGCCGAAGGCCGCGCCGCGCCGGCCCAGCGGCGGGTAGCGGCAGGCCTGGACGATGCTGCGCGCCTGTTCGGCCGACTCCACCATGGGGATCATGACGCCGTGGGCGCCCAGGTCCAGCGCGCGGGCCAGCCAGGTGTACTCGCCGCGCGGCACGCGCACCATGGGCTCGATGGGCAGGCCGCGGCAGGTGGAGAACAACCACTTCAACGTCTCGAAGCCCAGGCCGGTGTGCTCCATGTCGTAGAAGACGAAGCGGCAGCCGGTGTGGGCCAGGATGGCAGACATGCCCGGAGAGAAGAACTCAAAGGTCATCGCGCCCACGACGGTCTGGCCTTCGAGCACGGTCTGCTTGATCGGATGATGTTTCAAGGGGCGGTTCTCTCTCGGTTGAGCATCACTGAGGTTGCCACGCGGGGCGGGTGGTCTCCGGCGGGGTTTACACGGGTTGGAGAGCCTGGCGCCCAGGCCCTAGAGTCCAGGTCAAGGAACTCTCGCTTGTTGCACCCTGGCCGGTCACACCCCCCCGATGATGCGGATCTCGCGTTCCACGTTGCCCGTGCCCAGCGCGGCCAGCGCCTCCTGGTACATCGGGCTGTCGTAGGCGGCCTGCGCCGTGGTCAGGTTGTCGAATTCCACCAGCACGGTGCGCTGCATCAGGCCGGCCTCATGCACCAGCGCCGGCATGCCGCGCGCCAGAAAGCGCCCACCCGCCGCTGCAATGGCCGGGCCGGCCAGCTTGGCATAGGCCGCCAGCGCGTCGGGGTTGTGAATCTGGCGGTAGGCGCTGATCCAGTAGGCCTTGGGCATGTTGAACTCCTGCAAGTGATAAAGGGTTGAACAAGGCTCATCATCCCAAACACCGGCACCCGCCGTCGACACAGGAAAACCCATGATCGAAGACCTGCCTCCCATCCGCACCGCTCCCGCGCAGCGCCCTGAGGCTGCCGCGGTGGAGCAACTGCGCGGAACGCCCACCGGCTTCATCGTCGATGCCTTGGGCGGCAGCGGCGCGCTGGACTATCGGCTCAAGCCCGCCATCGCCGAGCAGTACGCGTTCTGCGGCGTGGCCGTCACCTGCCACGCCGGCCCGGCGGACAACCTCGCCCTGATCCACGCGCTGGGGTCGGTGCAGCCGGGTGATGTCATCGTCGCGGCCACCGACGGCCACACGGCCTGCGCCATCACGGGAGACCTGGTGCTGGGCATGGCGCGCAACAGTGGGGCGGTGGGGTTCGTCACCGACGGCTGCGTGCGGGATCTGGTGGGCATCCGCCAGGTGGGCCTGCCGGCCTGGGCCATGGGCGTGACGCCAAATTCACCGAACCGCAGCGGCCCGGGCACGGTGGGCTTTCCCGTCCAGGTCGCGGGCCTGCGCGTGTGCAGTGGCGACGTGGTGGTGGCCGATCTGGACGGCGTGGTGGTGGTGCCTCAGGAGCGCCTGGCCGAGGTGCTGGAGCGGCTGCCGGCCATTCGCACGGCCGAAGCGGCGGCTGATGCGGCGGTACGCAACGGGGCCACGCGGCCGTCATTCCTCAAGTGATGTCCAGCCTGAAAGCCGCCCACAGCGTGGCCGCGCTGCGCGCGCTGGCGCAGCAGGCCCTGCCCAAGCCGCTGTTCGACTTCATCGACGGCGCGGCCGAGGACGAGTGGACGCAGCGCGCCAACGAGGCCAGCTTCGACGACTGGGCGGTGCTGCCGCGGCCGCTGGAGGGCGCGGCGCAGCGTGACCTGTCGCTCACGCTCTTCGGCCAGCGCCTGGCCTCGCCCGTGCTGGTGGGCCCTACGGGCCTGGCCGGCTTGTTCTGGCCCCAGGGCGAGATCGCCACGGCGCAGGCTGCGGTGGCGCGCGGCACGGTCTACTGCCTGAGCCACGGCTCGGTGTGCACGATGGAGGCGCTGGCCCAGGCGCTGGACCAAACGCTAGGCGCGGGCCACGCCGCACAGCGCTGGATGCAGGTCTTCATCTACAAGGACCGCGCCTTCACCCGCGAGCTGGTGGACCGGGCGCGAAAGGCCCACTACGGCGCCGTGGTGGTGACGGTGGACAACCAGCTGCTGGGCAAGCGCGAGCGCGACCTGGTCAACGGCTTTTCCATCCCGCCGCGCTTCGGCCCGCGGCAGTGGTTGGCCTTTGCCGGCAAGTTCCCCTGGTGGTGGCGCATGCGCAGCGAGCTTGGCCGCATCACCTTCGGCAACTATGTGCGCGAAAACTCGCGCGAGTCGGTGGCCGGCCTGGCCGGGCGCATGGCCTCCATGCTCGACCCGGCCATGAACTGGGACGACATCGCGGCCGTGCGCCGGCAGTGGGACGGCCCCTTGCTCATCAAGGGTCTGCTGCACCCCGATGACGCGCGGCGTGCGGTGCAGGCTGGCGTGGACGGGGTGATCGTCTCCAACCACGGTGGGCGGCAGCTGGACGGCGCCCTGCCCAGCCTGCGCGCCTTGCCGGGCGTGGTGCAGGCGGTGGACGGGCGCATTCCCGTGCTGCTGGACGGCGGCGTGCGCCGCGGTGGCGACGTCTTCAAGGCCCTGGGCCTGGGCGCCACGGCCGTGCTCCTCGGGCGTCCCCACCTGTGGGGCCTGGCCGTGGCGGGGCAGGAAGGCGTGGCCCATGTGCTCAAGACGCTGGACGGAGAGCTGGACCGCGTCATGGGGCTGGCCGGCGTGGAAGCGGTGACCCGGATCGCGCCAGCGGGGCTGGTGGTCAGGGCGCAGGGCTGAGGCTACAGAAGGCTGTGCCGGGGCAGGGAAGGCCAGGGCAGAGCAGAGGAGAGCAGAGCGCGGCATCACCGGCTCACGGTGAGGTCCCCTGCTTGCCGGTCAACGGTGACTGGTCGAAGCGCCAGGTCCAGATGAGATCCACGGAGTTCTCCAGGCCGCTCTGGGCCCGCAGCGTGAAGCGCTGTGCCACCCGGTAGATGAGCTGGAAGGTGCCGGCGGTGGCGTTGACGCCGCGCTCGTAGCCGGCGTACCAGTTGCGGCTGAGCTGCTTACCCAGGCGGATGACGGTCTCCCGACCCTCGCCGGCGCTCGTCCCGGAGGTCGTGCCTGCCGTCTGCCCGACCGAAAGATCGTCGATGCCCAGGGCCCGCAGCAGGGAGTCCGTGGGCGCTTCTCCCTCGCCCGCCAGCAGGGCCACCGCGGCGCGCTGCAGCACTGCGGTGTCCGTGCGTCCCAGCCCTTCCGAACCGCGTCCCAGGAGCAACCAGGACAGTTTGTCGGTCTCGCCCATCTCCGGTTCGCTGACCAGGCGGGCGCGGGGAGACTGTGGCGTGCCGCTGATGGCCACGCCCACACGGATGTCGGTGTTGGGCCGCAGGGCGAGGATGTCCAGCCGCGGCGTGTCCACCCGGCCGCTGAAGGTCACGATGCCGCGCTCGATGTTCAGCTTCTGCCCGTAGGCGGCATAGGTGCCGCCTTGCGCGCGTACCGAGCCGTTCACCGCCAGGTTCCCTGAGGGTGTGGTGAGCTTGAGCTCCCCTTGCAAGGCGGTGTCCAGCCCGCGCCCGCGCAGGCGCAGCTTGCGGCCCAGGTCGACATCCAGGTTGACGCTGGACTGTCTGATGAGACGGGGCAGGATGGCGGGCTCGGCTGCCGCGGCCACTTCAGGAACGCTGCGCCCGCCACGGACCACGACGTCGTCGTCCAGGGTCGGTGCGTCGCGGGACGCCAGATCGAACAGGCCGCTGTCGATCAGGACCCGGCCATCGAGTTTCAGCGCTTCGGGCTGCAGGGCCAGCACCGCCTGACCGCTGGCCACCAGCTGACGGTCGAACCGTCCCAGCACACGGAAGCCCTCTGCGCGCACCTGCACGCGGGCTGAGGGCTTGGCCCCGAACTCGCCCACGCCTTCGCCGGTGATGCGCCCTTCACCGCCGCGCAGGGACAGCCGTTCGATACGGGCGGTGTCGCCCTGCAGCGCCACTTTCAGCTCGCCATCGTGGTAATCCACCCCTTGCAGCAGGTTGCGCACGCTCACCCGCTGCGCCACCAGGTCGCCCGTGAGCTGCGGCGCACCGAAACGTCCACCCAGGCTGGCAGTGGACACCACCTCGCCCTGCAGGCGCCAGCCCGGCGGCACCCAGCCCGACCACACGCCCAGATTCGGCACGCGGGCCTGCACCATGCCCGACAGCGCTGCCTGCTCGTCCGGCCAGCGGGCCTGCGCAGAAGTGCGCAACTGCATACTGCCCGAGACCTCGCCCACGCTGCGCCCCACCAGCCGCGGGGAAAGCGTCCACAGGCCCTCCCGGGCGGTGAGACTGAGGTCCACGGTGTTCAAGCCCAGGGGTTGCGCCTGGCCGGCTTCCACCACCTGCAGGTCTCCGTCATGGCGCCTCAGGCTCACTTCAGCCTCGAAGCGCTCGGCCGCCCGCACGGCCATGCGCGCACTCAGCCGCAGGTCGCCGGTCCACTGCAGCCCAGTCTGTGCCCGCTGCAGCCAAGGTGCCAGCGCGAAAGGCAGCACGTCGGCCTGCCACTGGAAGTCCGGCCGGTCAGCGCGCGTCGGGTCGCGCAGCTCGTAGCGCGCCTCGTCCCACTTCAGGCGCAGCCCGGCGGCCAGGGCGGCCTGTCCGCTGTCCAGGCGCAGGCTGCGCAGGCGCCAGGCGTCGTCGAAGCGAAGCTCGCCGCGCAGGTCAGACGCGTCCAGCCAGGCCTTCTCCGGCGCCGAAGGGTTCGCCGCGGCTGAGGTGACCGGTGCAGCGGTCCCTGTGGCGGAAGCTGGTGCCGCAGCGGGCTCTGTGAGGCCTGACCAGACGCCGGCTTCCAGCCGCTTGACCGTGCCGCTCCAGCGCCCGCCGCCGCTCGTCTGGCCGCTCCAGGAGCCCTCCAGGTTCAGGCGCGCCTGGGTGCCGGGGCCCTCAGGAAGGGCCAGCACGCGGGTCAACGCTTCGGGGGGCAGCAGGGGCAGGGCGATGTCGATGCTGGCGCTGTGCTGGCGCAGGGTGCCCCGCAGGTCCCCACGCAGGTAGGCCAAGCGGTTGGGGCCCAGGGACGCGTTGCGGACATCGCCCCGCAGTTCCAGGGGGTCCGCCTCGCGGCCGGTCCATTGCCACCGGGCTTCGGCCCGCCCCAAGGCGTAGGCGCGGCTCTTGAGCCCCTCGATGTTCAGTTGCCCCTGCGTACCCACGGCGGGCCATCGTCCGGAGGCGCTGATGCGGGCGTCCGCCCGCCCGGCCTCGGGCCACCAGGCGGCCCATTCGGGCATCAGGGCGGCCAGGGCATTGAGTTCGCCCAGGGCCGGGGCCGCCACTTGCAACTGCCATCGGTCCTGTTCACCGTCGCCCGCCGGGTCGCCACGGCCGACGAGGCTGACATCGTTGCGCCCCAGGCGCAGTTCTGCCATGAGCTGGCTGCGCCCGGCTGCGGTGGCCTCGGGCGCCTGCTCCAGCCGCAGACGCCCTGACGCCGCCAGTCCTGCGATCCGGGACGCCCCGATGTCCACCTGCGCAGTGCCCCGCAGCGTCTGCAGCCACTGCACGGCGGAAGCTTCCGCGCGCCGCGGCGGCAGCAGCACTTCCAAGGCCCACTGCCCGTTCAGCCGGTGCGGGCCTTTGCGCCAGGGCGCGGCAGCGTCGCCCGGCACCCAGGGCACGGGGTCGAAGTCGTTGATGCGGCCTTCGCTTCGCACCTGCCAGGCGCCCTCGGCGCCGGGGGACACGGTTGCGCTGAGTTCGGCGCTGGCGGCGCCGGCCTGCGCCTGCAGGGTGCGCACTTGCAGGCCCTGGGGCCCGAACACGCCGTCCAGGGTAAGGGTGGTGCGCTGCCCAAAGGCCTCCAGCGCGCCGCTGAGGTTGCCCCGCAGCTCCACTGACCAGGCGTTGGCTTCGGCTGCGCGCCGAGCGACGCCTTGCGGCCCGGGCACCCCCAGGATGCCGATCTGCACCGGGCCGGACAGGACCATCCCGGGCGCCCGGGTGTCGAGCCCCTGCGGCCTGATGTCCGTGGCCACGCCCTGCAGGCGCAGGCCGGTCTCGGTCCAGTTGCCGGTGCTGCGCCACAGGCCGGCACTGCGCTGGGCGCTGCCCAGGTCCAGGTCCAGGTGGAGGATTTCGGCAGTGCTGGGGGTGTCCAGCCGCGAGCGCAACTCCAGCCGCGCGCGCCGCACGGGCAGCCGGGCCTCGCCCCAGGCGCCTGCGGCCGCGTTGTCCAGCAGGATGTCGGCCTGCACCGGCTGTGTCAGCCCCTGGCTCTTGACGCTGGCGCGGCCTGTGAGGTGGGTGGTGGGCAGGCGGCGGCTGAGCTGCGACAGATCCAGGGCTTGCAGCGTCACGTTCAAGGTGCCCAGGGGCCAGGCTTCGAAGGGCTTGAGCTGCACCGTCGCGTCCACGGCGGGCTTGAGGCCGGACGGCAGGGCCGGGGCGCGCAGGCGGGCCTGGAGGTCCAGCGCCTGCAGCGGTCCGCTGGCCGCGAGGTTGCCCTCCCAGGCCACGGCTCCCGTGCCCTTCACGGTCCATTGGCCCTGGCCGGCGAAGGGGCTGCGCGTGTTGATGGAGGCTTCACCGCTGACCTGCAGTTCCTCCCACTGGAAGCTCAGTTGGTCCACGCGGTGTGCCGCCCCCTGCTGTGCCCCCAGTGCCCACCGGCCGGTGACGTGGCGCCAGGCAGGAAGCTGGTCGACGACCAGGTGTTCCACGCGCAGCTGCTCGATACGGGCCTCCAGCGGGAGGGCCAGCGAGCCTGGCAGCACGGCAGGCTTGCCGGTGGCGGGTCCGGTATTGAGGGTCACCCGCCGGGCCTCCAGGCGATCCGCCTGCACGCCGACCCAGGTGCCCGCGCGAAGCCACCAACGCCACTGCGCGCCTGTCCATTGCAGGCCCTCGATCTCCAGCGATTGGCGGCCCTGGTCCCACCGAAAGCTCAGCTTCTCCGCGGCGAAGTCGGACCCCAGCAGGGCGCCTCGTGGTGCCGTGACCTGCAGGTTCGGCACGCCGGCCAGGAGCCAGGCGGTGCCGCGTTCGCTGTGCAGCACGGCCCAGACCGCGAGCAGGCCGGCCAGAGGCAGCCCCAGCACGGTGACCAGCACCAGCTGCCAGGCCTGCAGCAGCAGTCCCGCTCGCGCTGCAGGCGTCCAGCGCACAGGGGATGGCGTTGCGGGGGAGGGCGTTGCGGGTGAGGGCGGTGGCGCGGGGGGCGGCGCAGGCTGGGCCGGTACGTCCGCCGCTGTCCCGGAGGGCGCGTGTCGGGCGGGCTCTGGCACAGTGGGCTCGGACATCGACCGGGATTCTCCCTCGGCGCCGCGCGGGTGCAGTCGCCTTCACACGATTGGACCCTGCGCGCGCTCAGGCAGCGCACTTCAGAGTCGGTGCGTGAGGGGTTGGGTTTCGGGGGTCGGGTTTCAGGGATCGAAAGTCAGGGACCGGGTTTCTCTCCCCGTTCGGGCCCGGTGCCGACACAAGCCCGGCAGGGCTCCTCACAGGGTGTCTGGAGCCGCCCCCGAAAGGCCCAGCACGCCCAGCGTTCAGGTACGCCAGACCCTGGGCGGGTGGGCGTCCAGGCCCCAGCCGGTGCGGCGCCAGGTGGCGCGCACGGCGCACAGCCACTGCATCGCCGGTTCTACCCGTGGCGCCAGCACCCGTGCCACCACCACGTGCGGCATCGGGCTGGTGACGCCTGTCCAGCCTTCGAGGCCTGCCCCTTCCGGGCACTCGCGTGCAGCGTCCAGCAGCGCCTGTCGGCGATCCGTGCCCAGGGGCTGCCCGGCAGCCCACCAGGCGGTGCCCAGCACCCGCCGGCCGCCCCAGCCCAGCGGCGAGTTCAGCAGCCGATGGTCCAGCGCGTCCACCCGGCCGCGCTCCAGCCACAGGGCATGGTTCAGGTTCCGGCTGTGAGAAGGGTCAGGTGCCGGCGTGGGCGCGAAGGCAGAGCGGGCGGTGGGTTGCGCGCCAGGAAGTTCCTGCGGGTCGTTCGGGTGCGAGCGATGCGAGAGGTGCAAGGCCAGGTGCTGCGTGAAGCAGCCGGTCTCGAAAGCGGCGCCAGAGGCGGGCAGGCCCAGCGCCAGCACGTCCCAGCCCATCATTTCCGCCCCTGCGGCCAGTTCCACTTCGGTTCGGTTCTCGGCCTCGCAGCCGGAGAAAGCGAGGTTCTCCAGCGGCAGCCATTCCGCGCGCGCGCCGCCCGCCAGTTTCAGCCTGGAGTGTTGCAGTGCTGGCCGCCCGCCGCTGCGGTAGAACCGGGTGGCGCCAGGGGTGGTGATCACCGCGTGGGTGCCCTGCGCCAGATCGGCTTCCAGCAGCAGGCTGTCGCCGCCAGCCACGCCGCCGGGCGGATGCACCAGCACGTGGTGGCAGATGGTGTCCCCCTCGGGGTACAGGCGCTGAAGCACCCGCAGCGGTCCCTCGTGGCGGTCCAGTGCCACCGTGCGTTGGCCATCGCGCCAGTAGCGCAGGGCCAGGTGCCCGCGCCAGCCGACGGCTTCTGCCGGCGCGTTCAAGCCGCCTGCGACCCGCGGTGCGCCCAGCCGGTGGTGCGCATCTCGATCCACGAGAACAGTTCGTACATGGCCATGGCCATGGCGCCGATGACCACCAGGCCTGCGAAGGCCAGGGGCAGGCGCTGCTGCGAGCCGGCGGTTTGCATCAGGTAGCCGATACCGGAATCCCCGGCGGTCATCTCGGCCAGCACGGTGCCGACGAACGCCAGGGTGATGGCCACCTTCAGCGAGCCGTAAAAGTAAGGCATCGAGCGCGGCAGGCCCACCTTGACCAGCACGTCCCAACGCTTGGCGCCCAGCACCCGCAGCACGTCTTCCAGTTCCGGCTCCAGGGTGGCCAGACCGGTGGCGATGTTCACCGTGATGGGGAAGAAGGAAATGAGGAAGGCCGTCAGGATGCCCGGGCCCAGGCCGATGCCGAACCACACCACGAGGATGGGCACCACCGCTGCCTTGGGCACGGCGTTGAAGGCCACCATCAGCGGATACACCGCCGTGTAGGCGATGCGCGAAGAACCGATCAGAAAGCCCAGCAGCACGCCCACCACGATGGAGATGCCAAAGCCCAGCATCGTGACCCAGAAGGTCTTCCAGGCGGCTTCCAGCAGCGGCCCCTTGAACTCCACGAATTCCAGGGCGATCTGGATGGGCCCGGGGAAGATGAAGTCCGGCACCTGGAACAGCCAGACAGCGGCCTCCCACACCAGCAGGATGGCCGCCAGCAGCACCATGGGTGACCATCGTTCAAGCGTCTTGGAGATCTTCATGGTGGGCAGTGGGTGTCAGATCGGTGCGGGGATCGGTGCAGGTCAGAGCCGGCAGGGGCTGCACGGGCAAGACAGATTCACTGCGGCACGGCAGTGCTGGCCTGGCCCACCGGCTGGCGGATGGCGCCAATGTGGCCGCGCAGCTCGTGCACGATGTCTGTGAACTGCGGTGTGTAGGTCACTTCCAGGTCTCGCGGGCGTGGCAGGTCGATGTCGCGCTTGACCACGAAGCGGCCAGGGCTGCGGCTCATCACGTACACCGTGTCGGCCAGGAACACGCTCTCGCGCAGGTCGTGCGTGACCAGGATGACGTTGAACTTCTGCGCCGCGTGCAGGTCGCGCAGGGCGCACCACAGTTCCTCGCGCGTGAAGGCGTCCAGGGCGCCGAAGGGCTCGTCCAGCAGCAGCATCTTGGGCTCGTGGACCAGCGCGCGGCAGATGCTGGCGCGCTGCTGCATGCCGCCCGAGAGCTGCCAGGGGAACTTGTCCTCGTAGCCGCCCAGGCCCACGCTCTTGAGCAGGTCGCGTGCCTTGGCCTCGTACTCTTTGCGACGGGCCTTGAACGTGGAGCGGTAGGGCTCCACGATCTCCAGCGGCAGCAGCACGTTGTCCACGGTGGTGCGCCAGGGCAGCAGGCTGGGCGCCTGGAAGGCCATGCCGCTGATTTTCAGCGGGCCGGTGACCGGCTCGCCCCCGATGTGGATGGTGCCCCGGCTGGGCATCTTCAGGCCCGTGGTGAGCTTCATGAAGGTCGACTTGCCGCAACCCGAAGGCCCGACGATGGCGATGAACTCGCCCTCGGTCACCTGCAGCGAGATGTCCTCGACAGCGAAGTGACCTTGGGCCAGGAGCTCGTCGTTGTAGGCGAGCCAGACGTTGCGGAAGTCGACGAAGTTGCTCATGTCAGCGCCCGAGGCTTCACTTCTTGGCCGGCGGCAGGATGTTGAGCTCTGCCTTGGAGGGCAGGAAGGCGTCGGTCCAGACGGCGTCAGGGTTGACACGGGTCTTGGTGCCGAACGCGTCAGACACCTGTGAGGCCATCAACGCCAGGCGCCCCGGCACGACCATGCCGAAGCCTTCACGGCGAGCATCGGGGCTGGCCACCACGGCGTCGATGGCCATGCGCAGGCGGCGCTTTTCCAGGTCGACGTTGATGATGCCGTCGCGTGCCTTGACCAGGTCGATGGAGGCGTCGGGGTTGGCCATGACCTCCTTGGCGCCCTTGGCGAACGCGCTGAGGAAGCCCTTGACGGCCGCCGGGTTCTCCTTCATCAATTTGGGGCTGGCGATGATCACGTTGCCGTACAGCCTCACGCCGTGGTCGGCGTAGGGCATGACGACGATGTCTTCGGTCTTCACGCCGCGGGCCTCGAGGTTGAGCAAGGAGGTGAAGGAGAAGCCTGTGATGGCGTCGATGTCACCGCGTACCAGCATGGTCTCGCGCAGCGGGGGGTCCATGCTGGTCCACTGCACGGTGCCGATGCCGTTGGCCTTGGCGAAGATGGGGAAGCCGCGCCGCCCGGCGTCAAACACGGGCGCACCCAGCTTCTTGCCGTTCAGGTCGGCGGGGGTCTTGATGTTGTTCTTCTTGAGGCTCAGCACCGCGGCCGGCGTGTTGTTGTAGACCATCATCACGGCCACCGGCTTGTTGGGGGCGTCCGGGTTGTTGGCGTGGAACTCCATCAGCGCGGCCAGGTCAGCAAAACCCATGTCGTAGGTGCCTGAGGCCACCCGGGTGACGGTGCCGCCCGAGCCGTTGCCGGAATCGATGGTCACGTCCAGGCCGGCGGCCTTGTAGTGCCCCTTGGCGGCGCTGGCGAGGAAGAGCGCCGCAGGCCCTTCGAAGCGCCAGTCCAGCTGGAACTTCAAGGGCGTCTGCGCGTGTGCGGGCAGGGCCGACAGGGTGGAAGCACAGGCCAGGGCCAGCAGGCCGCGGCGGGTTACGGTGTTCAGGTTCATGGGCAGACTCCGGAAGGGGTTGTCGGGTGGTGGATCATTGTGCAAGGACTGTGCGCGCCGGAACACCCGGGCTTGCACCATCCCGGTGCCTGGTTCAGCTCAGCAGGTCCAAGAGGGTGCGCGCGATCACCTTCGTGGCGCGTCGCAAGTCTTCCAGCACGAGTTGTTCGTCAGCGCGCTTGGCGTTGGACTCCAGCACGGTGCGCGGGCCAGCGCCGTAGATGACGGCCGGCACACCGCGCTCGCCGTAGAGCCGCACGTCGGTGTACAGCGGCGTGCCGCTCTCTGGGATGGGCTCGCCGAACACGGCTTGGCCGTGGCGCTGCAGGGCCTCGACCAGCACGCGGTTGCCGGGCAGGGGCTTGAGGGCATTCGCCAATACCAGGCGGCGGATTTCCAGACGGATGCCTGGGCTCTGGGCCACGGTGGCTTCGATGAGCTGCCGCACCTCGGTCTCCACCGCAGCGGAGTTCTCCTCCGGGATCATGCGGCGGTCGAGCTTGATCACCACCTTGCCGGGCACGACGTTGGTGTTGCTGCCGCCCTCTATGCGGCCCACGTTCAGGTAAGGGTGGGTGATGCCCGTGACCTGCGAGCGCCGCTGGCGCAGCACCTCGTTGTGGGCGTACAGGGCGGTGAGCAGCTTGTTGGCGGCCTGCAGCGCGTCCACGCCCGTGTGCGGGTAGGCGGCGTGCGAGGCGGTGCCGTGCAACGTGACCTCCATCTGCAGGCAGCCGTTGTGGGCGGTCACCACCTGGTAGCTGAAGCCGGCGGCGATCAGCAGGTCCGGCTTCGTCAGGCCCTTTGCCAGCAGCCAGCCCGGGCCCAGTTCGCCGCCGAATTCCTCGTCGTAGGTGAAGTGCAGTTCGACACCGCCCTTGAGGGCGGTGCCGCCGGCGCGAAGCGCCTCCAGCGCCCGCACGGCGAAGGTGAAACTGGCGAAGTCGCTCTTGCTCACCGCGGCGGCGCGTCCGTAGAGTTTGCCGTCCTCGATCTCGCCGCCGTAGGGGCTGTGCGTCCAGCCGTCGCCAGGGGGCACCACATCACCATGGGCGTTCAGGGCGATCACCGGGCCCGAGCCGGGCGCGCCGTAGGGCCGGCGCACGATGAGGTTGGTGATGCTCTGCAGGCCGTAGGCCTTGACGTCCGCCTCGGGAACGGCGTGCGCCTCCGCCGTGAGGCCCATGGCGGACAGCAGCTCTGTGGTGCGCGCGGCGTGCGGGGCGTTGTGGCCGGGTGGCGTGTCGGTGGGCACGCGCACCAGTTCCTGCAGGAAGCGCACCTCCTCGTCAAAGTGGGCGTCGATCCAGGCGTCGAGGGTGTCGTAGGACGTGGTCATATTCAGGCTTTCTGGGCGGCCAGCGTGTCGAGCACGTGCTGGAAGGCGCGCACGACGAGTTCGGTGTCGTCGTTGGTGATGGATTCCAGCGGGTTGTGGCTGATGCCGGCGTTCAGGCCGCGCATGAAGAGCATGGCCTGGGGCATCACTTCGTGCAGCTTCATCGCGTCGTGGCCCGCACCGCTGGGCATGCGGAAGACCGGCAATCCCAGGGCCTGCACGGCCGCTTCCCAGTGCGCCTGCCAGGCCGGGTGGCTGGGGGCGGCGGCCACCTTGACGGTGCGCTCAGCCGTGTACGACAGGCCTCGGCGCTGGCAGATCTCGGCCAAGGCCGCCAGCACGTCGGCTTCCAGCGCGTCCCGCGCGGCGTCGGTGGTGGCGCGTAAGTCCAGGCTGAAGCGGCAGCGGCCCGGCACCACGTTGATGGAGCCGGCAGGCACCTCCAGCTGGCCCACCGTGCCCACCACGTCGGGCACGGCGCTGGCGCGCTTTTCCACAAACAGCAGCAGCTCGGCCGCGGCGGCTGCGGCGTCGCGCCGGCGGTCCATGGGCGTGGTGCCGGCGTGGCTGGCCATGCCCTGGATCTCCACCAGATGGCGCACGCTGCCGTTGATGGAAGTGACCACGCCCAGCGGCAGGTCCAGCTCGTTGAGGACCGGCCCCTGCTCGATGTGGACCTCGACGAAGCCGAGGTAGCGCGTGGCGTCGCGCCGGAGCGTGCCGATCGCCGACATCGTGGCCGGCAGGCCGGCAAGGCGCATGGCGTCGGCCATGCGCACGCCGTCGACGTCGCGCTGGTCCAGCCAGGCCGGATCGAAGTCGCCCATCAGCGCGCCCGAGCCCAGGAAGGTGGCCTTGTAGCGCTGGCCTTCTTCTTCCGCGAAGCCCACCACCTCGATGCCGAAGGGCAGGCGCCGCCCGGCGCGGTGCAGTTCACGCACGCAAGCCATGGGCACCAGAATGCCCAGGCGCCCGTCGTACTTGCCGCCATTGCGCACGGTGTCGTAGTGGCTGCCGGTGAGCAGGCGCGGCGCGGCGCGGCTGTCGCCGTGGTAGACCCCCACCACGTTGCCCACGGCGTCCAGGCCCACTTCATCGAAGCCGCATTCGCGCATCCAGGCCTGCAACTGGGCCGCGCAGGCGCGGTGGGCGTCCGTCAAATAGGTGACGGTGAGCTGTCCCTTTTCCTTGAAGCCTGGATCGCTGTGCACGGCCAGCTGCTCGGCCCAATCCCACACCAGGTTGCCGAGTGCGGGGGTGACACCGAACTTGTCGTTCAGGCGAATCTCCGCGATGCGGTGGATGTTGCGCAAGGCTTCGGCGCGCTCGAAGTCCGGGTGGTGGGCCAGGCGCCGGGCAAAGGTGTCGATGATCTGGTGGCGCGTCAGCCCCTCGCCCCGCGGCCCCCGCACCGCCAGGATGAAGGGAAAACCGAACTTCGCGTTGTAGTCGGCATTGAGCTGCTGGATGCGCGCGAACTCCTCGGGCGTGCAGTCGGTCAGGCCGGCCTTGCCCTGTTCGTTCGTGGACTCGGCCGTCAGCGTCTTGCTCACCATGGCCTTGCCCGCCAGCTCCGGGTGGGCGCGGATCAGGCCCAGCTGCTCGGCTTGCGTGGCGCCTCGCACGGTGTCGGCCAAGGCCTGCTTGAGCGAGGTCAGCGCGGGGAACGGCCTGTGAGACCAGGCCCGCTCGGCAATCCACGGTGAGTGCTCGTAGATGCCCTCGAGCAGCGCTGTGAAGCCGGCCTGCGTCGCACCGTTGAGAGCCTGGAGATCCAACGCGGGCATGGTCACTTCTCCCAGGTGAAGGCGGTGGCGGCGTCGAAGGGGTGCGTGGTACGCCAGTGCTGGGCGATGTCCACGCGGCGGGTCACCCACACCCGGTCGTGCTTCTCGATGTGGTCCATGAAGCGCTGCAGCGCGCGCAGGCGCCCGGGGCGGCCCAGCAGGCGGCAGTGCATGCCGATGCTCATCATGCTGGGGTGCTCGGCACCGTCGGCGTAGTGCACGTCGAAGGCATCGCGCAGATATTCGAAGAATTCGTCACCGTGGCTGTAGCCCTGCGGCAGGGCAAAGCGCATGTCGTTGCAGTCCAGGGTGTAGGGCACCACGAGGTGGGGCGCCAGCGTGCCGTCGGTCTTGCGTACCTGCAGCCAGAAGGGCAGGTCGTCGCCGTAGTAGTCGCTGTCGTAGGTGAAGCCGCCGAAGTCGGCCACCAGGCGCCGGGTGTTGGGGCTGTCGCGGCCCGTGTACCAGCCGGCGCCGTGCAGCACGCGACGGCTGCCATTCGCGCCGTCACCGGTCAGGCGCGCGATGATCTCCATGCCGCGCAGCATGTGTTTGCGCTCGGTGGCTTCGTCCACGCCCTGATAGTGGATCCAGCGCCAGCCATGGCAGGCGATCTCGTGGCCCAGTTCCACGAAGGCGGCGGTGACTTCGGGGCAGCGCTCCAGCGCCATGGAGATGCCAAACACCGTCAGCGGCCAGCCGCGCTTTTCGAACTCCCGCAGGATGCGCCACACGCCCACCCGGCTGCCGTACTCGTACACGCCTTCCATGCTGAGATGGCGTGCCGGGAAGGCCGGGGGGTTGAACATCTCGGAGAGAAATTGCTCGCTGCCGGCGTCGCCATGCAGCACCGAGTTCTCGCCGCCTTCCTCGTAGTTCAGCACGAACTGCACGGCCACCCGGGCGTTGCCCGGCCAGCGTGCGTGGGGGGGCTGTCGGCCGTAACCGCGCAGGTCGCGGGGGTAGGGGGCTGCCGTGGGGCCGGTGGGTCTGGTCATGGGAGGGCGCGGGATGCAGTGGGGGGAGACCGTGGGTGCGGTGGCTTGGGGCCGTGGTTCAGGAGGGCAGATGCAACTCAGGGCGCAGCACGCTGGCCAGGTCTGACGGTGCTGTCATCGGCTGCAAGTTGCGCTCGACACTGGCAATGTGATGGCCCATCAACCTGCCGGCGGCTTCGCAGTCTCGTCGCTCCAGCGCATCCACGATGGCCACATGCTCGGCCTGGGATTGCTCCGCCGACATCGAGCTCTGGTACATCAGGGAGATCAGCGAAGACCGGCTGAGCAGATCGCTCAGCAACTGCGCCAGCACCTCGTTGCCCAGCAGGCGTGCCAGCACGACGTGAAAGTCAGCCAGCAGTCGGGTGCGGCCCGGCACATCGGTTCGCGCGATGGCGGCACGTTCTTCCTGCAGGTGCTGCCGCAGGGTGGCGATCTGCGCGGGGGTGATCGTCTGGCTCAGCCGCCGGGCGAGTTCGCTTTCCAGCATGGCACGCGTCTCGAAGACCTGGCGTGCTTCCTCGGCGCTGGGCGTGGCCACGGAGGCGCCGCGTGCCGGCTCCAGAGTGACCAGGCGGTCGCGCGAGAGCTGGTTCAGGGCTTGGCGGACGATGGTGCGTGATACGCCGAAGATCTCGGCGATGGACTGCTCGGCCAGACGCGTGCCGGGCATCAACCGGCGCTCGATCACGGCAGCGGTCACGGCATCCACGATCTGCTGCGTGGCCCGACCCGGGGCCGCAGCGCGGCGTGGCCGGGGGATGGCCGGGCGTGCCTTCAAGCGTGATGCTGCGGTGTTGGCCATGAGGGATGCCGTGGTGCGATGGCGATTGTATACACCTGTTGGCAACATCTTGTGTGCTATCGCTGTATACAATGAATAGGTTGCAGGATGTGACCCTGCAGGAAACCTGACCGATGGAAGCCTATCTGCTCGATTGGGGCAATCTGCTGCTGCGCTGGCTGCACGTGATCACGGCCATCGCCTGGATCGGCTCATCCTTCTATTTCGTGTTCCTGGACAACAACCTCATCCGCCCGACCAGCCCGGACCTGCTGGAAAAGGGCGTCGATGGGGCCATGTGGGCGGTGCACGGCGGGGGTTTCTACAACCCGCAGAAGTACATGGTGGCTCCACGCAAAATCCACACCAAGCTGCACTGGTTCTACTGGGAGGCGTATTCCACCTGGCTCAGCGGCTTTGCGCTGTTCACGGTGCTGTACCTGTGGAACGCGAGCACCTGGCTGGTGGACAAGTCGCTGATGGACTGGTCGCCCGTGGCCGCCGGCTTCGCGGCGGTGGGTTTTCTGGTGGGCTTCTGGCTGGTGTACGACCTGGTGTGCCGAGCCCTGGGTTTCCGCAAGCACGGCGAGGCCGTGGTGGGAGTGGTGATGCTGGGGGTGGTCGCACTCGCCTCATGGGCTGCCTGCCAGTTGTTCCCGGGGCGTGCGGCCTTCTTGCTGGTGGGCGCCATGATTGCCACGGCGATGAGTGCCAACGTCTTCTTCTGGATCATCCCCGGCCAGCGCAAGGTGGTGGCGGCCATGACCGGCCAGCAGAAGGCCGACCCGAAGGAACTGGCCCTCCACGGCAAGCGCGGCAAGCAGCGCAGCGTGCACAACACGTACTTCACGCTGCCGGTGCTGATTGCGATGTTGTCCAACCACTACGGTTGGCTCTACCAGGGGCGCTGGAACTGGGTGGTGCTGTTCGTGCTGATGCTGGCCGGCGCCCTGATCCGCCACAGTTTCGTGGCGCGCCACCGCGCGCTCATCGAGGGCCGCCGGGTGCCCTGGGAGTACGCAGGCGCCGGTGTCGTGCTGACCCTGGGGCTCGTGCTGGGCATGAAGCCGGCACCGGTGTCGCCCGCACCGGCCGCTGCTGTGGCCGCGCCCGTCACGGCCGCCGACATGCGCTTGGTGGTGGAGCAGCGCTGCCTGGTGTGTCACAACGCCCAGATGCAGCAGAAGAACGTGGCCCTGCACACGCCGGAACTGCTCAAGCAGCATGCCTTGTCCGTCTACCAGCAGGTGTCGGTGCTCAAGCTCATGCCCATGAACAATGCCACCCAGATCACCGAAGCCGAGCGGGACCTGGTGCGCCGCTGGTGGGAGGCCGGGGCTCCGGTCAACTGAGCAACGGATTCAATTGGCCGGCAAGACCCGCGCAGAAGGACACCCCATGGGACTGAGCACGCACGTTCTGGACACCTACCATGGCCGGCCGGCCGCCGGTATGGCGGTCAGTCTGTACGCCACCGGTGCCGGTGCGCCGACGCTGATCCGCCGCGTGGAGCTCAATGCCGATGGCCGCAACCCTGACGGTCCGCTCATTTCCAATGACGACCTGCGCGCCGGCACCTACCGCCTGGTGTTTGAGGTCGCGGCCTACTTCCGGCGCCAGGGCGTTGACTTGCCCGAACCACCCTTCCTGGACCAGGTGCCGCTGGACTTCGGCATCGCGCACGCCAGCCAGCATTACCACGTGCCGCTGGTCTGCACGCCCTGGACGTACAGCACCTATCGCGGGTCCTGATCGGAAACGCTGCCGCAGGATCACGGTTGCGGCAAGCCGGCCCCTAGAATCAACTGAAGGGCGCCACAGGGCTGGTTCCGAAGGACTGTCATCGATGAGTGAAGTGACCAATTCCGTCCGTTTCGTGCTGGACGGCGAGATCGTGGAAGCCCAGGGCAAACGCCGCACCACCACGGTGCTGGATTACCTGCGCGAGCAACTGCATCGCACGGGCACCAAGGAAGGCTGTGCTGAAGGCGATTGCGGCGCCTGCGTGGTGCTGGTGGGCGAACTGAACGCTGCGGGTACGGGCGTGGACTACATTCCCGTCAACAGCTGCATCCAGTTGCTGCCCACGCTGGACGGCAAATCGGTCAAGACGGTGGAGAGCCTGCGCAGGAGCGACGGCGCCTTGCATCCGGTGCAGCAGGCCATGGTGGAGTGCCACGGCTCGCAGTGCGGCTTCTGCACCCCCGGCATCGTGATGAGCCTGGCCGGTATGGTCCAGCACACCCCATGCCCGAGCCGGCAGCAGGTCAACGACGCGCTCAGCGGCAACCTGTGCCGCTGCACGGGCTACAAGCCCATCGTGGACGCCACGATGAAGGCCTGCCAGGCCGGCCCGCAAGCCCTCAAGATCGACGACGCCGCCGATGTGCCGCTGCTGCAGGAGATCCGGCGCGCCCAGGAGCCGACCTATTCGCTGGACGGCGAGATCGTCGTACAGCCGGTGGTGCGCACCCGAAAGGGCAGCGAATTCGTCTCGCCCTCCACCCTGGCCGAGGTGACGGCCTACCTGACGCGCCACCCACAGGCCACGCTGCTGGCCGGCAGCACCGAGATCGGCTTGCAGGTCAACAAGCAGTTCGCCCGTCCGTCGCACATCGTCTACCTGGGCAACGTGGCCGAACTCAAGCGCGTGGAAGACACCCCTGCGGCCTGGCGCATTGGCGCGCAGGTGCCGCTGAGCGCGGTGGAATCGCTGGTGGCCGGCGCGTACCCGGATTTCTCCGAGGTGCTGCGCCGCTTCGGCTCGCCACCCATCCGCTCCACGGCCACGCTCGCGGGCAACATCGCCAACGGCTCGCCCATCGGCGACTCCATGCCCTGCCTCATGGCGCTGGGCACCACACTGGTCCTGCGCCGCGGGGACCGCCAGCGCGAGGTGCTGCTGGACCAGTTCTACACCGGCCAGAAGAAGAACGTGCTGCAGCCGGGCGAGTTGATCGAGGCCGTGGTGTTGCCCAAGCCGCGGCCAGGTCAGGTTTTCCGCGCCCACAAGATCAGCAAGCGCTTCGAGCAGGACATCTCGGCCACCTGCTGCGCGCTGCGCTATGAGCTGGTGGGCGGACGCCTGAAGGGTGTGCGCCTGGCCTACAACGGCCTGGCGCCATCGCCGTGCCGGGCGCCGAAGCTGGAGGCCCTGCTGGAAGGTCAGGCGCCGCAAGCCGTGAGCGCCGCGGCGCTGGACGCGGCCATTGCCGAGAGCTTCGTGGCGCGCGATGGTCTGCGTGCCACCTGGGCCTACCGCTCGCTGGTGGCCCGCAACCTGGTGCTGCGCTTCCTGCAGGACGCCCAGCCAGCGTCTCAGCCCGCCTTGGACACCGCCGCCTGAACGGCAAGGAGACCTCACATGAACGCGCCCACCACGCTGAAGGAACTCCTGCCCGCCGCACACGCTGCGCAGGGACGTGATCTGACCCACGAGTCCGCCGTGCTGCACGTCACCGGCGAGGCGGTCTACACCGACGACCTGCCCGAATTGCGCGGCACGCTGTACGCGGCGCTGGTGCTGTCGCCCGTGGCGCATGGCGAGCTGATCGGTGAAGGCATCGACCGCCAGGCCCTGCTGGCCGAACACGGCGTGGTGGCGGTGTTCACTGCCCGGGACATCCCGGGCGAGAACAACTGCGGCCCCATCGTCCATGATGATCCCTTCCTGGCTGCAGGCAAGGTGGAGTTCCTGGGCCAAGCGGTGGCGGTGGTGGTGGCGCGCGACATGCTCTACGCCCGTGAGGCGGCCAAGAAGGCGAAGGTGCAGGTCAAGGAACTGCCCGCCATCCTCAGCATTGACGAGGCCATGGCCCAGGGCAGCTTCGTCATGCCGCCCAAGGGCATCACCCGGGGGGACCCGGACGGCGCCATCGCCGCCGCGCCGCACCGCCTCAAGGGGCGCACCCACTGCGGCCAGCAGGAGCAGTTCTACCTGGAAGGGCAGATCACCTATGCCGTGCCGCGCGAGGACGGGCAGCTCACCCTTTACGTCTCCACCCAGCACCCGGACGGCAACCAGCGCGAGGCCGCTGCCGCGCTGAACCTGAGCACCAAGGACGTTGAAGTGATCTGCCGCCGCATGGGCGGCGGCTTTGGCGGCAAGGAAGGTAACGCCAGCATCTTCTCGCAGTCGGCCGCGCTGGCCGCCTTCAAGCTCAAGCGGCCCGTGAAGCTGCGCGTGAACCGTGACGACGACATGATGATCACGGGCAAGCGGCATGACTTCCGCCTGGACTACGAGGTGGGCTTCGATGATGCGGGCCGTATCCTGGGGGTGGATTTCGTGCTGGCTTCGCGCTGCGGCTACAGCACCGACTTCTCCGGCCCGGTGAACGACCGCGCAGTGCTGCACATCGATAACCTCTACCACCTGCCGAACCTGAAGATCGTCAGCCACCGTTGCAAGACGAACATGCAAAGTGCCACGGCCTTCCGCGGCTTTGGCGGGCCGCAGGGCATGTTCGGCATCGAGACCGTGATCGAACAAATCGCCAACCGCCTGGGCAAGGATCCGCTGGACGTGCGTCTGGCCAATCTGTACCGCGACCCGGCCGTCTCGGGCGATGCAGGCTCGATGACCACGCAGTACGGCCAGGTCATCGAGGACTGGATTGGCGACAAGCTGATGGCGCAGTTGGAAGCCGAGTCCGGTTATCGCGCGCGCCGCGAGGCCGTCACGGCCTTCAACGCTGCCCACTCCCACCGCAAGCGCGGCCTGGCGCTGGTGCCGCTGAAGTTCGGCATCTCGTTCACCGCCACCATGCTCAACCAGGGCGCGGCGCTGGTGAACATCTACCAGGACGGCTCGGTCAGCGTGAACCACGGCGGCACCGAGATGGGCCAGGGCCTGAACACCAAGATGGCGCAGGTGGCCGCGGACGGCCTGGGTATCCCCGTGAGCCTGGTGCGCGTGACCGCCACTGACACGCAGAAGGTGCCCAACGCCTCGGCCACGGCCGCGTCCAGCGGTGCCGACATCAATGGCGCGGCCATCAACAACGCCTGCGACCAGCTGCGCGCTCGCCTGTCGGCCGTGGCCGGCCGCATGCTCGGCTGCGTCGCAGAGGAGGTGGTGCTGCAGGGTGGCCAGGCGCTGGGCGGTGGCAAGGTGGTCACCTGGCAGGCCCTGGTGAAGCAGGCCTGGCTGGACCGCGTGGGCCTGGGCATGACGGGCTTCTACATGACGCCCGACATCGCCTACGACTTCCAGACCTTGAAGGGCCGGGCCTTCTATTACTTCTGCTATGGCGCGGCCGTCTCTGAGATGGAGATCGACACGCTGACGGGCGAGTGGTGGCTCAAGGCCGTGGACATCGTGCACGACGTGGGTCGCAGCATCAACCCGGCCATCGACCGCGGCCAGGTCGAGGGTGCCTACATCCAGGGCATGGGTTGGCTGACGATGGAAGAGTGCATCTGGGACAAGCAGGGCAAGCTGCTCACCCACGGCCCCAGCACCTACAAGATTCCCGTGGCCGGCGACGTGCCCGAGCACTTCAAGGTGAGCCTGTTCGACGGGCAGAACGTCAAGCCCACGCCCTACCGCAGCAAGGCCGTGGGTGAGCCGCCGCTGATGCTGGCGCTGTCGGCCTACTTTGCGTTGCGCGACGCCGTGGCGGCCACGGCAGGGCCCGGTCAGGTGCTGGGCATGGATGCGCCCGCCACGCCCGAGCGCATCCTGCTGGCTGTGGAGCAACTGCGCGCCGCCCGGGCGTGACCCCACTGGCGCTGGAGGCCCTGGTGGCCGCCTTGTGCCCTCGGCCTGAGGGGCCGCGTGCGGTTCTGGTGACGGTCGAGCATGTCCAGGGGTCGGCCCCGCGCGAGGCCGGTGCCTGGATGGCGGTGTTTGCCGATCAGCTCATCAACACCCTGGGGGGCGGGCACCTGGAGCACTCCGCCATCGCGCTGGCCCGCCAGTGCTTGAGTGGCGGTCTGGACGCCGATGCCGAGGCGGCTGCAGGCGGCCCCTTCACCCGCCGCTTCTCCCTGGGGCCGAGCCTGGGACAGTGCTGCGGTGGCGTGGTGGTCTTGCGTTTCGAGCCGATTCAAGGACCGCTGCACGCAGACTTGAAAGCCCGGCTGCGTCCGCGGGGCACCCCGGTAGCCTTGTTCGGGGGCGGCCATGTCGGGCGGGCCCTGGTGCGCATCCTGCAGACCTTGCCGTTCGAGGTGCGATGGCTGGACAGCCGGGACGAGATTTTCCCGCCCGGGTTGCCTTCGCACGTGCAGTGCGAACACTCCGATCCCGTACAGGCCGCCGTGCCCGATCTGGCGCCTGGCACGCGCGTGCTGATCATGAGCTTCAGCCACGCCGAAGATCTCGACATCGTGCAAGCCTGTCTCAAGCGCCAGCAAATGCGCGGTGATCTGGCCTTCATCGGCCTGATCGGCAGCAAGACCAAGTGGGCCACCTTTCGCCACCGGCTGCGCGAACGCGGCTTCAGCGAGCAGGCGTGCGATCTGGTCACCTGCCCCATCGGGGTGCCGGGCATCGCAGGCAAGGAACCCGAAGTCATCGCCGTGGCGGTGGCGGCGCAGCTGCTGATGCAGTCCCGTACGTCCGCCAGCGAGCGGGCCGGCTAGGTCTTGCGGAGGTGGGATCGCTCTTCGCCCCGCGACATGAAGCCACCGGTTCCCATCTCGGGCTTTTTCGCGGTGGACTCTGCCGCGGCAGCGGCTTCGATCTTCTCGGCCTTGAAACTGGCCACTTCCGTGTTGTTCGCTTTCAGACGTTGGGTGAGCATGCGAGCCATGTTTTTGTAGATGACGGCCTGAACGTCAGGTGAGTCCTCGAGGCCTCGGCCTGGGAAGCGCAGACACACCGTCGGCTCTAGGGCACGTACGCGGGCCGAGCGGTACTTCTCGTCCAGAAGCGACATCTCGCCGAAGGTATCGCCCGGCTTGAGCTGGTTGAGTTCGATCCGGTGCGAACCAGACCTCTTCTCCACTGTCACACTGCCCATCACGACGACATAGAAGGATGCGCCCATCTCCCCTTCGTCGAAGAACAAACCGTCCGTCTTTTGCGTGACACGGTCGGCACGAGCGATCAATCTTTCCAGCGCGGTTCGCGGCACGCCGGAAAACAGGTTCACGTGGCTGGCGAGCCGTAGCAGGAGAGCGTCTTTGTTGTCGGCCATGGAATTACAGGGTAGGAGAGAAATGGTATCCCCAAGCCGGGGCCCTTGCCGGCGCTGGGCATGCGTCAGCCCGGCCTGCGGGCGTCCGGTATTCTCGCTGGCTCAGGTTACGGGGGCTGGATTGAACAGCACCAGCTGATTGCTCAGCCCATGCACCTCGGCCCAGGTCTGGCGGCCACTGGCCACTTCCAGCAGCAAATGGAAGAGCTGCCAGCCCATCTGCTCGACGCTGCACAGCCCATCGGCCACCTCGCCGGCGTTGAGGTCCATCAGGTCGTGCCAGCGCTGGGCCAGGTCGGTGCGGGTGGCCACCTTGACCACCGGGCACTCGGCCAGGCCGTAGGGCGTGCCGCGGCCGGTGGTGAAGACATGCAGGTTCATGCCCGCGGCGAGTTGCAGCGTGCCGCAGATGAAATCGCTGGCCGGTGTGGCGGCGTAGATCAGGCCCCGGGTCTGCGCCCGCTCGCCCGGCGACAGCACGGCCGAGATCGGCATGGAGCCGCTCTTGACGACGGACCCCATGGCCTTTTCGACGATGTTGGACAGGCCGCCAGCCTTGTTGCCGGGCGTGGTGTTGGCGCTGCGGTCCACCTGACCGCGCTGCAGGTAGGCGTCGTACCAGGCCATCTCGTCGACCATCTTCTGGGCCACCTCGGTGCTGGCGCAGCGCGCGGTCAGCGTTTCCACGGCGTCACGCACCTCGGTGGTCTCGGAGAACATCACCGTTGCGCCGGCGCGCACCAGCAGGTCGGCGCACACGCCCACCGCAGGGTTGGCGGTCACGCCGCTGAAGGCGTCGCTGCCGCCGCATTGCACGCCCACCACCAGCTCGCTGGCGGGCACGGTCTCGCGCTGCCTGGTGTTCAAGCGCTGCAGATGCTGCTCGGCCGTGGTCAGGATGTGGCTGATCATGGAGCCGAAGCCCACGTGCTGCGCGTCCTGCAGGCAGACGTGGGAGTAGGGCGCTGGCGTCGTGCTGCTGCCTGCGGGCTGCACCGGGATGGGCAGGCTGCCGGGCGGCAGCAGGCGCTCGGGCTGCAACTTCTCGCAGCCCAGGCTGACCACCATCACTTCACCGCCAAAGTTCGGGTTGCGCGCCAGGTGGCGCACCGTGCGGATGGGGATCACTGCCTCCGGCGCATCAATGGCGACGCCGCAGCCGTAGGCATGTTCGAGGGCCACCACGCCGTCCACGTTCGGGTAGCGCGGCAGCAGCTCGCGGCGGATGCGCTCCACGGCCACGTCCAGCACCCCGGCCACGCATTGCACGGTGGTGGTGATGGCCAGCAGATTGCGCGTGCCTACCGAGCCGTCGGGGTTGCGGTAGCCCTGGAAGGTGTAGCCCTGCAGCGCCTCAAAGGCGGGGGCTTTCGTCGATGCCATCGGCAAGCCGGTGAGCCCGCGCGCGGGCGGCATGCGCAGCACACGCTCATGCACCCAACTGCCCGCCGGCAGGTCGCGCAGCGCGTGGCCGATCGTCACGCCGTAGCGCGTGACGGCTGCCCCCTCGGGGATGTCCACCAGCGCCACCTTGTGCGCTTGGGGCACGCGCTCGCGCAGTGCCCGCCCGGCGGCCGGTTCCGGCAGCACGGTACCGGCCGGCAGGCCGCCCTCGTTGCCGACGATGGCCACGTTGTCGGCCGGGTGCATCCGCACCAGCACCGGCTGGGGCAGGGTGGACGTGGGCCCGCTCACAACGCCCCCTGCACGTTCACATGCAAGGCATACAGCGAGTGACTGGCCGCCATGAACAGCCGGTTGCGGTGCCGCCCGCCAAAGCACACGTTGGCGCAGCGCTCAGGCAGGTGGATGTGGGAGATGGCCTGACCTTGCGGGGTGAAGACGCGCACGCCGTCCAGCGCCTGCGCATCGGCACCCAGCGAGCCGTCGCTGCCCCAGCCGCACCAGAGGTGGCCTTTCACGTCCACGGCAAAGCCGTCCAGTGCACCAGGGCCCTGGGCGTCGACGATCAGCCGCTTGTTCGAAAGCGCGCCGTCCGCGCCCACGTCCCAGCCCCAGATGAGGCGGTGCGGCTTGGCGCGGCTCTCCACCACGTAGAGCACCGAGCCGTCGGGCGAGAAGGCCAGGCCATTTGGGCCGGCCAGGTCGGTGATCATGACCTGCAGTCGGCCGGTGTCCGGGTCGAGCCGGAACACGCCCTGGAACGGCAGCTCGGGTTCGGCTGGTTCGCCTTCCCAGAAGCCGTGGATGCCAAACGGCGGGTCGGTGAACCACAGCGCGCCGTCGCGCGCGCAGACGATGTCGTTGGGCGAGTTGAGCCGCCGGCTTTCGAAGCGGTCCGCCAGCACGGTGATCGAGCCATCCTGCTCGGTGCGGGTGATGCGGCGCGTGAGGTGCTCGCAGCTCACCAGCCGACCTTGCAGGTCTCGTGTGTGGCCGTTGGCGTTGTTCGACGGTTGACGGAATACGCTCACCTCGCCCGAGCACTCGTCCCAGCGCAGGATGCGGTTGTTGGGGATGTCCGACACCAGAACGTAGCGTCCGTCGCCGAACCACACCGGCCCCTCGGCCCAGTGCATGCCCGTGGCCAGCAGCTCGACGGAGGAGCTGAACAGGCGCAGCGGCAGGAAGGCGGGGTCGAGGACCTCGATGGCGGGGTCGGGGTAGCGCAGGCTCATAGGGCCCTGGCGAATTTGCAAGTCCTGACCTGAAGCCTCGGCCAGTGTTGAAGACTTCACATTCGACTTCCGGCTTGACGCATCCATCCTGCAAGGCCCCTGTGCTCAGCCTCAGAACGGACCCATCTTCACGAAGCCGCCGCCCTGGAAGACGGCAGCCGGATCGCGGAGGTCAATGCGCTGCTGGCGGGCTTCGACCTCTGTGCGAAAGGGCTCTGACGAGTCCAGCGGCCGAAAGCCCACGTGGCGCGCAGCAGTGTTGTCCCACCAGGTCAGGCGGTTGTCGCTCATGCCGTAGACCACGGTGTGGCCCACGGCCGGTGCGGTGAGTGCTGAGACGACCAATCTCTCCAGGTCGTCGTAGCTCAGCCAGGTGGCCAGCATGCGGCGGTCCTTCGGTTCAGGGAAGGATGAGCCGATGCGCAGGCTCACGGTCTCGATGCCCCAGCGGTCGAAATAGAACTGCGCCAGGTTCTCGCCGAAGGCTTTGCTCAGGCCGTAGTAGCCGTCCGGGCGCACCGGCTCGCGCGGCGAGACGGTCTCGTCCTGCCTTCGAAAGCCCGTGACATGGTTGGAACTGGCGAAGACGATGCGCCGCGCGCCGTGCAGCCGTGCGCCTTCGTAGAGGTGGTAAAGACCGGAGATGTTCGGGCCGACGATCTCCTCGAAGGCCCGCTCCACGGACACACCGCCCAGGTGCACCACGGCGTCCACACCCTCTAGCATCGAGAGCACTGCAGCCTTGTCTTCCAGGCGGCAGGGGCGCAGTTCCTCACCCGCTGCGGCTGCGCCCAGATCGGCGATGTCGCTCAGCCGCAGCACATCGCAGCAGGCCTTCAACCGTGGCCGCAGCACGCGCCCCAGCCCGCCGGCGGCCCCCGTGAGCAGCAGGCGAGAAAAGCGCAGGGAGGTGGTGGCAGCGGTGTCGTTCATGGATCGCAGAGGAAGAAGCGGCGCCGAGCGTACTGCCGATGCAGGCCCTGCGGTGAGAGGGAAAGTCCCGGGGGTTGCGGCGGTGCGGGAGATGGCAGCCTCCCACGGTCCGCGCCTTAGGATGCGGCCATGTCGCACGTTGCCGAAGTGGCCATGTCCAGTGACCCCACGCCAGTCGTCGTCTCGTTGCGCGCCATCCCCGTGGCCGGCCGTGACGGCATGCTGCTGAACCTGTCCGGCGCGCACGGCCCGTTCTTCACCCGCAACCTGCTGATCCTGACCGACAGCGCCGGGCGCACGGGCATTGGCGAGGTGCCGGGCGGCCAGAAGATCACCCAGACCTTGCAAGACGCCGCGGAACTGGTGGTGGGCCAGCCCCTGGGCCGCTGGCAGGCGGTGCTGCGCAGCGTGCGCGAGCGCTTTGCCGACCGCGACAGTGGCGGGCGAGGGCAGCAGACCTTCGATCTGCGCACCACCATCCACGCCTGCGCGGCGCTGGAGTCGGCGTTGCTGGACCTGCTGGGCCAGCACCTGGGGGTGCCCGTGGCTGCGCTGCTGGGCGAGGGGCAGCAGCGCGACGCGGTGGAGATGCTGGGTTACCTTTTCTTCGTGGGCGACCGCACCCGAACCGATCTGTCCTACCTGAGCCCCGCGGACGAGCCCGATGAGGCCGACGGTTGGCGGCGCGTGCGCCACGAGCAGGCTGTCACGCCCGAGGCCATCGTGCGCCAGGCCGAGGCCGCGCATGCGCGCTACGGCTTCAATGACTTCAAGCTCAAGGGCGGGGTGCTGCGGGGCGAGGAGGAGGTGGAGGCCATTCGCGCCTTGCACGAGCGCTTTCCCCAGGCCCGCATCACGCTGGACCCGAACGGGGGCTGGCTGCTCAAGGATGCCGTGCGCCTGCTGCGTGACCTGCACGGCGTGCTGGCCTATGCCGAGGACCCCTGCGGCGCGGAGGAGGGTTTCTCCGGCCGCGAGGTGATGGCCGAGTTCAAGCGCGCCACGGGGCTGCCCACGGCCACCAACATGGTGGCCACGGACTGGCGGCAGATGGTGCACTCGCTGGTGCTGCAGTCGGTGGACATCCCGCTGGCCGACCCGCACTTCTGGACGCTCTCAGGCTCCGTGCGCGTGGCGCAGACCTGCCGTGACTTCGGCCTGACCTGGGGCTCGCACTCCAACAACCACTTCGATGTGTCGCTGGCCATGTTCACCCACGTGGCCGCCGCGGCGCCCGGGCGGGTGACGGCGATCGACACGCATTGGATCTGGCAGGACGGCCAGCGCCTGACCAAGCAGCCCTTGCAGATCGAGGGCGGCCTGGTGCGCGTGCCTCAGCGGCCGGGCCTGGGCATCGAGCTGGACATGGCCGAAGTCGACAAGGCACACACGCTGTACCTGCAGCACGGCCTGGGCGCGCGCGACGATGCCGTGGCCATGCAGTTCCTCATTCCCGGCTGGCGCTTCGACCCCAAGCGACCTTGCATGGTGCGCTGAAGGCCGGTGCCGGACCGTCTCAACCAAGCCCCACTCTCTGAAGGATTCCCATGAAGGACAACCGTCTGCGCACCCTGTGGAAGCAAGACCGCGCCGTGGTCAACGGCTGGCTGGCCATTCCTGACAGCTTTTCCGCCGAAGTGATGGCCCGCCAGGGCTGGGACTCGCTCACCGTGGACCTGCAGCATGGCGTGGTGGACTATCAGAAGATGGTGACCATGCTGCAAGCCATCTCCACCACCGACACCCTGCCCATGGTGCGCGTGCCCTGGCTGGAGCCCGGCATCATCATGAAGAGCCTGGACGCCGGCGCGCAGGCCCTGATCTGCCCCATGATCAACACGCGGGAAGAGGCGCAGAAGTTCGTCGCCTGGACGTCCTACGCGCCGCGCGGCACACGCAGCTTCGGCCCCGTGCGCGCCGGCCTGGTGCTGGGCGCGGACTACCCCACGGCGGCCAACGACCACATCGTGCGCTTTGCCATGATCGAGACGGCGCAGGCGCTGGACAACCTGGATGCCATCTTGTCAGTGGAGGGGCTGGATGCCATCTACATCGGCCCGTCAGACCTCTCGCTGTCCCTGGGCTGCAAGCCGACCATGGACGACGTGGAGCCCAAGGCGGCGCAGGCCTTCGAACACATCCTGGCGCGGGCCCAGGCGCATGGCGTCGTGGCCGGTATCCACAACGCCGGGCCGGCCGCGGCCCGCGCGCGCATCGCCAAGGGTTTCCGCTTCGTGACCGTCGGGTCCGACGCGCGGATGCTGATCAGCGGTTCGCAGGAACTGCTGGGTGCCGTGCGCGCCTGATCGCGCTCAGGCCTTCGCCTGCGGCTGCTGCACCGCCTGTACGGCGCGCAGCACCGCCTCCGGTGTGGCGGGGGCGTCCAGCGGGGGCTGTACCCGGTGCCCGCCCGCGGCCGAGATGGCGTCGCGAATGGCCAGGAAGGCCGAGAACGGCAGCAGGATCGGCGGCTCGCCCACGGCCTTGCTGCGGTGGATGCTGTCCTGAACGTTGGCATTGTCGAACAGCGCGGTGTGGAACGCTGCCGGCACGTCGTTGGCGGTGGGAATCTTGTAGGTGCTGGGCGCGTGCGTCAGCAGCCGGCCGGTCTCGGGGTGCCAGACGAGTTCCTCGCTCGTCAGCCAGCCCAGGCCTTGGACATAGGCTCCTTCGACCTGACCGATGTCCAGCGCCGGGTTGAGTGAGCGCCCAGCGTCGTGCAGCAGATCGGCGCGCAGCAGGCGCGTCTCGCCCGTCAAGGTGTCGATGACGACCTCGCTGACGGCGGCACCGTAGGCAAAGTAGAAGAAGGGCGAGCCCGTCAGCGTCTCGCGGTTCCAGCTCAGACCTGGGGTGGCGTAGAAGCCGTCACTCCAGAGCTGCACCCGCGCGAGGTAGGCGGCCGAGACCACCTCGTCGAAGGGTGCCCGGTGCGTGCCCCAATGCAGCAGTCCGTCCGCGAAACGCACTTCCGGCGCCATCGTGGCAGACCTGCCCGCATCACCTGGCGCGGCGGGCAGCGTCGACAGCCAGAACCCGGCCAGACGCTCGCGTATCTGGCGCGCCGCATCCTGCGCCGCCTTGCCGTTGAGGTCGCTGCCCGTCGAGGCCGCCGTGGCTGAGGTATTGGCCACCTTGGAGGTGTCCGTGGCCGAGCAGCGCACGTGCTCCAGGGGCAGGCCCAGTTCGTGCGCCACCACCTGTGCCACCTTGGTGTTCAGGCCCTGCCCCATCTCGGTGCCGCCGTGGTTCACGAGCACCGATCCGTCGGTGTAGACGTGCACCAGGGCCCCTGCCTGGTTCAGGTGCGGCAGGTTGAAAGAGATGCCGAACTTGACCGGCATGAGGGCCAGGCCCTTCTTGAGCACCGGGCTGTTCGCGTTGAAACGATCCACCTCGGCGCGGCGCTGCGCATAAGCGCTCGAGCGCACCAGTTCTTCCGTCAGGGGCGAGATCACGTTATCGGTGAGAGTCTGGCCGTAGGGCGTGACGTTGTGGTGGGCGTCGCCATAGAAATTCGCACGCCGAACGGCCAGCGCGTCCAGCCCGAGATGGCGCGCCACGTCGTCGATCACCACCTCGATCGCGAAGGCGCCCTGCGGTCCGCCAAAGCCGCGGAACGCGGTGTTGGACTGGGTGTTCGTCCGCGCCAGATGCCCGTGAACCGATACCTCGGGCAGCCAGTACGCGTTGTCGGCGTGGCAGATCGCCCGCGTGAGCACCGGTGGCGACAGGTCGGTGGAGAAGCCGGCGTTGGCGATCATCGTGAGTTCCACCCCCAGCAGGCGGCCGGTGTCGTCGAAGCCCGCCTCCCAGTCGAACTCGAAGCCGTGTCGCCGGCCCGTGATCATGAAGTCGTCGTCGCGGTCGTAGCGCAGCTTCACGGGCCGGCCGGTGGCGCGCGCCGCCAGCGCCGCCACGGCCGCCGGTAGGGCGGATTGGGACTCCTTGCCGCCAAAACCGCCGCCCATGCGGCGGCAGGTCACCTGCACCCGGTGCGCCGCCACCCCCAGCACGCGGCCGACGACGTGCTGCATCTCGCTGGGATGCTGCGTGGAGCAGTGCACCGCCATGGCCCCGTCCTCCAAGGGCACGGCGGTGGCGATCTGGCCTTCCAGATAGAACTGTTCCTGGCCGCCCAGGCGGAACGTGCCGCTCAGGCGGTGCGGTGCTGCGCTTATGGCGCGACGGGTGCCACCCGCGGCCGATTCGCGCGCCAGCTGCATGGAGGGCACGACATGCTGACCCTGGGCATGGGCCTGGCGCGGCGACAGCACGGCCGGCAGCGCTTCGACCTGGATGACTTGTCGGGCCTTTGCCGCCGCACGGCGTGCCAGGTCGCGGGTGCGGGCCAGCACCACGAACACGGGCTGCCCCAGGTAGTGCAGGGTGCCGTCGGCCAGCACCGGGTCGTCGTGGACGATGGCGCCGCAGTCGTTGGTGCCGGGGATGTCTGCGGCCGTCAACACCGCCACCACCCCCGGCTCGGCCATCAGGGCCGCGCTGTCCACGCCCAGCAGCCGCCCGTGCGCCACGGGCGACAGCCCCAGCGCCGCGTGCAGCGTGCCTGCGGGCTCGGGCAGGTCGTCGGTGTAGGCCGCCGTGCCGGCCACGTGCAGGTGGGCGGATTCGTGCGGCAGCGAGCGTCCGACCACCTGCGAAAGCTGTGCAGTGACGCCTGGCGCAGGCGGCGCCAGCGCCGACGCGCTGTCGCGGGTCGGCGCGCTTGAGATGGGGCTTGGCGTGGGAGCGCTCATGCCGCCACCTCCTGATCCCACACGGTGGTGGCCTCGATGGGCAGGGGGTTGTCGGGCCGCGTCTGCAGCCACAGCCGGTGCAGAAGGCCGCGCGCAGCGTCGCGCCGATACCCGGCGCTCGCGCGCAGGTCGGTCAGCGGCGTGAAATCGGCGTCCAGTGCAGCGCAGGCGGCCTGCACCGCCTGCTCGGTCCAGGGCTGGCCGCGCAGCGCAGCCTCGGCCGCTTGCGCGCGGCGAACCGTGGCGGCCATGCCGCCGAAGGCCAGCCGCACGTCCTGCACAGCGCCAGCGCGCAGCGTCAGCCGGATGCCGACGCACAGCGCCGAGATGTCGCAATCGAAGCGCTTGCTGAGCTTCCAGGCGCGCAGGTGGTGCCTGGCTGCGCCGTCACCCGCCCCGGCAGTGCCCAGATCCGGCACGCGCACGGCCTCCAGGAACTCGCCCGGTTCCAGCCGGTTCTTCATGTAGTCGAGATAGAACTCGTCCAGGCGCAGCACCCTTCGACGCTCGCCCCGGCGCA
>Ga0315907_10001105_pt1 | contig 37011 bp, 38 predicted proteins | sample LakEriMetagenome_3_FD_203525 | JGI IMG/M metagenome (GOLD analysis project Ga0315907, IMG submission 203525) | Freshwater fungal communities from buoy surface, Lake Erie, Ohio, United States - Buoy 12 MA123 | ecosystem: Environmental > Aquatic > Freshwater > Lake > Lake biofilm | place: USA...
CGCGCTCGCCGGCGGCGCCTTCGGCCTCTACCAAGCCCTGTTCCGCAAGTCCTAACCATGCACGTGCTCGGGGTCGCTTACCACTGGACGCCGGCCCGCCAGGCCCAATGGCAGCGCTGGGCAGACGCCCTTGGCGCGCAGCTCACCCTGCTTCACACCCATCCCGACTGCGCCGACCAGCCCAGCTACGTGGGCAACGCACACTTTGAATTCGGAGCCTACGCCGCCGCCGACCGCTTCGCCGCGCCGAGCGGACCCTACGTGGTCGTCAACGACACCCTGCTGGACCGCCACGCCCACCGCCTTTGGGCCCGATGGCTCCTGGCAGCCAGCAACTCGTTGCGCGCCACTGGCGTGCACTGCGACGTGTACTCGGCCCCGCGCGAGCGCCCTGCCGAAATCCCCGACCCCTACGCGTCGAGCTGGATTTTTTACCTGCCGACCCGGGCCGACCTCGAATCGTTCTGTGCCGCGGTGCGCGCCACGCTGGCCCAGCCCGCTGCCCAACCCAGTCCGGCCTACGAAGCCTTTTTGGACCGCTGGCTCAACCACCCGTTGCCCGGCGTGGGCTACCAGGGCCCTCGAACCCCCTCGGACCTCGCCCGCAAGCGCCAAACCATCTTTTGGGAGCACGCTTTGAGTCGGTTACTAGCTACTAGCAACCAGTTACATCCGTTCAAGGGCTTCAGCTACCGCGCGCTGCGCTTGGCCGACAAGGTCCTGCGCCGACTAAACCAGCAACCAGCAACCAGCAACTAGCTATGCCCTGGTACCGCAAGCTGCTCGCCCACCTGATTTTTGTGCCCAACATCACCCTGGGCACCAACACTCCGTTTTTGGGTCGGCCCGAAATTTTTCCGTGGACCTCGGCCTACGCGGTGCGCCGTGACCTAAGGCCCAGCCTGGCCTACATCATCTTCGCGACCTACCTGGTCCTGAGCTTCGGCTACTACGTCGCCACGGGCGGAATCTTCATGATTGGCCTGCGCTCGCTCATGGCCTTGATCAACGCGTCCATCGTCTTCTTCACCGTCCTCACCGTGGGCGACGACGAAATCAAGTACCTCAACCGCGCCTTTTGGCTCATGTTTGCCCTTAACGTGGCCGTGAGCCTGATGCAGTACTTCGCGATTTTTCCCGGATTCCTGGTGCGCCCCATGAACTTCTTCATCGACCGCTGGGTGCCGACCTCCTGGGACTACGGGCGGGGCTGCAGCGGCCTCTACGCCGAGCCGTCCTACCATGCTTTTGGCGTCCACCACTACTTTGCCTACGCCATCCTGCTGCTCAACGTCGACCAAAAATCGCCCAAAGGCCTGATTTTGACGGCTGCCATGGCGATTTACGACATCGTCATCGTGCGGTCGCTCACGGGCCTCATCATCATGACCATCTATGTGGTTTCGCACCAAAACTGGCGCAAAGCCTGGAAGCCCGTGCTCGCCATCGCCGTGGCCTTCATCCTGGCCCTGGGCTGGTACGGCAAGTCCAACGACCTGCCGCGCTCGCTGGAGTTCGTCTACCACGTCTTCTATAGCGAACGCTACAAAGACCTCTTCGACTACGTCATGTGGGAGGGCGGAATCCGCACCGTCAGCCTCATGGGCAGCTACCCCTTTGGCCTCATGCACCCCTTCGGCTGGGGGCTCGGTTCCTGGCCCCAGGCCAGCATCAGCTCGCTGCTCGACCTCGGGATCAGCGAGATCGAGGTGGCCTTCTTTGAAATGTACTACTCGCCCTACGACGGCTTTCGGCCCACGGCCTTTAGCGCCGACCTTTTTCTCGAAACCGGGGTCGTCGGGTTCATTCTTTTTGCCGTGGCCATGTGGCCCTACATCAGCCCCAAGGCGATGTGGCAAAACCCCAATACGCGGGCGGTTGTCGTGCTATTTCTCTTCAATATGATCATATTGGGCACCATTGGCGACCCGCTGCCGTTCTTATTTTTAGCTTTGGCCTACCGCCGAATCAACCCACCACCAAGCCATGCGCCCATACAACTACCTGATACTAAGCCTGCTGACGCTTAGGGCTGCGGCCCAAAGCATTCCGGTCGGCATGACGTTTTATGAAGACCGAGTGCGCCTGGCCCAGCTTACCGGCGAGCAGCCGCTCACCGTCAGCTACTGCATTCGCCCGGTGCACCACCCCTACGCGGTCAAGGCCAAGATGCCCTTTGCCCACGACAACCCCTTTGCCGACCTTACGAAGTCGTTCACCAAGTACGGACTCCTCAGCGACAGCACCAAGGGCAAGTTCAATGCCCTGAACCCCGAAGACGCCGCGCTGCTGCCCAGCGTGCCGCTGCAGGCCCGCTACCTCAAGGGCGCGGTCCAGGCCGTGGTGCTGCCGGCCGAGGTCAGGGTGCGCTACAACACCCACCACCCCTACGGATGGCAGGACGGCCCCATGGTGCCCAACGTGGGTCTGCAATCGTTTTATTCGGTCGGAGCCTACGCCAAACTCGGCCCCTTCGAGGCGCAGTTCCGCCCGGAATGGGTGCGCGCCCAGAACAAGCCGTTTGACCAGCCGCCGATTCGCCAATGGGGCATTGACATGCCCGACCAGTTTGGTCAAGATCCCTACAGCTACGAGGGCTGGGGCCAGAGCTACCTCAAGTTCAACACCAAGCAGGTGGGGGTAGGGGTGAGCACCGAAAACCTGTGGTGGGGCCCCGGCCACTACAACTCGCTGCTGATGACCAACAACGCGCCGGGCTTCTTTCACCTCACGGCGCACAGCAACAAGCCGATTAAAACGTTTTTGGGGTCCATTGAATTTCAGGCGGTTTCGGGCCTGCTCAAGTACAGTGGATTCTATCCCTACGGACTTAATACCATACAGTTTTGGCCTTGGGTAACAGCCCCAATCGAACGCAACACAGCGCTCGACAACCAGCGCAAGGGCTTCACGGGTGTCGCGGTCAACTTTCAGCCCAAGTGGTTTCCGGGGCTCTATGTGGGCGCCAACCGCTCCATCATGACCACGGCGGATTCGCTTACCGTCGGATCGCTCGCTGAAATTTTCAGGCCAGTCCTCAAGAACGTGTCGGGCGAAGACGGGGGAGAGCGCAACCAGCTCGTTTCGGTCTACCTGCGCTACATAATGCCCGAATCCCACGCCGAATTTTATGCTGAATTCGGCCGCGAAGACGCCGCCTGGGACTTCGAAGACCTCATCAGCGACATCAACCACACCCGGGCCTACATGCTGGGCTTCCGCAAGATGACCCCGCTCAAGAAAAAAGACCACTGGCTGATGCTCGAGTACGAGATGACCGAAATCGCTCAGGGCCTCTCGAGCGCGGCGCGGGCCTACAACTACAGCTGGTACGTTCACGGCGATAAAACCCACTATTCCCATGTAGGCCAAGTACTTGGCGCGGGCATCGGCCCCGGCGGAGCCGTCCAAACCGGCGCCTTCAGCTGGTTTGGCCCGAAAGATAAAAAGCTGACCCTGCGCGTTGAGCGCTACGAACACAACCGCGAGACCTACTACTACCGCTTGCCCTACATCCAGTACCCTGTGGGCGGAACCTTTCGCGATATTTCTAAGCGATGGATCGACTTCAGCGGCTTCCTGAGCTACCAGCAGCGCTTTTATGGCTTCATCATTCAAGCGCAAGTCCAAATGATGCAAACCTGGAACTTTAACTGGCAGTTTGACTTCACTCAGCCGGGCAACGCCTTCCGCCAGCCGGGCCAAAACTCGCTGACGCCCCAGTTCTACCTCAACGCCATCTACCGCCTCTAATGCTGCGCGCCTACGCCGTCGGACTCTACTACCTCGGGCTGCGCTTCACGGCGGCCTTGCCGAGCATGCACCTGCGCAACCTCATTCTGCGCGGCCTGTACGGCCTCAACCTGCACCCAGACGCGGTCCTGATGGGGCGCTTTGAGCTGCGCCGTCCGCGCCGAATCCAGATAGGGAAGGGCACGGTGGTCGGCGACCGATGTGAACTCGACGGCCGCGAGGGCCTGAGCATCGGCCAAAACGTCAACATTTCGTCAGAGGTCAAAATCTACACCCTGCAGCACGACTACCGCCTGCCGGGCTTCCCCAACAGCGGCGGGCCCGTGACCGTCGAAGACTACGCCTGGCTGTCGACCCGCTGCACCATCCTGCCAGGGGTCACCGTAGGCCGCGGTGCAGTGGTGGCCGCCGGGGCCGTGGTCACCAAAGACGTGGCGCCCCTAACCGTGGTGGGGGGCATTCCCGCCACCGTGATTGCCCAGCGTCCGCCCGAGGCACTTGACTATTGCCCGGCCGACTACCGAATCCCGATGCTATGAGCTGGACCGACCGGGTGCAACCGCTGTGGCGCAACTACGGAGCCCTAGCGGCGCTCCGCGCCGTCAACGTGCTGTTGCCCCTGGCGCTCTACCCGGTGCTGCTTTACAGGCTGGGCCCCGACCTCTTTGGCTTGGTCATTTTTGCACAGGCCGTCGCGACCTACTTCATGATGGGGGCCAACTACGCCACCGAGATTTACGGCACCCGCCTGATCAGCCGTAGCAAGCACGACCCCGCCCTGCTGCGCCGCGAGGCCAGCCAGCTGTGGTGGATGAAGCTCTTTTTGCTCGCTGTCGTCGTCGCCGTCTACCTGGGCGTGCTGGCCCTGTGGCCCTTCACCCACGACCACCTCTTTGTCTTCATTTTCTCGCTTCACGTGGTGGTTTATGAGGCGTTCTTCCCGGTCTGGTTCTTTCAGGGCGTCGAAGACGTCGCCCCCTCGGCCAGCCTCAACATCGCGGCGAAACTGCTCGGAGCCGCGCTCCTGCTCGCCTGGGTGGTCCTGCCCAAAGACGCTTGGCTCGTCCCCATGGCCTACACGGTGTCGGCCGGCGCCATGGCCGTGGTGGCCACCGTGATGCTGTTTCGCCGGTTGGGCGGAATCCAGGCTCCGCGCCCCCGCGAGATCGCCCGCCACCTGCGCGAAGGCTGGCCCTTTTTTGTCACTAACCTCTCCGGCATGCTTTATGTCAACGCCAACCGCGTCCTCATCGGTGCCATCGGCATGGCCGAGGTGGCCTACTACGACCTGGCCGAGAAAGTCGTGCAGCTCGCCAAGGCGCCCCAGCAGATCTTGGGCCTCAGCCTGTTCCCGCGCCTGAGCAGCGCCCCCGAACCCCGCGGCACCGTGCAGCGCTTCGCTCCCTACTCGGTGGCCTTTAACGCCACCCTGACCCTCGCGGTCTTCGCCGCCGCCCCCTGGATCGTGCCCCTGCTGTCGCCCGGCCTGCCCGCCGAGGGCGAGCGCATCGCCGAGTCGGTCCTCCAAATCCTCTCGCTCAACGTCGTGGTCGTCGGCCTCAACAGCGTCGTGGTCATCCAGCGCGCGCTGGCTGAGAACGGGGAACGCGCCGTCATGCGCTTTTCGCTCGAATCCCTGGCCTTCTACCTGCTCACTGTGGGCGCCCTCTACCTGACCGGCCACTACGCCGTCACCTGGCTCACCGGCGCCGCGGTCCTGGTTGAATGCTACTTGCTGGCCCGCACCTACCTCTACCTGCGCCGTGCCCACTAGCCCCCGCATCGCCGGCGTCGTCGTCCTCTTTCACCCTGATGCGGATCGCCTTCGCGCCGCCCTGCCCACCTATTCGGGCGTGGCCAAGCTCTACGTGGTCGCCAATTCCCCCGCGGCCGATCTGGCGCTCGACCACCCCAACCTCGAACTCGTTCACAACCCCGAAAACCTTGGCATCGCCGCCGCCCTAAATCAGGCCGCCCGGCGCGCCCTTGACGAGGGCTACAACTGGCTGCTCACCATGGACCAGGACTCGAAGTTTCTGGGAGACGGTTTCGCGCAACTCGTTCAGGCACTGAGCCTTTTGCCTCCAAAAACCGCGGTGCTCGGCCCCGACTACCTCAACCAAGGGCGCTGCGCTGAGCATCCGCGCCCGGTGCGGCTTTTGATTCAGAGCGGAAGCCTCGTGCACCTGCCCACCTGGCGGGCCCTGGGCGGCTTCGACGAGGCCCTCTTCATCGACGGCGTCGACCACGACTACTGCCTCAAGGCCCGAGCCCGCGGCTACGCCGTCTGTGAGTGGCCCCAGTCCCGCCTCGAACACGCCCTGGGCGACGTGCACCCGCTGCCCGCCTGGCTGTTTGTCTTTCACCGCCACGACAAGCAGGGCATCGCCTACCACCGGCCCTACCGCGAATTCTATGAGTTCCGCAACAACCTTTGGCTGCTGGGCCGCCACGGCCTGCGCTTTCCCGGCTGGGCCCTCCTTCGCCTCGGCTACCTCGCGCTGCGGCTGTTCTATGCCCTGACCCTCTTGCCGGAGCGCCGCGAGCGCCTCAAGGCTATTGGGCGCGGAATCCGTCACGGCTTCGCCAGCCGCTAGTGCATCCGGTACTACCCGGATTTCACCCACCGCGCGCAATTCCAAGTAGGACTTGCGGCGTTCCCCGAGCCCAAACCCCGCCCCAGCCTCAGATTAAACGCGTATCTTTGCCGCCAAATGCTCCAAACCATGCGTTTCAACCGCTTTTTGGCCGCCGTGGCCTTTGCCGCCGCCGCCACCCTCTCTGCCCAAAACCTCAGCAACGTCAGCGTCGACCAGCTGAGCGATGTCCAAATCCAGCAAATGATCGCTCGCGGCAAGGCCCAGGGCCTCAGCGAGTCCGACGCCGAATCCATGGCGGCCTCAATGGGCCTTCCTGCCGAAGAAGCCGCCAAGTTCAAGGCCCGCGTCGAAAAGCTCGGCACTTCAACCAAGACCCTGAACGAGCAGCCCGCTGAAGCCCCTAAGGCCAAGCCTACCGGTACCCGCCTCGCCAAGCCCAACGAAATCGCCGACAGCAGCGACGTATTCGGCATGGACTTCTTCAAAAAGGCCGACTTTAAGCCCTACACCCAGGGCAACGAGGTCGTGCAGGCCCCTGCCAGCTACCTCATCGGCGCCGGCGACGAACTCACGGTGACGGTTTACGGAACCGCCCTTGTCAGCAAGACCCTCAAGGTAGACGCCCGCGGATTCATCGAATTTCCCAACCTCTGGCGCCTCAACGTCTCGGGCATGACCTTCGCCGAGGCCGACGAAGCCATCGCCAAGCGCCTGACCTCGAACTTCAACCTTTCGAGCAACCAAGTCCACACCGCCCTGAGCTTCGCCCGCAGCATTTCGGTCAACGTGGCCGGCGAGGTACAGAAGCCCGGAACCTACACGCTACCCGCCAGCAACAGCGCCTTCAACTTCGTGGCTGCCGCGGGCGGACCCACCGAGGCCGGCTCGATGCGCCGCGTGCGCGTGGTGCGCGGAGGCAAAACGGTCCAAACCCTCGACCTCTACAGCTACCTGAGCAACCCCGGCCAGGCAACCCTGATTTTTGCCCAAGACGGCGACCACCTGGTCATCGAGCCCGCCGGACCCCGTTCTAAGGTAGAAGGCGCGGTGCGCCGCCCCATGACCTATGAGGTCGCGCCCGGCGAAAACGTCCAAAACCTTATTAACTACGCCGGCGGTTTCACCGAGCAGGCCAACACCGTGACCGTGCAGCTTCGCCGCCCCGTGGGCAGCCAGCTCAGCCTTGTCGACGTGCCCGTGGCCCAGGCCGCTACCACCGAGGTCAAGCCCGGAGACCAGCTCACCGTTACTGCCCTCAACGAGGCCTTAACTGACTACGTCGAGGTCTACGGCGCCGTGCGCTACCCCGGCCGCTACGCCTACAGCCAGGGCCTTACTTCGGCCCAGCTTATTGAGCGCGCCGGCGGCTTTGGCGACAAAGCCCTGCAATCTCAAGGCTACATACTTCGCGAGCGCGGCGACCGCAGCCGCACCAAGGTCTTTGTCAACCCCACCAACGCCCCGCTGAGCAACCGCGACCACCTGTACGTGCTTGAGAACCCCGACCTGGGCGAGGGCCTCGCGGTGGTGGTGAGCGGCGCGGTGCGACAGCCCGTTACGGTGGCGTTTGCCGAGGGCCTGACCCTGGGCGATGTGCTGCGCATGGCCGGCGGAGCCAAGCTCGACGCCGACCTCAGCCGAGTCGAAATCAGCCGCGTGAACACCGACGCCGCCCGCAAGCGCCGCGCCGAGCTCTTCACCCTCGAGGTGCCCGAGTCCTTTACCCAAAACCCCGACCAGCCGTCTGAGGCCCTGAGCTTCGCCCTCAAGCCCTACGACCAGATCGTGCTGCGCCAAAAGCCCAACTACAGCCTTCAAAAGCTGGTCTACGTGGGCGGTGAGGTCAAGTACCCGGGCTACTACGCCCTGGGTAGCTACGACGAGCGCCTTAGCTCGCTGCTGGTGCGCGCGGGGGGATCCACCAACTTCGCCGACCTCAGCAACGCCCAGCTCTACCGCGTCGATGCCCCCAACGTGGTGGTCGAGCTGCGTCAGGCGCTCCTCTCGCCCAAGGGTAAGTTCAACTACATCTTGGCCGAGGGCGATTCGCTCATCATCCCCGAACACGAAAACCTCGTGCTGATCTCGGGCGACGGCCACCGCACCGCCCAATACGGCGACCGCGACACCCTCAGCGCGCCCTTTGTGGGCAAGATGCGCGCCGACAACTACGTCAAACAATACGCCCTGGGCTTCGCGCAGCGCGCCGACCGCAACGGGCTCTACGTAACCTACCCCAACGGCAAGTTCAGCCGAACCCGCAACTACGGCCTGTTCAAGGTTTACCCCTTAGTAAAGTCGGGTGGCCAAATCGCCGTGAGCCTTAAACCCGAAAAGGTCAAGGCCAAGAAGGACGTCAAATTCGACGTCAACCAAGCCATCGGCACGGTCACGGCGGCGCTGACGAGCTTCGCGACCATCTATGTTCTTTTGACTCGCTAGCAAGTCAAAAGGTACTGGTTACTAGCACCTAGTTGCCATGAAGAACCAGTTACCAGTTACTAGCAACTCGCCGACGGCGCAGCCGACCGAACCAGTTACTAGCAACTCGCCGTCGGCGGAGCCGACCGAACCAGTAACTAGTAACCAGCAACCGGTTGGACCAGTAACTAGTAACCAGTTACCCGCTCAAGCGAAGGCCAACGGCCGAGCTTGGCTAGTAGCCTATACAAAGCCCCGCTGGGAAAAAAAGCTCTCCGACCAGCTCGCTGCCAAGGGCTTTGAGGTTTACTGCCCCACGCAGCGCGTCAAGCGCCGCTGGAGCGACCGAACCAAGTGGATCGATCAACCCCTATTCAGCAGCCACATCTTCGTTCACCTAGAGCCAGAGCGCCGCGACGCGGTGTACTTCACGCCCGGATTCGTTCGCTTCCTGTTTTGGAACAAGCGCCCCGCGATCGTGCGCGATGAAGAAATCGCCACCCTGCGCCGCTGGCTCAACGACTTTGATCACGAGGCCATCAGCGTGGAGGCCTATCAGCTGGGAACATCCATTAAAGTTCAAAGTGGACCCCTACAGGGCCGCGAAGCCACGGTCCTCGAACAGCGCGGAACAAAGCTGGAACTCTACCTCGAAGACCTGCAGGTCAAGGTGAGTGTGGACCTAACCAAAACGCAGTTGGCGTCCACCAACGTTTAAGTAAGGCTTAGGCCTATTGCTTTAGTGCCGCCGCCTGCTTATTCAAGTCCTGAATAAACGCCCGGGCACCCAAGAACACCAGGGTTAAAAAGACACCAAGCACCCCGCCGATCGCGGCCGACTTAAGCTTGGACTCGCGCACGCGCAAGGGGTAGTGGGGGCGGTCAATCACCGTGATCAGGGGTTCCTCGCGGGCCGCCATGGTCTTCGACAGCTCGAGGTTTTTCACCAGCTCACCGTACAGCGTGGTCAGCATCGTCACCTTCATCTGCTTCTGTACTGAGGGCACCTTGGCCGTGCTCTGCACGGTGAACGAGTTTTGGTCTTGGGCTGAGGCGTAGCCCACCATGGCGGCCTGAAGCTCGGCCGAGACGGAATCCACGCGCTGCTCAAGCTTAGCGATGTTGGCGGTGGAGTTGGCCATCTTAGTTTGTACATAGAACTCGGTGGACTTGGCCGTCAGGAGCTCGACAAAGGCCCCAGTGAACACGGGGTCAGTACCAGTGTAGCTGACCGTCACAAAGCTCAGCTTCTTGTCGACTTTAGAAACAGCTAGCGAGTTTTCTGACACCGACTTAACTACTACACCTATGGCGGAATCCTGTTTGGGGTCGCAGCACTTGGCAGCAACCATCGGGTACAGCCCTAAAGAGTCCCATTTGGCCTTTAATTTGGGCTCAGAAGCCACGTACTGGTTCACGAGCAACAGGGAGTCGCCGTTCACGTAGATTGGGCTAAGCAAGACGTCTTGCACGATGCGGCGGCTCTTCATCAGCGAAAGCAGGTTGTCGCCTCCCAAGCCTTCAGCGCCCGCACCCATCGAAAAACCAAATTGTGAAGCCAGGCCGCTCAAGCCGCCCCCGCCGCCGCCTTGTTCTAGGGCAAAGGTCAACGAGGCGGTGTAGCTGGGTTTAGCCAGCTTTACCTTGAAGTAGCCGCCCGCACCGAAGAGTAGGCCGACGGCAACAATCAGAAATTTGTATCCCCACAAATACGCTACAACGCTCTTGACTTTGAGCCAGAGCTCGGCAAGGCTGATTTCGTCGCTGCTGTCGGTAAACTGGGGTTGGTTGGCTTCGTTCATACCTCAAAATTAAGGCTTCTTCTCGCGAACCCAAGTTGGCCCCAGCACCAAGCCTCACGCAATGTTCAAAATGGTTAATAATTGAGTTGCTTTTGTTCGTTCACATGACCAACCGGTAACATTCGGCGCCGTACTTTGCGTTCAAGTTTGTTACTCACCTGCCCAAGTGTCTTCTAGGGTATGGGAGCGACCGGGCGAAGCCATTAAAAATAGCAACTAGTTACAAGTAACTAGCTCTAAATCAACAGCCATACTAGCTTCATTAATCACCAGCAAGACCCGCCTTAAGCTCTTGCTCAAGTTCTTTACCCATCCCGACGCTCGTGGTCATTTGCGCGGACTTGCCGAGGAGTTTGGTGATTCTACCAATGCTGTGCGTATTGAACTTAACAAACTGGAAGAAGCCGGACTGCTCCACGGCCAGACGGAGGGCCAAAAGGTGGTGTACCGAGTGAATAAGGCCAATCCGTTTTATTCAGACCTGGTTTCGATGGTATCTAAGTACATGGGCTTTGATGAGCTTATTGAAAACGTACTTGAAAAGGTCGGAAACCTAAAAGAGGCCTACGTCGTCGGAGACTACGCTAAAGGCGTTGACTCTGGAACCATTGAACTTGTGCTTGTTGGAGACTTGTATGTGTCAGCACTGGATGACTTATGTGAACGCGTTGCATATAAGATCAAGCGGAAGATTGAATACCGAATCTACACAAGCGATTCTGTTAATATTGAGGAAGCAAATCTGAGGTTAATTTGATTAGTGTGGTCCAGATCGGAGAGGTAATTTTACCGCCTGTAAATAATCCATAAAAGACTGTATTTAAGTTAATTAAGAATTTGCACCTCGCACTATCTTCGTCAAAAACCATCGAAATCAGGCACCTAAGTGCGCAGTTTAGTATGCAATATTTAAGGAGAAAATCTTGAGGAGAGCGTGGGTTTACATGTGAAACGCTGAATTTTTGAAATTCTATTTTTAATGTCAAATTCCCTTAAAATAGTTATCCAAAATTCTTATTTAAAATTGCTGTAATTTTTTCATAATTTTATTTGAATCTATTTAAGTGTTTTTTGTTACGTGGTCCAGACCGACGAGGTGTATTTGTCAATCAACGTAAATCGTTAATTGTTGGTAATGAGTGCTTTTTTGAATTACAAATTTCCTTAAAATCTTCAATAATCAGTCAAAATCAAGTTAGTTGGTCCACAGTTCGGTGCGCAATAAATAAGAAATCAAGCAATAACCTTTTATAAATACGAATATATCACTTGTTCCAAAATCAAAGTAGATTACTTACTTTTCTCAAATTTGTCCTCACGAACTTGAATACGATGAATTGAGCAACTATAACAAAAAACATACCAGAAAGATAAATTGAGAAAAATCAGAATGAAGATCTTTTACAATTTGATAAAAAAGAACTTCAATTGGATTTTATTAAAAATTCGGACAGATCAAAATTATCATTAAATTTACATAGCTTTATATCAGGAGTAACTCTTTCAAATGTTTTAGCAATTATTAAAAAAATGGAAAAGCAGAAAAATGACAGTGTAGGACAAAGTACAAATCGAGATACTGCAATTATGATTAAAAGGAGTGCAGATTTGGCTAATGTAGACATCCCTTTAGAAGATCTTCTTCAAAATTTTCCTCTATTTTCCCGTAGGATTCACATAACAAGATTCTTAGCGCATTATGAGATATTTAAGTTAATATCTCATTTACCAGGTTCTATTATTGAACTTGGAGTTTATAAAGGTTCTAGCCTATTATCTTTTGCGAATTTTTTAGAAATATTTAATACTGGTGATAGATCTAGAAAAGTATATGGATTTGATACATTTGAGGGCTTAAGTGATTTTTCTTCAAAAGATGGATCTCTTAATGAAATGCACAGCAAAGTAACAGGTGGATGGAAGACGGGTGACTTTAAAGAAACATTGATAAATTTTATTAATAATTGGCATGAAGAATCTTTTGTTCCACAATCTCCAAGAATACAATTAGTTGAAGGGGATATTAAATTTACGGCTAAAAATTTTATTGAAGAAAATCCTGGTATTCGTATTTCTTTATTGCATTTTGATTGCGACTTATACGAACCAACTATGGAAGGGTTAAAATATTTTTATGACAAGATGGTTCCTGGTGGCATTATCCTTTTTGATGAGTACGGGATCACTGCATGGGCTGGGGAGTCAGCTGCTGTAGACGAATTTTTTGGAAAGAAAATTGAGATCAGAAAGTTTAGTTGGTCTTCCTTGCCAGGTGGGTATATAATTGTTTAACTTTAGAAATTTTAGTATGAAGCTTGATTTGGAATTTTTACGAACATTTGGTTATGCAATAGTTGATGATATGATAACTGATGATGTCGTAAATGACATGAAACGAGAGATATCTCATTTAATTAGTTTATCTGGAATTGAATCAAGTGCTGAGAGTGTCGCACATGATTTTGCTAAATTAGCAATTGCGAATAGAGAAAAGGCCGGTAAAGTTTTTGATAGTTTAAAGAATTTACCATCAGTTAATAACTTTATCTATTCTTATAAGATTCAGCAGATATTTAAAGAAGCTCTAGACTCAAAATTACTTTTGTTTCCCAGGTTGCAGCAAAATTGTCGCGCCGACCATCCAGGTGAATCTAAGTTTTCATATCCTTGGCATAATGATTTATCGTATAATGGGGGATCTGTTAATTCTTATGTTATTTGGATTCCACTAGATAATGTTAATGAAGATAATGGCTCATTACATGTTATTCCGAGTTCGCAAAATGCACATCAGATTGTCACATTTGATGAAATTTCATTGTTGAATAAGCGAAGCGCAGGGTATTTTGTTGTGGAGAATATCAAAGAAATTATAGATGTGTTGGGCGAGAAGCGGGTGAATCTGCGGCGGGGACAAGGAGTCATTTTTCATTCCAAACTCTTGCACAAGTCTGGAGAGAATAACACTGAAGCAACAAGATTGGCGTTGCAAATTAGGTGTTTTGATGCGAAAAGCAAGGATGCAGTTAATAATCATTGGAAAGGTGGAATTGATGAAGGTATCCACCCAATGGAATATTTGAATAAGTTTTTCTAGTTTTTCCAATCATCTTTAGATTTCTATCTTTAGTGTAAAGTAGTTTTCTTCAGTGTAATGGAATATATGTTACTAATAAAGCTACTTAAAAATTAAAATAACCTATATTAACGTGCTTTTGCAAATGTAGTTGATCTCAATAAGCAATCTACCCTAAAATTCCTTATTTGTAAAGAATTGAAATTTGCAGTTAATAATTAGTTGGCAAAAGACCGAAGTGGGGTATTTGTAAATCATTGCAAATAACTAATGCGCTGATTTACAGCAATAAATAGATTTATAATTTCTTCTAAGTCGATAAAAAAAAAGTAAAAAACAGTGTATTAGTGTGCAGTTTGGTGCGTAAAAAATATATGTTGAAATCAAGAGTAATCATAGTAAGCGGATATTTCAATTCAATGCACAAAGGGCATATCGAATATTTTACAACGCGAAATCCAATGGTGATAAATTAATTGTTATTGTAAATAGCGACCTTCAGAGAGGACTTAAAGGGTCTAAAGAATTTCAATTAGAAGATGAACGATATTCATTGTTTCGAATATTAAAAGCGTGGATGAGGTAATTCTTTCGATAGATAAAGATAGAAGGCATTGTGAAACTTTAAAAAGTTTATATCTTACTTTTAGTAGCTTTTATCAACTTGCATTCGCTAACGGAGGTGACCAAAATAATGAATCTATGCCAGAGGCAGCCATATGTAAGGAGTTGGGGATTGAATTGATTAAGGGATTGGGTGATAAAGTACAATCATCAAGTTGGTTGTTAAACAGATAATTGAAATTATTGATTGTGAAACAATATACCCTATTCATTCAAGATATTCGTAAAGAAACAAAAGATGCGATTACGCTTATTTTCAAGCAGCCGGCTTTGCGTAAAATAAAGTACAAAGCAGGTCAATATATCACTTTGATTCTAAGAATTAACGGAAGGAAATATTCCCGGCCTTATTCTTTTTCATCGGCTCCATCTGTAGATTCAGCGTTAGAAATCACTGTGAAAAGAGTGCCCAATGGGATAGTTTCGAATTATATATATAATGAATTGAAAGTTGGTGATGTTTTAGAAATACTAGAGCCAATGGGTGATTTTACTTATGAAACTATAAGTTCAACACAATCTATTTTTTTATGGGGTGTAGGAAGCGGTATTACACCTTTATTTTCTATTATTAAAGAGGCACTGTATAAACAACCGAATAGTACTATTAGTCTAATTTACGGCAACAAGAATGAAGAGTCAACTATTTTTAGGGAAAAACTGAGGTTTTTAAGACAAGAGAATCCTACGATCTTTTCAATGACTAATTTTTATTCTCAAGTTGATAGCACGGGAGAGGGTAATGCTATTTTAAAAGGAAGAATATCCTCGGAGTTCGTAATTCAAATGGCGGCACAACAAAAGAATTTAAAGCAGTGTTTACATTACATTTGTGGCCCAAGGGATTTAATACATACAATTAATAATGCCCTGCTTCAGATAGAAGTTCCTTCCTCGTTTATTTTTGTTGAAGAGTTCTACTTAAATATTGATGCCAGTGAGCTGAAGGGAGTTGAAGAAAGCAAAGTGACAGTTTCATTAGAAGGAAAGCAATCTGAGATTTTAGTTCCAAAAGGTAAAAGCATTTTAGATGTTGCTTTAGATAATGGAATTAAAATACCTTATTCATGTCAAACAGGGAGCTGCAAGGAATGTATTGCAAGAATTATTTCCGGTGAAACAAAAATGTTAGGACAAAAAAATACTAATGATTTGGATAAAAATCAAACACTGTTGTGTTGTACTTATCCGACCTCAAAAGAAATTGAAATAGAAATATGAAGGTAGTAATTTTCGCAGGTGGATTTGGAACTCGATTGATGGAAGAAACTGAAGCGCGTCCAAAACCAATGGTAGAAATTGGAGGTAAGCCAATTTTATGGCATATTTTAAAAATGTACGAACATCATGGCTATAATGATTTTATAATCTGTCTTGGATATAAGGCGACATACATTAAAGAATATTTCTATAATTATTACTTGCATAATTCAGATGTCACAATCGAACTAGATAGTAACAACATCAAGGTTCATTATTCTGCCTCTGAATCATTTAAAGTAACATTAATTGACACGGGATTACAAACAAATACAGCGGGTAGACTAAAGCGTATTCAAAAATACGTTCAAGACCAGACATTTATGTTAACATATGGCGACGGAGTTTCAGATATAGACATAAATGAGCTCATAGAGTTTCATAATTCTCATGGCAGAATTGCAACATTAACAAGTGTTCAAGTACCAGGGCGATTTGGGAATCTTGACATTAATTCTGCAGGAGAAGTCGGTTTATTTGTTGAGAAGCCCGTCGGTGACGGTATGTGGATAAATGGAGGATTTTTTGTACTTGAACCAGAAGTTTTCAAATATCTCGAGGGCGATGTTGATGATATTCAATGGGAAAAAGGCCCACTTGAAAAAATAGCATCTGAAAATCAACTGTCTGCCTTTAAGCATTTTGGATTTTGGAAATGTATGGATGCTCTTCGAGATAGAATTGAATTAGAAGAATTGTGGAATTCAGGCAACGCAAAATGGAAGAAATGGTAACATTGTTAGAACTTAGAAAAATTTATAGCGATAAGAAGGTTTTTCTTACTGGCCATACAGGGTTTAAGGGTTCTTGGATGCTTAAAACGCTACATTCTTTAGGTGCAGAAGTAAAAGGTTACGCACTTGCACCTGAAAAAGATGAAGATCTTTATAACATTATAAATGGTGATTCTCTTTGTGATTCAGTTATTGCTGATATTAGGGATAAAGAAAGGCTCATATCAGAGGTTTCGTCATTTCAACCAGACTTTATTTTTCATTTAGCGGCACAACCCTTGGTTCGTTTGTCCTATGACATCCCTAGTGAAACTTTTGATGTGAATGCGATTGGGTCGGCATATTTATTAGATGCAGTTAGAGTTTTGCGGAAAAAATGTTCCGTTGTAATGATAACAACAGATAAAGTTTATCAAAATAACGAGTGGGAATATCCATATAGGGAAAATGATAGGCTTGGTGGATATGATCCTTACAGTGCGAGTAAGGCATGTGCGGAGTTGATAATTGACTCTTACAGAAATTCTTTCTTTAATAGTTCAAAAATTAGTGATCATCAGAAGGGTATTGCTGTTGCAAGAGCTGGGAACGTTATTGGCGGAGGCGATTGGTCAAAGGATCGTCTAATACCTGACATTGTACGTTCGCTAAGAAAAAATCAGACAATAATTATTCGAAATCCTAAGTCTGTTCGACCGTGGCAACACGTAATGGAACCAGTAATTGGTTATTTACAATTAGCTCAAAACCTTTACTTAAATCCTACAGGGTTTTCTGAAGCCTATAATTTTGGACCAAATCCAGAAGATAATTTAACTGTGGAGGAGCTCGTCAAATTGGCAATTGAACAATGGGGTTCAGGGTCATATAAAATCGAACAGTTTATAGATAGCCCTCATGAAGCGTGTTTGTTAAAATTGGATATTAGCAAAGTCAAAAAAGTATTGAATTGGAAGCCAATATTGAATGCAAAAAGTACAATCAAATTAACTCTAGATTGGTATGAAAATTACTATTCTAAAGAATATTCAATTAACGATTTAATTTCAAAGCAGATAAAAGTATTTATAAATGAATAATCAAGTTCTTATTACTGGGATAACAGGATTTTTAGGTTCTGAAATAGCAAAAAAGTTTTATACTGAAGGGTTTGAAGTAATTGGTTTAAAAAGGAAAAACTCAGCAATTACTCGTTGTTTAGATTTCCATGAAAAAATTATTTGGATTGATATTTTAGAAGATTGGGAACAAAAGATCATTAAGATGAATCCTCAAATTATTATACATTCAGCATGGGAAGGAGTTGGTGCAGAGGAGAGAGATAATTGGAATCTTCAATCAAATAATTTATTTTTCACATTAAAATTACTATCAATTGCCCGCGAAGCTAAGGTAAAAAAATTTATAGGTTTTGGGTCTCAAGCCGAATATGGAAATTTTTCGGGAATAGTAAATGAGAATTATCCAGTAAATCCAAACTCAGCATATGGTCTAAACAAAAATATGTGTGCTCAAACAATTGACGTCTTTTGCAAACAAAATAATATTGAATGGTACTGGCTAAGACTCTTTTCATTTTTTGGCGAGAGGGAGGCGGCGAATTGGTTTATCCCTACGTTAGTAAATAACATTTTAGAAAATAAGGTTATGGATATGACACCTGGTGAACAAAGATATGCCTACATGTACATTGGTGATCTAGCTGAATTAATCTTAAAGCTAACGACTTCTAATGCTGGTTCGGGGATTTACAATATAAGTTCAAAAAATTCTATTTCCATAAAGGAAATAGTTGAAAGAATAATAAAAATAATCAATCCCAAGGAAGTGCATGTGAATTTAGGTGCCGTCCCTTACAGAGAAAATCAACCAATGATAGTTCAAGGTGATATTTCTAAATTAGAGGGAGCTATAGGTACTATTTTTGAATCGTCATTTGATGACAATTTAAGAAAAGTAGTCCATTTTAACTTAAATAACAGGAGATGATTCATAATTCTATTGAATTTGCAAAACAAATTAGAAAACAGTCATTAGATATGGTCGTTAGGTCAAAAGCTTCGCATATTGGAAGCGCGTTGTCTATAACCGATATATTAGCCGTATTATATTTTAATTTAATTAGAGTATATCCTGAAAATCCGAAAAATGAAAACAGAGACATTTTCATATTAAGTAAGGGTCATGCTTGTGTTTCTTTGTATGCAACCATAGGATTAAAAGGTTTTTTTGATTTAAAAGAGCTAGAATCATATGGTCAAAATGGCTCAAACTTTATGAATCATATTAGCCATAAAGTACCTGGCGTAGAATTTTCAACAGGATCTTTAGGGCATGGTTTACCGTATGCAACGGGAATCGCATTAAGTAAAAAAATGAAAAAAGTCGAGAATCAAGTAATTGTTGTTTTGGGAGATGGCGAATTAGATGAAGGAAGCAATTGGGAAGCTTTATTGTTTGCATCTCATCATAAGCTAGATAATTTAACAATAGTTGTTGATTATAATAATTTACAAAGTTTGGCCACAGTAAAGGATACAATTAACTTGGAGCCTTTAGTTAATAAATTTGAAGCGTTTGGCTGTAATGTAAATAATATCGATGGACATGATCATCTGGAATTGTATGAAGGTTTTAAATCCTCGTTGGATAATAAAAATTCAAAACCGAATGTTATTATTGCAAATACCATTAAAGGGAAAGGGGTTTCTTACATGGAAAATCAAGTTAAATGGCATTATAGCACCCCAAGTCAAGAGGAATTCATTCAGGCTTTAAATGAAATAGATAATGCGTAATACATTTATCAAAAAAATAACAGAGGCTGCCGAGCTTAATCCCAACATTGTATTAATTGTTGGAGATTTAGGATATTCAGTAATTGAGGAATTTCAAGAAAAATTCCCTGATCGGTTTTTTAACGCAGGGATATCAGAACAAAACATGGCATCTATGGCGGCGGGATTGGCATCTGAAGGGTATCATGTTTTTATATATTCTATTGCTAATTTTCCAACTTTTCGATGCGCAGAACAACTAAGGAATGATGTGGGCTATCACAATTTACCAGTTACTGTTGTAACAGTTGGTGGTGGTTTATCATATGGAAATCTAGGTTATTCCCATCATGCAATTCAAGATTTTGGCTTAATGAGATTATTTCCTGAATTTGTAATCGCAAGTCCTGGCGATCCTATAGAAACCGAAATGTGTTTGGATTATTTATTAAATAATCCAGGCCCATCCTATTTGAGACTAAAGAAAGCGGGTGAGCCAAATTATAATTCAGAAAGTAAATCTTTGTTGCCTGGTATTTGGAATAAAGTAAACTTATCTATGAATAAAAAAATATTCTTGGCTACAAGTGGTGGATTGCATATAGCTCAGCAAATAATAGATTCAAATAGCGAATTTTCAAATTTTGGTTTATATAGTTGTCCAATTTGGGGCGCAAAGTATAAAAATTTACAACAAAGTCAAATTGATAAATTTGATGAAATTATTACGGTAGAAGATCACCTTTTGGATTGTGGTTTTGGTTCTTGGATTAGAGAAGCTATAACTGACTCTAATTCACAAGTTAAAATTAAAAATAAAGCGCTAAGTCAAAATGTTATAGGGAAAGTAGGTTCTGAAGATTTTCTTCTGGCATTAGGTGGATTCGATTTTAAAATTAAAAGTTAATTAAGTTTTTAAATTATGATTAAATCAAGAAAAAGCGATACTGAAAACAGTTTAACGTCACAACAAAAAAAATGTTTAAATCTGTATTTAGAAAATGTTCCAGAAAATGAGGCATTGGATAATTTACATTTATTTATTCCAAGGCAAATATTGTCTAGGATTCTTGCTTTAAATTTTCTATACTTAAAAATTATTAATAACTCAGGTATAATTATGGAATTTGGGTGTAGATATGGAGGTAATTTGGCATTGTATAATAATTTTAGAGGAATTTATGAACCGTTTAATTATACTAGAAAAATAGTCGGCTTTGACACTTTTTCAGGATTTCCAGAGGTCAATGAAATTGATGATTCAAAATCGGGTGACTATGGATTATTTGAAAATTATGAAGATTTACTGAATGAAATATTAAGAATTCATAATCTAAATTCACCAATTGGTCATGTTGAGAAAAACTTTATTTTAAAAGGTGATATCAATGTAACGCTTCCTTTGTTTCTTAAAGACAATACAAGAAATGTAGCCTTTGTGTATTTTGATATGGATTTATATCAACCAACTTTAAAGTGTTTACAACTTATTTTCCCGTTTTTATCCAAGGGTTCTATTTTGGTATTTGATGATTTTAATAATGAAAATTTTAAAGGTGAGTCTAAAGCAATATTAGATTATTTTGGAAATTTTAACAATGTAAAATTTAATAGTATTTCGAGCTATCCAAGATTGAGTTATGTTGAAGTAATATAGGTAGCAAATACTTAATGAATAATTGGAATATACATAACCTAATATTTAAAATAAAAATGAGTTTAACAAGTATCTTGACATTTGACTGATATGAGAAATATTATAAATATTGATATAGCAAATCAATTAAGAGAAATTGCAAAAAAGAAAACAGATCAAGCAATTATTGCTGGGGAAAACTATATACCTGTTACTGGTAAAGTATTGGATGAAGAAGATATTTTAATGGGAGTTGATGCAGTCTTGGATGGTTGGTTAACAGCTGGTCGTTTTGCTAATCAATTTGAACATGATTTTGCGAAATATTTTAGTGCACATAAAGCTTTGCTAGTTAACTCGGGCTCTTCTGCTAATCTAGTGGCTTTTTATGCACTTACATCTCCTAAATTAGCAGAAAGAGCAATTTGTCCAGGAGATGAAGTGATTACGGTGGCGGCAGGATTTCCTACTACAGTAAATCCGATCGTACAATTTGGTGCCATTCCTGTATTTATAGATATTGATATTGCAACTCATAATGTTAAGTCAGAACTGATTGAGAAAGCAGTAAGTCCAAAAACCAAGGCAATAATGATTGCTCACTCTTTAGGAAATCCATTTGATTTAGACGAAGTAATGAGAGTTGCTAAGAAATATAACTTATGGGTAATCGAGGATGATTGTGACTCTTTAGGAGCAACATATAAAGGTCAAAAAACTGGTACTTTTGGCGACTTATCTACCTTTTCTTTTTACCCTGCCCATCATATTACAATGGGAGAGGGTGGTGCTGTCCTCATTAATAATCCTATGTTAGCAAAAATAGCTGAAAGCTTTAGAGACTGGGGTAGAGATTGTTATTGCGAACCTGGAAAAGATAATACATGTGGATGTCGATTTTCACAACAATTAGGTACACTCCCTTACGGATATGACCATAAATATACATACTCACATATCGGTTTCAATTTAAAAGTTACCGATATGCAAGCGGCATTTGGAGTTAGTCAGTTAAAAAAATTGGATATGTTTATATCCAAGCGACGCGAGAATTTTAAGCTGCTTTATGATCGCATGAAGGAGTTTGAGGATGTATTCATTTTACCAGAGGCCACACCAGGTACTGAGCCGTCATGGTTTGGATTCTTGTTAACACTAAGAGAAGGAGATGCCGCCGATCGGCATATGTTAGTCCAGCATTTGGAAGAGAACAAAATTGGAACCCGATTACTGTTCGGGGGAAATCTCTTAAGACAGCCTGCTTATGCAAATATTAGTCACAGAATTGTTGGAGATTTAAATAACACTGACATCATCATGAACAGGTCTTTCTGGTTAGGAGTTTGGCCTGGCCTTGATGATAATCACTATGAATATATTTCCGGGGTTTTGCGTAAGTACTTGAGGTAATTTGATAAAATTACATCTCCTGATAATTATCTCTTCTGTTGACTGAAGTGCATATTATGGGTAGTCGAAGACTTCCTCTGAAGTCATTATGTTATGATCCATTATAAAATTGTTTGTTGTGAAAAGAAAAGCTGTTATTGTGTCTGGTTATTTTAATCCAATACACAAAGGTCATATTGAGTATTTTAATAATTCAAGGGCTTTGGGAGATGAGTTATTTGTCGTTGTAAATAATGATTTTCAAAGGTCCCTTAAAGGTTCAAAAGAATTTCAACTTCAAGAAGAAAGAGTATTAATTGTTTCAAGTCTTAAAAATGTTGATAAAGTATTTTTATCTATAGATCAAAATAGAACGGTTTGTGACACTATTAAGTACATTTTTAAGTGTTTTTCAGAAGATTATACTTTTGCATTTGCAAATGGTGGAGATCAGAATAATAGTTCAATCCCTGAAGCTGAAATATGTTATGAACTTGGAATAGAATTGATTGAAGGCCTTGGGGAAAAAATCCAATCATCATCTTGGTTGTTAAGCAAGTAAATTAATGATGGACATTTTTAGAAGATTAAAGTCAGAACTAGACAATTATAGTTTGAATGTGGAATCAATGGATGTAGATAGGCCATGGGGTGGTTTCTTTGTAATAAAAGAGGTTCATGTAGAAAGGTTTGCGGAGATTTATTTTGATGGACTAAGTATTCAGGATTTCAAATTTTCAAACAAACTCAGTCCAAAAATTTTAATAGTTAAACCATTTTCTCGATTGTCCTGGCAATACCATCATCGTCGAGCGGAGACTTGGAAAATTATAGAAGGCCCAGTTGGTGTAAAGAGGAGCTACGATAATGTTGAAGGAGAACTATTGGTATATAATAAAGGGGATATCATTTCTTTAAAGCAAGAGGAGAGACATCGGTTAATTGGTTTAAACAATTGGGCAGTGGTAGCGGAATTCTGGCAGCATACAGATTCATTTTCACCATCTGACGAAACTGATATAGTCAGGCTCCAAGATGATTATGGTCGATAGTAAATAATATTTTGTTTGTTTTTCGTTGGTTGATTTCTTAGTGCTTTAAAAAATTAAAATGGTATCACTTGAATCAAAAATTTATGTTGCTGGTCACAATGGAATGGTTGGAAGGGCTATTTCGAAAGCTCTTGGCGCGCAGGGTTATTCTAACGTGATTGGAAAGTCGAGTTCTGAATTAGATCTTCGCAATCAAGAAGCTGTTCTTGAATTTTTCAATAGCGAAAGGCCTGAAGTAGTTATCGATGCTGCAGCTAGGGTCGGAGGTATCCTGGCAAATAGTCGTTACCCATATCAATTTTTGATGGATAATATGAGAATCCAAAATAATTTGATAGATAGTTCATTAAGGTGCGGAGTGCGGAAGTTTGTTTTTTTAGGTAGTTCATGTATTTACCCAAAATTTGCGCCACAACCAATTAAGGAAGATTATTTATTGACTGATAGTCTTGAACCTTCCAATGAGTGGTATGCATTAGCAAAAATTTCGGGTGTAAAATCATGTGAAGCCATTCGAAGGCAGTACAAGAAAGATTTTGTGAGCCTTATGCCTACAAACTTATATGGCTCACATGATAATTTTGATATGGAGACATCGCATGTGTTGCCGGCAATGATAAGAAAATTTCATGCGGCTAAGGTCAACGGATGTGCACCTGTTGAATTGTGGGGAGATGGTAGTCCACTGCGAGAATTTTTACATGTAGATGATTTGTCAGATGCTGTAGTTTTGTCAATTAGACGTGAACTTCCGGAAAGTTTATACAATGTTGGGACCGGTGAAGACATTTCAATAAAAAGTTTGGCATTGTTAATACAGAAGATAGTTGGTCATTCCGGTGAAATCATTTGGGATGAGACTAAACCAAACGGAACGCCACGTAAATTATTGGACGTTTCCAAATTAAAGGAATTAGGTTGGGAACATAAAATAAATCTTGAAGAAGGCATTGAAAAAACTTACAAATGGTTTTTGGAAAACCTAAATAGTTTAAAAACCCTAAAATTTTGAATGAGACAATGAATTTTAATGAATTTTTTAAATACGTATGAAAAAGGCACTTATTACAGGAATAACAGGTCAAGATGGTTCGTATTTATTGGAATTGTTATTGGAAAAAGGCTATATGGTTCATGGTCTTAAGAGACGTTCATCGTCTTTCAACACCCAGCGCATTGATCATCTATATCAGGATCAACATAAGAAGAATATTAACTTTAAACTACATTATGGTGATTTAACGGATTCTACTAATATCATACGTATTATACAAGAAGTTCAACCAGATGAAATATATAATCTTGGGGCCATGTCTCATGTAAAGGTGTCATTTGATTCCCCTGAATATGTAGCTAACGTGGATGGTTTGGGTACGCTAAGAGTTCTTGAGGCAGTCCGAATTTTAGGACTAGAAAAGAAGACTAAAATATATCAGGCCTCCACGTCTGAATTATATGGAGGACTCCTCGATAATAAAAACGAGGCTGGCTTTTATGATGAATCGTCAGCCTTTTATCCTCGTTCGCCTTATGGTGTCGCAAAGATATTTGGATATTGGATTACTAAGAACTACAGGGAAGCATACGGTATGTTTGCTTGTAATGGTATTCTGTTCAATCACGAATCTCCTAGGAGAGGAGAAACTTTTGTAACAAGGAAGATCACAATGGCCGTAGTGGCCATTGCAAGAGGTAAACAGGAGTGCTTGTATCTAGGTAACTTAGATGCAAAGCGTGATTGGGGTCATGCGAAGGACTACGTCGAAGCCATGTGGAGAATTCTACAGCAACATATTCCAGAGGATTATGTTATTGCCACTGGTAAGACAACATCAATTAGAGATTTTGTATTAATGGCGTTTAAAGAAATTGGTGTGGATTTGATTTTTGAAGGAGAAAATGAAAATGAAATTGGGATTATTAAAAATTCAACAAATTCTACTTTTAATTTAGAAAATGGAAAAGTTGTTGTACGTGTTGATCCTAAGTATTTTCGTCCTACTGAAGTTGACGTTTTGATAGGTGATCCGTCAAAAGCTAAGAGCATAGGTTGGGAGCCAAAATTCAACCTTGAAGCGCTTGTTAAAGATATGATTAAGCATGAGTTGTCCCTCTAGTTTTCGTTATGAACTTTATGCTGCATTAATTGAAAGATAACAACCTAATGTACCTTTATATATTTTAAAAGAAGATGAGGACGCCAATAAGATGAAAAAAATTGAAGTTGACCAATATAATTTTTATAATCCCAAATATAGAAGTGCCGAACTTACTTTTCGTCAGATGCTCTAGAAGTTAATGAGTTTATTGTATCTAATTATTAAAATTATTGATATATAAGTGTACCTTTTAACCACTATTATAATTAGTTAAATTTGAAAACTAAATCTATTCAAGTTTTCTTATTAACGTACAATAGGCCATTACTATTGGCTAAGGCCATTGATTCGATTTTATCTCAGGAATTTAAAGACTTTGAATTGATTGTTTCAGATAATTCGACTGATGATTTGACAGAAAAGTTAATCAGTGAAAGATACAATGAAAGCCTTTCGTACAGAAGAAGAATTCCAACTTTAGCAGTGATTGAACATTTTAATATTGTACTACGAGAAGTGGAATCTGAGTATTTCATGTTATTTCATGATGATGATACCATGATTCCATCAATGTTAGGTACATTATTCCGCACTTTAGAACCTTCAAGGGTGTTAGGTGTTTTAGCTGTAGGAGCTAATGCAATTTTGAGTCGGAATGGATTTAGAACAAATCGGTTATATTCAACTATCAAAGAGAAGAACTTGTATATTTCAAGTGTAGATCGGTTTATTGAGTTATATTTAAGTAAGCGGTCAACTGCACCCTTTGCGTCCTATCTATATGCCAAAACTATAGCAGATTTTGTTAAATTCAATCCAGAAAAAGGCGGAAAGTATTGTGATGTTGCCTTTTTACTTGACATTATTGCCCTGGGTAAGGTAGTTAATTTGAGCGAACCTCTCATGATATTAAATGAACATTCAGAACAGGATAGTAGAAGGTATGACTTTTTAGCATACAATCGACTATTGTGTTATATGATAAAGATTTCAAATTTTAGTCGAAGAGACAGAGTTTTCGTACGAAATAGACTTTATCATATTTATTGGAATTATATTTCAAGTAGACAGAACAATGTTGGTTCGGGGGCGGATGTACGTAAGTTTTTAAGACTTCTGTCTATTTTATGCAAGTATAAGGAGTTTATTCTAATTATTAAATTCCTTATTCGCGAATTTTCTTTTTACACAACGGCTCGTAGGTAATTAAGTGTGAAAATAGGATTTTACAGCTTTTACGCTTATGCAAATAATAATGCAATGTTTTTAAATAGTAATGCGCCTATTGGTGACAATTTACTATATCCGTTATTCTACTTAGGATCCTTTTTAATGAGTAAGGGCCATAATGTATCTACGATTGACACAGATGACGTTGGAGCTTATGATTTAATTATTTTCTTGGATTTACCAGAATTGAATGATTCGTTATTCAAACGAGCGATAAAGTCGAAGATCGATTTATATTTGATTCTTTTAGAGTCTCCAATGATTCGTCCTGAAAACTGGGAGGTTAGAAATCATATCTATTTTAAAAAAATATTAACATGGAACAATAAAAATATTGATAATATTAGATACAAGCATTACTTTCTTCCGGTAAAGTTGCAATCATTTGCATTTTCAAACAAACAGAAATTTTGTGTTATGATAGCAAGCAATAAATTCCACTCGAATGACAAAAGAGAATTGTACACAGCGAGAAGAGAAGTGATAAGATGGTACGAAGAATTTCGACCAAGTGATTTTGAACTTTATGGCTATGGTTGGGAAGTTGGTTCCCCAAGTAAATTCCTTGAGTATGTCTTGTGTAATATCTCAGTGGTTAATAAAATTTATTCTAAGCTTTTGGAGAGCAGAACTTTTAAGAGTATTCTAAGAAAAGTTCAAAAGCCCTACAGACTATATTATGGTAGTGTATCCGCAAAACACTCTGTATTGTTGCAATTTAAGTTTGCCTATTGTTATGAGAATGCAAAGGATATAAATTGTTATATAACTGAAAAGATTTTTGATTGCTTTTACGCCGGCGTTGTTCCAATTTATTTTGGCGCACCGGATATAAGTAACTATATACCTTCTACTACTTTTATTAATAGGTCGGACTTTAACTCATTGATGGAATTACACCGTTATTTAGAGCGCATGGATACAGGTTTATACTTATCGTATATTAGTTCGATAAAGTCGTTTTTGGAATCAGAGAAGTGTAGAGTTTTTGGTGCAGAGTATTTTGCTTCGCTGGTTCATGATACCTTTATCGTAAACGGAAATCCTGCTATATCAAGTTTAGATTGATGAAGATCTTTAATTCTGTTCTAGGTCTTTACAAGAATTTTAAGGAAAATAGATTGTTGTTTGGTATGGGAATGAGCTTTTTTGCCACTGTTTTTAATAGTTTCGGTAAATTTATAATTGTTTTCATATTATCTACTTCTTATACTAAAACCGAATTTGGCCTTTGGGCAACTGTTCTCTCTGCAACGACTATTTTGGGTCTAGGAGCTGATTTAGGTCTTGTCAATGCGTTTCGCAACAAGATAAGCGAGGTGATTTCTTTAAGTGGAGGTAGGGATGTAGAAGCTAAGAAAGTTTTTTTTGCTTCATTTATTTTGTTTTGGTTGCTATCATTAGTTTTAATAGGAATATTTCTGTTAGTATTTTTTGAATTTTCTTTTGATTTTATTTTGAAAACTAATGATACATCTTTGCAAGATCTAGGAAATAAAGTTTTCCTTTGGTCATTTATTTTAGTAATTTTGAGTATGCCCCTAAGTTTGGGTAATGCTGCGCTTTTTTCTTTTGGAGAAGCTAATATAAACGCTTTGTTATTAATGGTAAATTCAGTATTGAATTTGCTTTTAATTGGACTAATTGATTTAATAGATTGTGATATCGTATATGTTATTATTTCCCAGTATTTTCTTATGATGATGTTGAACTTTGGAGGTTTATTTGTTTTTTTAAGACGTAGAGCGTGGCTTTCTTTTAACGGGCTAGAAAAACCATTTGAGGTTTTGAAAAAATATTTTAAAGAGTTACTTCTAGGAGGCTCTCGATTTTTAGGACTACAATTTGCTAAGGGATTTATCGAGAATGCTGGAACAATTGTGGTAAGTTCTCAGGTTGGCCTGAATTTAGCAGCCGATTATAATTTAGTTCAAAAAGTATTTTCATTTGCCTCAGGAACTTATCAGAGTATATTTAACCCTCTTTGGGCGGAATTTACGTTAAGATCGTCAGTTGGAGATTGGCACTGGTGTAAAAAAGCAATTAATAGAACGTTGTTGGCTACTAGCATTTTCGTTTCATTCTTGACCTTCACTTTTATTTTTGCTCAGGATTTTATTTTTGAAGTCCTGAAATACAATTCGCAAAACATTACTTCTGAATTGCTGATTTCATTCGGTTTGTTAACCTACTTTTACTTAATTTTTACTACTGTAACTACTTTCCAGAGCGCAATTGGAAGAACTAATTTTATTTCTGCGATTATGTTAATTTTCGCTGTTATTGTTTTATTGTTTGCGAAATACTTCATTGGATACTTTGGGATGATTGGAGTCTCGATTTTATTTGTGTTAGTTTGGTTTTTATCATCTTCATTTGGGCTTATTCAGTCATTTAGAATAATAAATAGAAATCTAGTTCAAGCTCTATGAAGAATGTTAAACAAAGAATTAAGAATTAATCATATTTTATCTTGAGAACAATCAGGTTAAAATTTCTTTTATTTTTACTCTCCATAACGCTCTTAATTGATTTGTATACTGGGTCTAGTTTAATTGATGACTACACGTCATTTCCATACTTAGGAATTGGTTATAAGTCATTAATAATCTTATTAACGCTATTTTATTCGAGATCAATTGCGTATGATGTTAGGATCTTAGTCATGGTTTTGATATTTGTGACTGTGTCGTTAACATTTATAGATTTTGCAAACAGATCTTTTGAGAGTTTAATCTTTTTATCTAAGTTCTTATTGTTTCCATTACTATATTATGCTCTAAGATCGAATAAAAGCAATTATAAGTTTTCAATGCGAGGTTTGTTATATGTTGTGATGTTATCGACATCTATCTTGTTTGTAAATCAATTTCTAGGAATTTTTGGATATGGCAAGGCGACATATGTTCATTTGGACATTGGTACAACAGGGTTCTATTTTGATAGCAATACATATTCCTTAGTTTTTTTGATTTTACAAATAATAATTTTAACGGAGATAATCACCGCTTATGGTGCGACGTATTGGATTTTTTTTTTCATAGGGTTTTTCTTGTTAGCGCTATCAATTGCCACTAAATCGGCTATGCTAGGGACTTTGATATTTGGATTGCTTTCCGCATATTATTTCCACAAAAGAATTTTTTATTTTCTTTTGCTTTCAATTACAGTATTAATTTTCTCTTACGTCTCCGTGATAGTGGAATTCTCTCAAATTTCAAAATTTGTTTTGTCGTATGAAAATTTTGGATTTAATGAGGCTGTATTAAGCGGCCGTGGTGATAGAGTAGAGGTGGCATTGGGAATTTTTAATTCTAAGTTAACAATGTATGAAAAAATTTTAGGGATTAGTGAATCTAAACTCCTAAGTTTTAATGGTGGCTTCACAGAGAATGATTTCGTCGACATATTGTTATCGATGGGTGTTTTAGGTTGTACTATGATTTATTATATAGTTTTTCGAATAGTTATTGATAGAAGTATCGTTAAACGTACCCACAATTCACATCTAGCGAGATTTTTTTTTACAGTGAATGTATTGTTGTTATTCATATCTTTCACCGGCGGTCACTTAATGCTTTCTAGTTCTGGTACGATTTTTTTTGCACTACTTAATGTATATTGTAGTTATAAAGTTAAAAGGGATTTAATTATTTAGCTGTGAAGCAAGTTTTATTTTTTTTGGCTGAACACAATTTTGGTTTGACCTCTTTGTTAGTTGGACAGGCTTTAAGTTTGAAAGATGATGATGATTTTAAGTTTGTTTTTTTGACGGGTACATCCGAGAAAGAGGTCGGCTTGTTTAATGAGTTAGATGAGCATTCGATTAGTTATAAGTATATTCAAGGGATAGAATATCATGAACGATTTGGCTTTTTGGTACAACAAATTAGGAATTTATTTTTGTCAATAAGACCAGAATTTATACATGTCCAAACCAATTGGCAATTATGTATAGTTGTATTTGCTAAGCTACTTACGCTGAGTAATGTTAAGATTTTATATACAGTACACGGTTTTAGGCACAACAATAAATACAAATCGTTTTTTGCTAGAATAATTATGAGTTTGGCATTAATGTTTTTGGTGAAACGTGTTATTGTGTGTTCTGATTACACTAAGTCAAACTTTAAGATATTATCCTATAAAATTCAAAAAATATATTTAGGTGTAGATAAAGGAATTTTTGCGTTAAAAAAGCATTCTGATATCAACCCAGATGGACTGATACGTCTTGTTTTCGCAGGCGAATTTCGGCATGGGAAGAATCAATTATTATTGGTCAAAACATTATCCAAGCTAAAGAATCATTATCCGCACTTGAAGTTTAAACTTACATTGCCGGGTGATGGACCCCTCAAAGGAGAAGTAATTTTAGCTTTAGATAGTCTTAAATTGAAGGAAGAAGTAATTTTGCCTGGTTTCTTGCCTAAGAGTCAAATAATAAGGCTTGTACACATGTCTGATATTGCAATAATCCCGACAAATTCAGAGACTTTTGGATTGGCAATTGCTGAGGCATTTAGTCTAGGTTTATGTGTAATCTCAAGGAATGTGGGTGTCGCACCTGAAGTGTTAGTGAGTGGTTTAAATGGTTTTTTATTCAATAAGGATAGTGAATTATATTACGTTTTGGAGCAGTTGTTTGCAAATCCAGAACTTATTGGCCGATGTTCGGAGAATGCATATAAGCAGAGAGATATTTTTAGATGGGAGGCTATCTCAAATAAGTATAAATTATTGTTAAAAGATTTATAAATATGAATTATTTGATGGTTTTAAAGATTGATGTTAAGGCTAATCGTGGTAATACGAAAGGATTGTTTCTTGTGGTTTTTTTTAGGATATCTAGTTATTTTACATCATTTGGTTTTTTAAGGTTATTAGGATTTCCGGTTCGTATGGCTTATCGAATAATTGTGCGCTGGATTTTGGGAATTGATATTAGCGACAAAACAAGCATTGGTGCTGGTTTGAGAATATATCATGGACAAGGATTGGTCGTTAATGAGAATGTGATAATTGGTAAGAATTGTGTACTGCGTCAAAATACGACTATAGGGACGGCAAGAGATTTTGAAAGATCACCAGTAATTGGCGACAATGTTAATATTGGAGCTAATGCTGTGGTTATTGGCGATATAACAGTAGGTAGTAATTCAGTGATAGGTGCTGGAAGTGTGGTCACAAAAAGTGTTCCTGAAAATTCAGTGCTTGTTGGAAATCCGGGTAAGGTTTTAAAAGTTTCACGTAATTTGAGTGATGTGAAAATAATTATTTCATGAAGAAGATTATTGTAACTTGTCTATCGATTAAAGACGTTCTCACGTATGCTTTGGAGTGTAAGGTATATAAATGCGACGAAATCCAAGTTTACTTAATAAGTAAACCATTAGTTAAATACCTTTTAAAGTATCTTTTTAGGTATAAGTGGTTGAATTATGTGGATGAGAAGTCCTTGATATTAGAGGTCATGAATATTAAAGATTTTAGGAGTTTTGTAAAGTTCCATAATCCAAGTTTATTGCCGAGATATAATTGGTATAAACAACAATTTTTAAAGTATGCCCAAATTTTAAGATTAAAGACGGATTCTATAATAATTGATGGAGACACATTTCCTAAAAGCATTGAAGTGCTTGATACAGTAATTAAATACAGGGGAACAATATCATACACTCCTGTGCACCAACCCTACGAAGACTGTCTGATTAGACTTTTGGGTCCAAGCAGATACTATAATGTTGCAAGTAATTATATAACCGAGGCATTTTTTGTGGAATTTGGTGTGCTTGAATCGATGCTAGATAGGATTCAAACGAGAACTGGTGTAGAATGGCCACGAGCAATTTTAACTAATGTGGATTCTTTGATAGGCTTCAGTGAGTATCAGACTTACGCTCGTTTTGAAGAAGATTGGACTTGTGGAAAAAAGGCTTATAAGAAGTTTAGTACTACAAGAAATTTTGGGCAATTTTACTTACCTGGCAGAAAAAGTGTGATACTGGCAACTACCGATTTTGTTTCCTTTGAGTCCTATCATTATCCTCAAATTCCAGGTGCTCGACGATTCCAGTTGGTAAAGTATTTATTTTTTTTATTGAATAAGTTAAATTTTTAATTGAATTGTTCAAAATATTATAGACTTTTATACTCAAATTATTTTTTATATTGACAAAAAGTTTTAGTATTTCATAGATTTTTTTCGATAGTTTTAATTAGTTTATATAGAAAAAGTGAGGTTAATCATTTAACTAACATGTGCCTTAAGTAAATAAAAATATTAGGAATATTTCTATTTATCAACTCAGGTCTTTGAATTATTCTAACTAACCACCCAAGGCGCAACTTCCACCAAATAGGGTGAAGTTCCTTGTAATTCCCAGCGAACCAATCGAAGACGCCGCCTATTCCTAACATTAAAGTTTTGGGATACAGTTTCCTGTGTTCATTAATCCAAATTTCTTGTTTAGGACATGTAAGTCCAACCATTATAACATCTGGGCTAAAATTGTTAATATTTTCTTGGATAATTAAATTGTCTTCATCGCTGAAATGTTCCTTAAAAGGAGGACTCATTGTTTTAAATTTCACATTAGGGTATTCATTATATAACCTATCACCAATTAGCTTTAGGGTTTTCTCTGTAGAGCCCAAAAAAAATACTTTGCCTTCGCGTTTATTCTGTAAGTTTAATTCTTCGTAGAAAATTTCTGGTCCTTGATTTTTTTTAATAACTTTACCAGTGCGAAGAAAATAGCCTAATCCAAAGTAAACACCATCAAGGACTAAAATCGTCGAATCTTTAAGTGCTTTTTTTAACTCTTCGTTTTTTGTGGCAAGTCCGTAACTATTTGGGGAAATGGTTAGTACCGATCCTGAACTAAGAACCTTTCTAGCTTCACTATAAGGAATGTTCAGAACGTTGTAACCTAAATAGTTAACAGTGTTCATGTGTTAAATTTTAGATAATTTTCTTTAATATTATTTAGCTTACTGCTGCCAAACACAATGTAATCAAAGTCAATTGATTTTATAAACTCAATACTCTCTGATATTGTTACAATTTGTGCTCCACTACTAAAAATGCTCATACCGACAATTTTCCATTTTGTTTTATTTTTTATGTAGTCAATTTCTTTGGTAACGTCTTCGACCGACGGGAAAACGTTGAAGCCTATTTTATTAATATTAAAACAGAGATAAAGATCTTTGTGTTTGCCGTATTCTTCATAGGATTTTCGAAAGTGCAAGGGATTGAGGGTTATAATTCCTGCTTTATATCCCAAATTCTCAACAGCATTTATGTAGGTATCAATTAATTTGTGTCCGTTATCGAGACCGAGAATTAAATCTGTAACCACATTTTGTAAATAAATTACAGAGCCTTTTGGCAGGTTTTTTGGTATTTCAAGCCTAACTATTGTCGGCACGAGGTATGCTGCATTTGAGCTCAAGAGAAACTGAAGTACATATTTAAAGTCTACAGGACGAATCCTTCTTAAAATAAACTTTAAGAGGCCTAGTATGCCCGTTTCATTTACCAATGCCGCATATTTGTGTGGGTATGGAATACTAAAATGACATTCCTTTTCTGGAAAACTCATAAAAGGAAATTGAGCTACAACTTTGTAACCGAGATCATTTGAATTAATCATGAAACCATTGATTCCAATTTCATGACTCTTTTTAATGAATTCTATAATATTTTCTGATGATGAAAATAATTTTTGAGTTTCAACTGCCTTTTTTAAATTTGAGTGATTAACACCAAAAAATTGGTTATCGCCAAGTAGAATCTTCACTTATTTTTGTTTAAGGATTAAAATGACATCATGTACGCAATTTGCTTGATAAGAGTCGCAGAAAATGGTTGAGTCATTTTCAACGAAGTGCTTCATTTGTAAAGAAAACTCCCTACCTCGCACATAGTAGTCTACACTAATTGGTTCGAAACCAGAACTTATAGACTGTTGGTCAAAGGTAATTGTACGTTTATTAGTAACTAACTTACCAGACCAGACTGGTTTCCTAAATTCTTTATTAACCCAGTTAAGTGTAAGGCCAACAGTAATAGTTCCGCATTTACCGCTAAAATTGAAAATGTCATCAACGTTACTGATAACAGATTCATAATGCTTATTGTCAATAATTATGTGATTGTTATCAAGCAAGTATAGAATAAGATCGACAAGATGTGAGCCCATTTCATTTAAAACGCCTCCATGAATGCTGTTTCTCCAACCTTTAGGAGTTGATGTGATAGTGTTACTAGAATAATCTAATAGAATCTCCTTACAGCCTTCTTCTAAAATGATTTTTTTTAATGTTTGGGCAACTTCTGAAAATCGTAGAACATAACCAACCTTTATTCGGGGGTCAGTTTCTACCTTATTGTCGAATGTTCCAAAGGGCTTTTCAACAAAAATATTCTTAGCCCCATTTTTAATGCATTCTCGTACTATGCTTGCGTGTGAATTTGGAGGGGTTGTGACTAAAACGCGTGCCTGGTGTAAATTGACATCGCTTATCGAGGCAAAGCATTCATAGCCCAAGCTCTTTGTTAATAGTTGTCTGATCTTTTTATTAGGCTCAACAATTTGATACTTAAAGCGTTTAGGATAAAGACCTCCTAGAATTGCAGCGTGAGTAATTCCCATTCGTCCCCATCCAACAACAATAATTCGTTCCATCTAGATATTTTTTTAAGTAAAGTACTATTTTAGAAATGTATAGCAAATAAATAATAAAATTATCAGTAAGATAATAATGAAAGAGGTTACTTTAAGGTGATTCTTGTCGGTCGCAGTCAACAACTTGTGATGCACGTGCGAACGATCTGCCATAAAAGGACTCTTCCCGCGGCTTAAGCGGCGAATGTAAACCTGAATTGAGTCAAATAGCGGGTACCAAAACACCGCAACCAGCATGAAGAAGCTGGGGATAAGTGTTCCGCTGGTGAGTTCAAGCTGCGGCTGCTTGCCAATAATGCGTGCCGTGGTCATGGCGGCAATAAGGCCTATGACTGTTGAGCCCGTATCGCCCATAAAGGTGCGGGCTTTCTTCCTAAAGTTAAATATTAGAAACCCAAGCACTCCTGCCGCTACGGTCAGGAGGAGGGGACTCATGTGCTGGTACATTCCCCCTTGAGTGAACCATGCCAAGAACCCAAAACTAATTAGGGTGTAGTTTCCTAAAAGACCGTTTACACCATCGGTGTAGTTGATGGCATTGATGGTGAATTGAAAAAACGCCAACATGAGTAGCCACCCCCACCAACTGTGGACGAGGTTGATACCAAAGGCCCCGCCAAAATCCATGGGGAGTAAGTTCCAGGTGTAGATCACCAAGGTGCTCGCTGCTATCTGAAAGGGCAGCTTGACGCGGTGGCTAAGGTTCCGCGCATCATCAATGATTCCGATAATGTAGAGGATAGCTGCTGAAATCGTTAGGCTAATGACTTTAGCGTCGATTTCGGGCACTAGAATCCACCAGCCAATAAATGCGGCGGGGATGAAAATATGTCCGCCGATGCTTGGGGTAGGGTCCTTGTGGATTTTGCGCATCGACGGTTTGTCGAGCTTACCGGTGCGCTTGGCGTAGGCGATACCCATAGGGGTAACGGCCACTACGGCAAGGAACACGGCGGCGAGGACAACCCAGGTAATCACAGCTGCAAAGGTACCATAAGGGTTCGTTGACCAATCGCGTTAATTGCCGCGAAAAACCCTCGATTTGACGGCTTCAAGAGGTCGGTGTAGCGCAGCAAAAAGCGTCCGAACAGGAAGTTCAAGGATTGATTGGTTTGGTTGGTATCGCTAAAGTACACCGAGGTTGGGGGCTAGGGCGGTTAGGGGTCGCTGCGCGCGCGGTTTTGAGGAAATTCTGAGGCAAAGGTCGGCCTTGGCGGGCATTGTTGGAAGCCCTTTAGCTCGCTGCGGGGTACTCGTGGCTAACTCACGCGGGCGGGAGGGGGTGAAATCCAGAAGGTACCAAACACGCGCGAAGTCGAAGGGCGTTTTGGATGGCGTGCCTCAGACTGATTTTTTCACCTTGCGCGCGGCGTAGTAGGCGGCGTAGGAATTGAATCCGCTCTGGGCCAGCAGCTCCTTCTTGCGTTCCAGGGGCTGGGCGCGCTGCAGCTGCTCGTAGTGGCGCACCCTGAAGTGGTTGATGAGTTCCCGCACCTGAAGGTCGGTGCCCTTGCTGACCAGCTTGGTGACCCGGTAGGTGGGCAGCTTGGAGGCCTCAGCCAAGTCCGCCAGGCTAAAATGCGGCTTTTTAAAGTGCTGGGGCAGGCTCGCGGTGCGCACCACCTGATCGAGTTCGGCCGACCAGGGTCCCATCAGCGTGAGTTCGTAGTCGCGGTGAAACTGAACCGCCCGGTTGGTGGCGAAAACTAAAATGATGCCCGTGTCCACCAGCAGGCTAAGGCCCATCACGTAGCTCAGCGTGGCGAAGACTTCGTCAATGCTCGGGCTCAGCTCGAGGACGGCGATCAGCACCAGGGCCCTCAGGAGGCCGTTGAGCAGGTAAAAAAGTTCCCAGTACTTGTGTT
>Ga0315907_10001106_pt1 | contig 37009 bp, 29 predicted proteins | sample LakEriMetagenome_3_FD_203525 | JGI IMG/M metagenome (GOLD analysis project Ga0315907, IMG submission 203525) | Freshwater fungal communities from buoy surface, Lake Erie, Ohio, United States - Buoy 12 MA123 | ecosystem: Environmental > Aquatic > Freshwater > Lake > Lake biofilm | place: USA...
ATCCCAAGGATAGTTAAATAAACTTTTTTCATAATAAACTTTAAATTTAGTGAACAAATATAAATGATTAAACGTCTGAAATAACAGAGGTTTAAATATTTAACAACTTTAATCTTTTAGGAACGGTAAATCAAGTCTGATTTTATCCAATTCCACTTTTTGTAATTTTATTTTTAGTAGATTTTCACAAGATGGAGGACAAGAATTATAATTACCCAAAGCATCTACAACTATGCTATCTCCTGAATAATTTAAATCTTTTCCATCAATGCCAACTCGGTTAACACCGATGACATAACATTGGTTTTCAATGGCTCTTGCTTTTAGTAGGGTCTTCCAATGAAGATTTCGTTTTTCTGGCCAATTGGCTACATAAAGCAAGACGTCATAAGTAGGAAAAAGGTTGGATTCAATTTTATTTCTTGCAATTTCAGGAAATCTTAAATCGTAACAAATCTGTAATTGGATTTTCCATCCTTTGTATTCTAAGACTTTTTTTTCTGTTCCAGCGGTGAAGTATTTATCTTCTCCAGCTAAACCAAAAGATTTTCGTTTATCATAAGTTTCTATTTGACCATCAGGATATACAAAAACACCACGATTATAATAACGATTATTTTCTTTGATAATCAAAGACGTATAAATTGCTGATTTTTTTTCAGAAGCAATTTGTCTTAACCAGTTGATTCCAATTGAATTTTCCATTTCCTCCCCTAATTCTTCAACATTCATTGAGAATCCAGTGTGAAACATTTCAGGTAATATTATTAAATCACAAGTATCAACTTCTTTTAATAGAGAAGAATAATTATCTAAATTACCAACTTTATTTTCCCAAAATTGATTTGCTTGCACCAATACAACGTCTAAATCATGCATAATCTTTCTGCTGCTTTGGTTAATGTTTCAGTATCTTTTGCATAACAGAAACGAATGAGTTTATTGTCTTTTCCATCTGCATTGAAAACGGACATTGGAATTGTTGCTACACCGTGTTCTAATACCAAACGTTTTGTAAAATCAACATCGCTTTCATTTGAAATAGAAGCGTATGAGGCAACTTGAAAATAAGAACCTTGACTTTTTAATAGTTCAAAGCGACTATCTTTTATTAAATTTCTAAATAAATCGCGTTTATCTTGGTAGAAACTTCCTAATAGACTTACATCTACATGATCCATGTATTTTGATAATGCAACTTGTGCAACACTGTTTACACAGAACACTAAAAATTGATGTACTTTTTTGATTTCAATCATCAATCTTTCAGGAGCTACTAAATAACCAATTTTCCAACCGGTGATGTGAAATGTTTTACCAAAAGAGGAAACGATAATGGATTTCTCTTTTAACTTTTCTCTCGTATTTGCAGAAATATGTTTTTCCTCGAAGGTGATGTATTCATAAACTTCATCCGAAAGCAATAATACATCAGGGTGTTTATCTAAAATTGTTTCAAGGTGCTCAATATCTTTAATAGATAAAACTGTTCCCGAAGGGTTTTGTGGATTATTTACAATAATCATTTTTGTTTTAGCTGTAAAAGCAGCCTCCACTTTATTCCAATCAACTGAAAAATCATCGTTCAAAGAAACATGAATAGGCTTTCCTCCAGCTAAAATAACTGCTGGTTCATAACAGTCATAACTTGGATCTAAAATGATTACTTCTTCTCCAAAATGAATAAAAGCTTGAATAGCAGTGTAAATACCTTGTGTTGCTCCAGCTGTTATCAATAATTCAGTTGAAGTTTCAATTGATCTATTATAGGAAGATTTTATTGTTTGCCCAATTTTTTCCATTAAAGGAGCATAACCTGCCATCGGTAAATATTGATGAACAGATTCTGTAGCTATTGATTTTAATATTTCGGTTAACTTTTCGTCTACCGGAAAATTTGGAAATCCTTGCGATAAATTTATTGCATTGTGCTCTGTTGCCAATTTTGACATCACAGTGAATATTGTTGTACCAACTAATGGAAGTTTTGACATACCAAAAAATTTGAGCTGCAAATATAGCCATCAATTTTGTCTAATGTATTACGGTTAATCAATAAATACTACCGTTTATACTGTTTACGATATAGAGAGATGATAGAAAATGGGCTAGTTTAAATCAAACTTCAAAAAATAATTTAACTTTGAAAATAAAAAGATGAAATTAGTTGTTTTACTGTTTTTAAGTGGTTCATTTATTGTCGCATGTTCTTCGAAAGATGAAAAATTCTGTCAATGTATGGAAGTATCTGAAAAGTTCAATGTCGTTGCCAATAAAATTATTCAAAAAGGAGCTGACAAAGCACTTGAATCTGAATTCAAAACATTGAAAGTGAAAAAAGAAAAAGCATGTGAGAAATTCTTGACAATGGGTGGAAAGGAAATGTTAGAGAAAAAAGAAGCTTGTCAAAATTAATTTCTTAAAAAGGAGGCGTTTCCATCTAAATTTCATATCTTTGCGCTTTCAAAATTAGTATCATGTCTGTCGAAGTTAAAATATTTTCAGGAAGAGCAACAATCGGTTTAGCAGAGAAAATTGCTAAAAGCTATGGTTTACCCCTTGGAGATGTAAAGGTTACTGACTTTAGTGATGGTGAATTTCAACCATCTTTTGAAGAAACAGTAAGAGGTAAAGATGTATTTATTATACAATCTACAATGCCCCCTGCAGATAATCTTTTTGAATTATTATTAATGGTAGATGCTGCAAAAAGAGCATCAGCTAGAAAAATTATCGCTGTAATACCTTATTTTGGTTTTGCACGTCAAGACAGAAAAGATAAACCAAGAGTTGCTATTGGAGCAAAATTGGTTGCAAATATGTTAATGGCTGCTGGAGTTAATCGTTTAATGACGATGGATTTACATGCAGATCAAATACAAGGTTTCTTTGAAGTTCCAGTAGATCATTTATTTGCTTCTACTATTTTCTTTAAAGAAATGGAGAAATTGAATACTGGTGATTTAGTAATTGCTGCACCAGATGCAGGTGGAGCGAAAAGAGCCAATACATATGCTAAGAAGTTAGATGTTGGTTTAGCTTTGTGTCACAAATCTCGTAAAAAAGCAAATGAAGTTGCTGAAATGACTGTGATTGGTGATGTTGAAGGCAAAGATGTTGTTTTAGTTGATGATATGTGCGATACTGCTGGTACATTAACAAAAGCAGCAGATTTATTTATGGAAAAAGGAGCGAAAAGTGTTAGAGCTTTCTGTACACATGCAATCCTTTCTGGTCCAGCTTATGAAAGAATCGAAAATTCTTCATTAACTGAATTAATTGTAACAGATACAATTCCATTGAAACAACAAAGTAGTAAGATTCGTGTTTTATCAGTAGCAGATTTATTTGCTGACATCATTCATGGAATGGTAAACAATGAATCAATTAGTTCACATTTTATAATCTCATAAATAAATAAAAATGAAAAAAGCACAATTGAGCGGTTCGGTTAGATCGAACGTAGGGAAAAAGGATGCTGCCCTTACAAGAAATGCAGGGTTAGTTCCGTGTGTAGTTTACGGATCAGGTGAACAAACTCACTTTTCTGTTAAAACAATCGACATCGAAAGAATCGTTTATTCTCCTGATGTTTACCAAGTAGAATTAGATATCGAAGGTAAAAAAGTGAATGGTGTTATTCGTGAATTACAACAACACCCAATCACAGGAAAAATTCAACACGTTGATTTCTTACAATTAGAAGTTAACAGACCAGTAAGAGTTGAATTACCAGTTCGTATCGTAGGATCTGCTAAAGGTGTTATGAGTGGTGGTAAATTAATGCAAGCTTACCGTCGTTTAAGAGTTATTGGTTTACCAGCTGACTTACCAGAATCTATTACATTAAATGTATCTAGCTTAAAAATTGGTAAATCTATTCGTGTTGGAAACATCAATATCCCAGGAGTTACTATTTTAGATCCTCATGCATCTGTAGTTGTTTCTGTTCGAATGGCTCGTGGTGCTGTTAAACCAGTTGAGCTTGATGATGAAGAAGAAGAAGTTGTTGATTTCGTAGTTTTAGATAAATAATCTACGTTTTTAAATAAATCTTATAAAAGCTGTCCTATATGGGCAGCTTTTTTTTTGAAACCAATCACAAAAATCAATAACTATTTACCACCTCGAAGCAACATTCGCATAGATTCTGAAATCTATTTATTATCTTCGTAATTCGGAAAATTTACACAACGAAATGAGCCAAAAATATCAAGAATACAAAGGGTTAAACTTACCCAACGTAGCACAAACAGTTTTAGAAAAGTGGGAGAAAGAGAAGGTTTTTGAAAAATCGATTTCTACTCGTGATGAAGATAAACAATATGTGTTTTTTGAAGGACCACCATCTGCAAACGGTCTTCCAGGAATTCACCACGTAATGGCTCGTTCTATTAAAGATATTTTTTGTCGTTATAAAACCTTGAAAGGTTTTCAAGTAAAACGTAAAGCAGGTTGGGATACACACGGACTTCCAGTGGAGTTAGGTGTTGAAAAAGAATTAGGCATTACGAAAGAAGATATCGGATCTAAAATATCTGTTGATGATTACAATAAAGCGTGTAAAGAAGCAGTAATGCGTTACACAGATATTTGGAATGATTTGACACACAAAATGGGTTACTGGGTAGATATGGAAGACCCATACATTACTTACGAACCAAAATACATGGAATCGGTTTGGTGGTTGTTAGGTCAATTATACGAGAAAAATTTAATATACAAAGGATATACAATTCAACCATACTCACCAAAAGCAGGTACAGGTTTATCTTCACATGAGTTAAACCAGCCAGGTTGTTACCGAGATGTGAAAGATACTACTGTTGTTGCACAATTTAAGGTGGTTGATGGACAGAAATTACCATTCCGCAATGCGGACGGGACGGATTACCAGGTTGGTACGAATGGCCAGGTAGGGACGAATTGCAATTCGTCCCTACTGGCATGGACGACAACCCCATGGACATTACCATCAAACACAGCATTGTGTGTTGGACCGAAAATTGAATATGTATTGGTGAAATCATTCAATCAATATACACACGAACCAATCAATGTGATTTTAGCGAAGAATTTGGTTGCTTACCAATTTTCAAAAGGATTTGTTGCAGTTGAAAATGAAAGCGAATTAAATTATACAAAAGGAGATAAACAAATACCATATTTCATTGCTGGCGAATGTATTGGAACAGATTTAGTTGGAATTCAATATGAGCAATTAATGCCGTATGCTTTGCCTGCTGAAACTCCAGAAAAAGCATTCCATGTTATCAGTGGTGATTTCGTTACTACAAGTGATGGTACAGGTATCGTTCACATTGCGCCTACATTTGGAGCAGATGATGCGAGAGTTGCTACTGAATCAGGAATACCAGCAATGTTAGTAGCGGATAAAAAAGGAAACTTAGTTCCGTTGGTTGATTTAACAGGTCGTTTCAGAACTGAAGTAAAAGATGAGGTTTTCGGTTTATCACAAGAATACGTGAAAGCAGATTACTTGACAGATGATGAAAAAGCAACTGAATTAGCTATTCAAAAAGAAAATTTAAAATCAATTATACCGGATTTAAAAGCTTACATGTCAGTTGATGAACGTATTGCTCTTAAATTAAAGATTGAAAATAAAGCATTCAAGATTGAGAAGTACGAACACAGTTACCCACACTGTTGGAGAACGGATAAATCTGTTTTATATTACCCATTAGATTCTTGGTTCATTCGAGTAACAGATGTGAAAGATAGAATGATTGAATTAAACAACACAATTAATTGGAAACCAGAATCAACAGGTTCAGGTCGTTTCGGGAAATGGTTGGAAAATGTAAATGATTGGAACTTATCTCGTTCTCGTTACTGGGGTATTCCAATTCCAATTTGGTCTTCTGCTGAAGGTGATGAGCGCATCATTATTTCTTCAGTTGAACAGTTGAAAGCAGAATGTGATAAAGCAGTTCAAGCAGGTGTGATGGACGCAAATCCATTGGCTGATTTCGTTGTTGGTGATATGTCGAAAGAGAATTATGCGAAAATTGATTTACATAAAAACTATGTAGATACTATTACGTTGGTTTCTGCTTCAGGTAAACCGATGAAACGTGAATCAGACTTAATTGATGTTTGGTTTGATTCGGGTGCGATGCCTTATGCGCAATGGCATTACCCGTTTGAAAACAAAGAATTAATAGACAATAGAAAAGGTTATCCAGGTGATTTCATTGCGGAAGGAGTAGATCAAACTCGTGGTTGGTTCTATACTTTACATGCAATTGCGACGATGGTATTTGACTCAGTAGCTTATAAAAACGTTGTTTCTAATGGATTGGTATTAGACAAAAACGGACAAAAAATGTCGAAACGTTTAGGTAATGCAATTGATCCTTTTACAACGTTAGAAAAATACGGACCAGATTCGACGCGTTGGTACATGATTACAAACGCGCAACCTTGGGATAACTTAAAATTTGATTTAGAAGGTATTACAGAAGTTCAACGTAAATTCTTTGGGACACTTTACAATACGTATTCGTTCTTTACATTGTATGCAAATATTGATGGATTTGATTATTCAACTCCAGATGTTGCTTGGAATGAAAGACCAGAAATCGATCGTTGGATTTTATCTAAATTAAATTCATTGATCAAAGAAGTAGATGAAGCATTTGAAATCTACGAACCAACAAAAGCAGGTCGTTTGATTCAAGAATTCGTTTCAGATCAATTGTCTAACTGGTACGTACGTTTATGTAGAAGACGTTTCTGGAAAGGAGATTTTACAACAGATAAAATTTCTGCTTACCAAACATTATATACGTGTTTAGAAACAGTTGCAATTTTAGGTTCACCGATTGCACCTTTCTTTATGGATCAATTGTTCTCTGATTTAAATGCAGTAACGAATAGACACGCAGCGACTTCAGTTCATTTGGCAGATTTCCCGAAAGTGAATGAATCATTGATCAATCCAGAATTGGAAAATCAAATGAACATTGCGCAACGTGTTTCTTCATTGGTATTAGGAATTCGTAAGAAAGAGAAAATTAGAGTTCGTCAGCCATTGCAAACGATAATGGTGCCAACTTTAAGCAAAACGTTTTCAGATAACATTATACACGTTCAAGATTTGATTTTATCAGAAGTGAATGTGAAAGAATTACGTTTGTTGGAAGAAGGAAGTGGAGTAATTGTAAAAAGCATCAAAGCGAACTTCAAAACAATCGGACCGAAGTATGGTAAGCAAATGAAAGCAATTGCTGAATTAGTAAAGGGTTTCACTACGGAAGACATTGCAACAATTGAGAAAAATGCAGGTTGGAACGGAATGATCGATGGTGAAAACATTCAATTAGATTTAGCAGATTTCGAAATCTTAGCGCAAGATATTCCAGGATGGTTAGTAAGTACTGAAGGTGATTTAACAGTTGCATTAGACGTTACGATTAGCGAAGAATTAAGAGCAGAAGGAATTGCAAGAGAATTGATCAATAGAGTTCAAAACTTACGTAAAGAATCTGATTTCGAAGTAACAGATAAAATTGCGTTAACAGTTGAATGTTCTCCAGAAATTCAAAAAGCGATTGCTGAAAATCAAGCGTATGTTTGCAATGAAGTATTAGCTACTGAAATTTCATTCAATACCTTAGGTGATTCGGCTTTCGTAATCGATTTGGTAGAAGAAGGTGATGCTAAGATTGAGTTAGCGAAACAGTAATTATTGAGATTATATAAATTAAAAAGGCTACGAATTTCGTAGCCTTTTTTGTAATAAAATAGTTAGAATTATTCCATTAATAAATCAATACTGTTTTGAAAATCTATATCAACGTCACAATAAAGTAAATAGCTACACCATATCCAATGATAGGAAGAGTTCTGTAAATAACACGTTTCGTATGTGCTTTTCTCATCAACTGTTTTATCTTATGGTTACTTTCACTTTTAATAGTTGTATTAGAAAGTGCTTTTTTAATACGTTTATGAAACTCTTTATTCAATTTGTAAAACCCAATATCTTTGAATTCTTTTGAAAGCGTATTTTTCTTATTTGATAAGGTTTTTGATTCGTCTAAATAAGCTAAAAATGTATCACCAGATCTTTCAAGCATTTGAGTTAAAATCTTTGTTTCTCCCATTTTAGTGAAATCAGCCTTTTTTAAGAACAATTCAATCTCTTCCTTAGTGTACGTTGTTTTCGTATTATATGAATTCATAAATTCAATATAAGGTAAATCACGTTTTAAGATTTTTGAAATCACGTTATTTGTAATGTTATTCAATGAATCTTTAAATGCTTTTTGAGAAAGTTGAGCATCTTTATCGTCAGAACGATAACTTTCTATGTATGAATAATATTGAGTTTCTAAATAGTTTCCTTTACCGATTATACTGTCTAAATAAGAAATATCAGCTATCGTTTTATCATTGAAATAAGCTTTATTTCTTTCCGCATCTAAGACTTGAATATCATCTAAAAATGGACTTAAAGCGATCACATGAGAAGTTGTTTTGTCTTTGCTCGTAGTTTGAAAAGTAATTTTTGTAAAATCAGCGTTGATTTCAATTCGATCAGTTTTGTAAGGAACGAACGTATTTGAATTTTTAGTGATTTTTTCTTCGTATAATTTTCTTACTAATCCAGATTTTGGTTCATTCATTACTTCTACAAAAGCAACTTCATTTACAACTTCTATAAATGTGTAAAATTTATTGAATCTTCCATCAATACCAACATAAATAGCTTTTTCTTGAGCAGTTAAATACGAACTTTGAAAAATAAACAAAGATACTATTGAGATGACGAATAATTTGAACTGTTTGCTCATGACAATTATTATGGAAATTTTGAGAATGTAATTACAACTTGTTAATGCAAATATGAGAAAATTCCTCTTGATTACACTAGTTTAATTACATTTATTTTCAAGTTATAAATGATTATTAAACGATTAGAATAGAGGTATAGCGAATTCTTTTTTTAATTTTATACCTCAAATTATATCTGCATTACATGAAAATTTTAATTTCATTTTTATTTCTTGGTTTAACAATCACGTTATTTGGACAAAAAAAAGTCATTGATCATTCAGCTTATTCTTCTTGGAAAAAAATCGAATATCAAGCTATATCAAATGATGGTAATTACATCAGTTATTTTGTAACTCCTTTAAAAGGAGATGGATATGTTTATGTTTACAATATTAAAACTTCAAAATTAGATTCTATTCCTAGAGCTCAAAAGCCTACATTTACGGGTGATAATAAATGTCTTATTTTTAAAATTTCTCCGGGTTATGATACGTTAAGAACGTGTGAAATCAAAAAAATAGATAAAACGAAGTGGCCAAAAGATTCATTAGGTATTTATTTTTTAGAAAATGATTCACTAGTAAAAATTGCAAATGTAAAAGAAGTTGAAATTCCTGAAAATGGTGAATGGATTGGTTATACATTAGATTCTAATGAGTTAAAAGGAAAGGCAAAAAAGAAAAAAAAGCATTATTTGTTAAAAAAGAACAAGCCAGTAGAATATAAATCGGATGGGAAACTTTTCACAGCTTATAATCCTTCGAAAAACAAAAAACACCAATATAAAGACATAACTAATTTCAGCCTTTCTGAAAACGGAAAATATGTTGCTTTGACTGTTCATCAAAAAATTAAAAAGGATTCTTTTCAATTGGCCGTTTTAGAAACTCAATCGGGGAAATTTACGCTTGACAAATCGAAATTCTTATATCTTTCTGATTTTGTGTTTAATAAACAAGAAACGAAAGGTGCTTTTTTCTCGAGTTTAGATACCAATAAAAATAAATTAATGAATTTGGCTTTCTATGATTTGGCAACTAAATCTTGGTCAACTTTAGTAGATTCTTCCGCATCTTTTTTACCGAAAGGAAAGGCAATTACTCAAAACAGAATGCCTTCATTCACAGAAGATGGAACTAAACTTTATTTTGGTATTGATGAAAAACCAAAGCAGACTCCAAAAGATACCATTACCGAAAGTGAAAAAGTAAACTTAGATATTTGGCATTACAAAGATAAACGTTTGCAACCTCAACAATTGATAGAATTAAAAAAAGATGAGAAGAAAAATGACCTTTATGTTTATCATTTGGAAAGTAAAAAATTCGTTCCGCTTTCAAACGATACATTAAGTGTGAGTCCAAATTTAAATTTGAAAGGTGATTATCTGTTTGGTGTTAGTCGTGAGCAATACCAAGGAACATATAATTGGACCTCACCAAATTTAGAAGATCATTACAGTGTAAACGTTCAAACTGGTGAAGTGAAATCATTGAAGAAAGCTGTAGGTTTTGGAGGAGATCTTTCTCCATTAGGAAGATATTATACGTATTTCGATGGCGAAAAATTGAATCATTATGCGATTGATTTAAAAACGTTAAAAACAATTTGTCTAACGTGTTCTCGTAAAGATGTGGTTTGGCAAACAGATAACAATGGTTCTCCAGAAGTAGCAGCACCTTTTGGAATAATTGGTTGGTTCGAAGGTGAAAAGCAAGTGGCAATTCAATCTGAATATGATGTTTGGACATATGATTTTGAGAAAGAAAAGTTAAACTCATTGACTTCTGAAGAAGGATTGAAAACGAAAACGAAAATTGAAACGTCTGTTTGGTCTTCAGACAGTGTTTATTTAAGTTTTGAAAATATGTATTTCAAAGGATTAAACGATAAAACGAAAGGGAATACAATTTATACGTTAACGAATGATTTTAAAACTAAAAATGTATATTCCACTCCGTTAGCAATTTCAATGTTGATGCGTTCTAAAAATATAGAGACGTTGGTTATCCGTAAAATGTCTGTTGGCGAGTATCCAGATATTCATGTTTTGGATAAACAATTTACCAATGAGAAAACGGTTTCAAATATCAATCCGCAACAAAAAGAATACAATTGGGCAACAGTTGAAATGGTAGACTGGAAAAGTTATGATGGCATTCCCTTACAAGGTTTATTATACAAACCTGAAAATTATGATCCATCTAAAAAATATCCTTTAATCGTTTATTACTATGAATTGAATAGTGATAATTTAAATACATATTATTCGCCTAAGCCAACAGCTTCTGTTGTTCATCCGACAGAATATGCTTCTGCAGGATATTTCATATTCATTCCAGATATTCGATATAAAATTGGTCACCCAGCAAAATCGGCCTATAACTGTATCATGAGTGGAACGGATAAAGTATTGAAATTGTATCCAGCTATTGATTCTACAAAATTGGGCTTACAAGGTCAAAGTTGGGGAGGTTACCAAACTGCACAATTAATTACGATGACAACCCGTTATGCGGCAGCTATGGCTGGAGCACCTGTAACAAATATGTTCTCGGCTTATGGAGGAATTCGATGGGGATCAGGATTGTGTCGTCAGTTTCAATATGAAAAACAACAAAGTAGAATAGGAGCTACAATTTGGGATGCACCTGAATTATTTATAGAGAATTCGCCTCAGTTTCATTTACCAAAAGTAAAAACACCACTTTTAATCATGGCGAATGACGAAGATGGAGCAGTTCCATGGTACCAAGGAATTGAATTATTCACAGGTATGAAACGTTTAGGTAAACCTTGTTGGATGTTTAACTACAATGGTGATGATCACAACTTAACTAAATTGTCAAACAAAATAGATTTAAGCATTAGAATGCGTCAATATTTTGATTATTATTTACAAGGTAAACCAGCACCGAAATGGTTAACAGATGGTATTCCAGCAATTGATAAAGGGAAAGTTACAGGTTATGAAACTCATTAAAGTTTTCGTTGGAATTATACTTGTAATCATCACGTATTACAGTTTAAGATTACCAAGTGATGGGAGTTTACCGACAAATGATAAAGTTGGTCACTTTCTAGCTTATTCAGCTTTATCTTTTAATCTTCTTTTACTCTGTAATTCAACTAAACAAAAAGTACTCGGAATTTCGTTTGCAATAGCCTACGGACTTTTAATGGAATTTTGTCAAGGTTTGGTTCCAGGAAGAGATCCTTCTGTATATGATATGATTGCAAATTCAACTGGGGTATTGATTGGGTTTGGTTTGGTACTTTTATTAGGAAAAAGTTTTAAGAGATTGCTCATTAAATAAAGCTTTAAAAATTCAACAATTAGTGATTTTCTAAAATAATACCTAACTTCGTTTAGCGAAAATTACACGATGGAAAAACTACAGAATTTTATTGATGGGAAGTATGTTGCACCTATAAGCAACGCATATTTTGATAATGTAGAACCGGCAACTGGTCGAGTATACAGTTTAATTCCAGATTCAGATTCAGAAGATGTTGAATTAGCTGTTGCAGCTGCAGAAAAAGCTTTTCCAATTTGGTCTAAAATGTCAGTGGAAGAAAGAAGTGCTATCTTGGTTCGACTTTCAGAAGGTATTGAAAAACGAATGGATGAATTTGTTCAGGCAGAATCAAAAGACAATGGAAAACCATTATCATTAGCTGGACATGTTGATATTCCGAGAGCAATTTCTAATTTTCATTTTTTCGCTACAGCAATCATTCATTTTTCATCTGAATCTCATTACATGGAAGGAGTAGGAGTGAATTATACCTTACGTAAACCAATTGGAATTGTAGGTTGTATTTCTCCTTGGAACTTACCGTTATACTTGTTTTCATGGAAAATTGCTCCAGCTTTAGCAGCTGGAAATTGTGTAGTTGCAAAACCTTCTGAAGTAACTCCTTATACTGCTTATTTATTAGGTCAAATTGCGAAAGAAGCAGGAATGCCAGATGGTGTTTTAAATATATTACATGGTTTTGGTCACAAAGTAGGTGATGCAATAGTAAAACATAAAAAAATCAAAGCGATTTCATTTACAGGTGGAACGAAAACAGGTGAATACTTGGCAAGAACGGCAGCTCCAATGTTCAAGAAATTGTCATTGGAATTAGGTGGAAAAAATCCGGTGATTATTTTTGCTGATTGCGATTTCGATGATATGTTAAGCACAACAATTCGTTCATCTTTTGCGAATCAAGGTCAAATTTGCTTATGTGGTTCTCGTATTTTTATTGAGCGATCAATTTATGATAAATTCAAAGAAGCATTTGTTGCTAAAGTGGCGAAATCAGTTGTTTCTAATCCTACTGATCCAAAAGCAAATCTAGGAGCTTTGGTTTCTAAAGCGCACATGGAAAAAGTACTTTCATATGTTGATTTAGCGAAAGAAGAAGGTGGAACTGTATTAACAGGTGGAGAGCGCGTTATTTTGGATGCACCATACAACGAAGGTTTTTATGTTCGTCCAACAGTTATCGAAGGCTTAGCTTATGATTGTAGAACGAATCAAGAAGAGATTTTTGGTCCAGTTGTTACAATTACTCCTTTTGATACGGAAGAAGAAGCGTTAATGATGGCAAATTCTACTGAATACGGATTACAAACAACGCTATGGACATCAGATTTAAAAAGAGCTCACAGAGTTGCTGATCAAGCGCAATCAGGTATCGTATGGATTAATTCTTGGATGGTTCGTGATTTGAGAACGCCTTTTGGAGGAGTTAAAGCTTCTGGAGTAGGGAGAGAAGGTGGTTTAGAAGCATTACGTTTCTTTACAGAACCTAAAAATGTATTTGTAAAGTATTAATTCAAATTGATTTATTATTTAGATTTTAAATAAATTAATATACTTTTGTAAACGAAATGAAAAATAATGCAATGACATATTATTATTATCTGACTCTTTGTAGGAGAACCAGATAGTTATGTCATTTTCGTAATAGATTTTGTAAGCTCGGTTCTTTTGAATCGAGCTTTTTTTTTACCTAATAATTAATAAAATGAAACAATTGTATGAAAATTACACGAAAGAAGACCTTGTTGTTTGGTCAACTTTGTTCAATCGTCAGATGGAAAATTTGAAAAATAAAGCAAGTGTAGATTATTTATATGCTTTAGATGAAATGAAAAGTGTTTTAAATGCAAACAAATTACCAAAATTTGAAGAGATAAATGATTGGTTTTCATATAAAACTGATTGGAAGATCGAATGCGTTCCAGGATTAATCCCAGTAGATCAATTTTTTGAACTTTTGGCAGATAAAAAATTTCCATCGTCTACTTGGTTGAGATCCATGGATAAGTTAGACTATTTAGAGGAACCAGATATGTTTCACGATGTTTTTGGTCACATTCCATTGTTGTCAAATCCTGCATATTCTGAGTTTATCCATCAATTTGGTAAACTTGGCAAATCATTTATTTCAAATGAAGAAAAATTACTTCAATTACAGCGTCTTTACTGGTTTACGATTGAATTTGGGTTAATAATGGAGGACGATAAGTTAAGAATCTATGGTGCTGGAATCTTATCTTCTTTTGGAGAATCTATTTCTTCATTGAATTCAAATGAAATTGAAAGGTTAGATTTTGATTTAATGACTATTTTACAGACTGAATTTTGTACTTCTGAAATGCAATCTAACTATTTTATCATAGAGAGTTTGCTAAGTTTAAAAAACTCAATTATCACTTTAACTAATAAATGGCAAATAAATGAATTGGAATATATTAGATAGTAAATTAATTAAAGAATTTAGTTTCAAAAATCAAACAGAATTAGCTGAATTCTTATTAAAAGTGGCAAAATTAGCGGATGAAAATGATCATCATCCGGACGCTGAAATTTATCAGTGTTCTAGATTAAGATTGAAATTATTCACCCATACAGAAAATGGAATCAGTGAATTAGATAGAAAACTAGCAAAATTAATTGATTCACTTTAAAATTACATAGGTAGCTGAGCGGAGTCGAAGCTACCTATGTATATTTTATTAACCTCTTCTTCTTTCTAAAAGGACCATCATCATTAATCCCAAAAGAATTCGTTCGCTATCACCTTCTTGAAGGTTCTCTAATTTTTCTAATTTAAATTTTCTTCCGAAAAACGATTTTTCTTTCGATAAGCGAGCAATTGTTTTACCATCATTTGATAAAATACCATATTTTGGATTGAATGCATAACCAGTAAAAATTCCAACTACAGGAATTTCGCTCATTAAAGTATCTAGAACTTTTGCCCAAGGATTTTCTTCTTTGATAGTAAACTCCTTGTTTTTGTCAGCGTCAAATAGTTCGTAATGTGCTTTCCAAAGTGATTTCATTCCTTTTCTACCAACACTTCCCAATACTTGGTCATTGTTGTTTGTGAATTCGTAATTTGCACTAAAGTCAATGATTTTATTCGCATTGATTTTATATTTTAATTCGCTTTTATTCTCATCACCGTAAACCATTATTGCTTCTTTTAGACGAAACATTTTTTGGCGTACATACGCAATAGTTTGCCCTGAAGCATCTTTAGCGATAAAATCATTGGAAAGAGTACCTAATTTAAATTCAAATGTAAGTGGGTAATTGAATTCTTTGAAATTGGCATTTGCTATAACAGCATTGTCTAATAATTGTTCTTCTTGAATCATTTTAAGTTAATTTTTGACTAAGTTATAAATCTTGATTAAATAAAAAACCCGCTTAGTAATAAGCGGGTTTCAAAATATGTTATTTTTTTAAGCTTGTCTTCTTATTCCTGCGTTGATGAAACGACGGTTATCAACCACATCTGCTTTTTTCATTAAAGCTTGTCTTGCTTGATTTACAATACTTCCTTTTAATGTAGCTAATAATTGATCTCTTTCAACATTATAGTTAGCTGTAGCTGGTGCTTTTACTGTTTTGTTTAATCTGATAACAAATACACCTGATTCACCTTTCAATGGCAATGTTTTTTGACCATCTTTTAATTGAGAGAAAATTGCCCCAATCACTTGTGGTTCATATCCTGCTTCTGTAATTTGTGGATTTGCAAAAGTTACATCAGCTTTAGTTACTTTAGAACCATTTGCTTTAGCAATCGCTTCTAAAGATTTACCCATCATGCTAGCGATAAAACGTTTTGCTTTTTTCTCTTTAATTACTTCCGCTTTAATCATGTCTTTTACATCATTAAATTCTGGAGTACCTTTTGTACGAATAGAAGCTAAAATTGCGATTACATAACGATTTTTATCTTTAATTGGAGCTGAACATAAAGCACCAACTTCTGCATCTTCGTTGTAAGCTAATTTGAAGATTTTGTCTTCTGCCATTTTAGTATTGAAACCGTATAACATTGGTTTGTTTGTTTCAATTCTCGCTGGTCTTGACATGTAACCTGCTTTAGAGGCAATTGTATCAAACAATTCAATTTTCTTAGCAGCATCACTTTCATTGCTGATTTTAGCGTCGATTTTATAAAGAATGTTGTAAACTTCACTTTCTTTATAATCAATCGTTTCTTGACTAGCAACTAATGTTTTTTGGATTAAAGCTAAAACTGGGTATTTAACTGCTTTTCTATCCATAACTTCCATAATGTGAATACCGAAGTCAGTTTTAACTGTTCCAATTGTTCCGATTGCTTTTTCAGTAGCAAATGCAGAGAACTCAGGTACCATTTCATAATCTAAGAAATCTTCGTAAACTCCACCTTTTTCTTTTGATCCTGGATCTTCAGAAAAACGCATTACGAAATCAGCAAAATTATCTTTGTTCAATAATTTCACTATACTATCCGCTTTCTTTTGAGCTGCTTCAATTTTCTTAGTTTCTCCTTTTGGAGCAGAAATTAAGATGTGTCTTACTTTACATAATTTCGTATTGAAATCAATGATTTTAGCCAATCTTGTATTTCCATTGTCTTGGTATGGACCAACAATTTGTCCTACAGAAGCAGTTTTGAAAACCGTATCCATAAATGCTGGATAAGTCATTCCTTTTTGAGCTTTTGCATCTCCTTCTGGACGGAAAGTAGCAGTATGCTTGTTCGTATAGAATTTTAAATCAGAATTTGTCATTACGAAAACTGAATCATTAGTAGATGTTGCGAAACCTTTTTTGATAGTTTCAAACTCTTTGTTGAATTTTGTTGAATCAGCTTTAGAAGGATTAACCATTACATCAAAATACTTAACCTCTCTACTATCACTTGCATTTTCGAATTTTTTCTCTCCTTTATGCTCGTCAAAATATGCTTGTAATTCAGCATCAGTTGGTTTAACACTTTCGTCTTTGATATCGAAGTATTTATTCCAAACGTAAGAGATATTTTTGATTTGTTTTTGAGCATTGTATTCTTCTTCAGCTTCTAATTTCGTAACGTAAACACCTTGTTTGATGATTGCATAGTATTTCTCTTGCTTTCTTCTTTCGATGTAGTATTTTTTAGAATCTTCCCATCTTTTTTGATCTTCAGGTTTGTCAGAAGTTTGCAATTGGTTGATTGTACTTTGTAATTTTTTCTCGTCTAAACGACCAGTTGCATCTGCAAAGCTTTGTAATAACTCAGGTAAAACTGTAAATCCATCTTTACCATATAGATAAGAATCAAATTCTGTATCGTTTACGTCAATTCCTAATGCTTCGAATTCTTTTTCTAAGATTGTAGTTTCTACAACGTAGTTCCAACCTTTATCTTCAGAAGCATCTTTTTCTTTTTGAGTATACTCTTTTTGCTCTTGTTGAGCTTGTTGAGCATCTTGTTCTACAAATTTTTGAGCCTCAGCTGTGTATTTTTCTGGATTTACTTTTTCACCGTAAACTGTTCCATAACCAAATACATCTTCTGTTCCACCAGACATTTTTTCATAGTTTCCTAAGATAAATGCTAATAAAGCTAGTCCAATAATTACGACTAAAAGCACTGATTTTTCTCTAATTTTACCAATAATTGCCATTTCGAAAATTCTTTAAGGGTGCGAATATAATTAGATGAATTGATTAATAAAAGTTTCCATGTAAAAACAATGTGTTTTTTTTGAAATATTAATTGTTAAAATCAAATTTCTAAAACATATCGATTAGAAAATCATTTCTATTTTTGTGACATGAAGTATCGATTTTTAACAAAGGAAGAAATGGAAATCTTTGATGAAGATTTTAAACATTTCATGATTACAAATGGTGTAACAAATGAAGAATGGTTGGAATGGAATAAATCTGATCTTGAAAAAGCAACTCAATTAGTGGAAGTTTTCTCTGATACTGTACTTCAAAAAGTCTATGAAAAAATCAAATTTATTGAATTTAGAAGTGCTGATTCTTGCATTGTTTTCAATTGTTTAGACGATAAAATGGAATTGATTTCGCTGAATAAAAAAGAAGGAACTGTTGATTTATCAACTCCAGAAAGTATTCACGAAGCTTTAACTAAAAATCCACAATATTTGTCTTATTTTAAAACTGAAAAGAAATATGTCAAATCACGTGAAACTGAAATTCATGAGATGATTGAACAAGGTTGTTTTAATTCAACTCAAGCGTTTTGGGATGCATTATTGTTGTTGGTAGATTAATTTAATTATGACTAATTTTAGCCAACTACAAACAAAATTATAAAATGAAAAAATTATTCTTATTACTATCATTAGTTACTGTTTCTGCAGTAAATGGTCAAGTACAATTTCCAAAAGCAAGTCCATCTGCCAAAGTGGAGCAAAAAGTGGGATTAACTGACGTTAAAATTTCTTATTCTCGTCCAGGAAAAAAAGGTAGAACAGTTTTTGGTGACATGTTACCATTTGGAGAACTTTGGAGAACGGGAGCAAACGAAAACACCCTTTTTAGAACAAGTGATCCAATCACATTTGGAAAAGATACGTTACAAAAAGGGACGTATGCTATTTTTACTAAACCAGGAAAGGAATCTTGGGATATTATTTTTTACAAAGACACAACAAATTGGGGAACACCAGACACATGGGAAGATGCTAAAGTTGCTCTAAAAACAACAGCTAAAGTTAAAACAACAACTGATGTTATTGAAACTTTCACTATTTCAATCGATAATTTTGAAAAAGAAAGTGCTGCATTAAATTTTGCTTGGGATCACACAATTGCTTCGGTTCAATTTACAACTCCAACCAATAAAAAAGTGATGGCTGCTATTGATAAATTAATGGCTGGACCAACTGCTGGAGAATACTACAATGCTGGTAATTACTATTTTAAAGAGAAAAAAGACTTAAAACTAGCTTTAACATGGGTTTCAAAAGCATGTGAAATGCAAGGAGATCAAGCTTATTGGATGTACAATACAAAAGCTCAAATTCAAGCTGAATTAGGTGATAAAAAAGGAGCTTTAGAAACTGCTAAAATTGCATTAAAAGCAGCAGAAGCAGATAAAAATAATGACTACATTAAAATGATTAAAACTTCAATTGAAACTTGGAGTAAATAATCTTAATAATATATAAATGACCAATTTTGAAAAAGAATTAATCAAACGATTTGGTGAACAAAATGTTCAGCAAGTTACCGTTAATTCAACTGAAATGCCATTGTTACTTGTAACCCTTAATTTTGATAATCAATTACGCATTTTGGTTACGAATGGATTAAGTGATTTCAAAATGGAAGTTCCCGAGAAAGTTGCGGGAAGAGAATTTAATGAGATATACTTTTGCTTGCCAAGTTATTGGGACGTGAATGATCGTGAAAATTCAAATATGAATTGGATTTTTGATTGGATTCAGCGATTGGCAAAACATGTCGTTTCAAAAAATACTTGGTTTGGTCATGGGCATACCATTCCGTGTGGAAATCCATTCAAAGCGTTGTCGAACACCATGAAACAAAATCATTTTTTCTTAAGTGATACGATGCTATTAACGGATGAATTAAATCCGGTTGAATTGGAAGACAAAACAGTTTATTTATTGAGTATCATTCCCATTTTTGAAGAAGAAATGGATTATAAACAAGGAAAAGGAACTTTGAAATTATCTCAACGTTTGATGAATCATGGTATCACTGAAAAGTTAGATGATTACAGAGGAACCGTTTTGAGAAGTAAATGGAAATTTTTAGGAAAATAAAGTCAATACAATTGAATAAAAAACAAAGGCGCAATGGTTTAAGTTGCGCCTTTATTATTTGTATCAAAAATAGTTGTGTAGTTGTAGTTTATAGTAGTAGTTTCAACTATCCTTGACGGTTTGTAGTTTATAGTTTAATCATAGTTTGTTCAATGCTTGATCGATATCGAAAATCAAATCGTTGTAATTTTCTACACCAACTGAAAGACGTACCAATTTTTCTGAGATATGCATAATCTCCTTATCTTCATGAGGAACATCTGCATGCGTCATGGTTTGAGGATGTTCAGCTAAACTTTCTGTTCCTCCTAAACTTACTGCCAATTTGATTAATTGAAGTGAATCTAAAAATTTGAAAGCTTCTTTTTCTCCTCCTTTAATATCAAATGAAATCATTGCTCCATTTGATGAATATTGACGATCTAAAATTTCTTTTTCTCTTTGGTCTGTTATAAATCCTAAGTAATATACTTTCTCTACTTTCGGATGATTTTGTAAGAAGTTAGCAACGTGCTCAGCATTTTTTGCTTGTTCTTCCATTCTCACTTTCAACGTTTCCAAACTTCTCATTAACAACCAACCTGTCCAAGGTCCAGCCATGTTTCCTAAGAATGTTCTTAATCCTTTCACTCTTGCCATTAATGCTTTTGAACCTAAACAAGCTCCAGCAATAACATCTGAATGTCCACCAATGTATTTTGTTGCAGAATATAAAACTAAATCAGCTCCATGCTTTAACGGATGTTGCCAAAGAGGTCCCATGTATGTATTATCTACTGATAAAACAACTGGTTTTTCTTCTGTTGTGAAATGGTTTTTAATTTCAGCACACATTTCAATATCAATCAATGCATTTGTTGGATTTGCTGGAGTCTCAATGTGAATCATTGTTAAACGATCACCTCTTCCAGTTGCATTGATACGCTCAATTATTTGTTCTTTCGAATCTGTTGCATGAAAACCAACAGACATGATATTTAATTTTTTTAAAAAGTGGTTGATGAAATGATCCGTTCCACCGTAAACTGGACGAGAATACAACAATAAATCACCAGGCGCCATAAATTCCATTAACGCAGTTGAAATTGCTGACATTCCACTTTCAAATACTGCACAATCTTCAGCTCCATCCCATAAACAAAGACGGTTTTCAAGAATTTCTAAATCTGGATTATTTAAACGGCTATATATTAAACCTAACTCTTCGCCTTTGTCTTTTTCTCTTAGACCATATGCTAATTCAAAAAAACGTTTTCCTTCCATTGCAGAAGTAAAAACAAAAGTTGAAGTTTGAAAAATTGGGCATTTAATAGCTCCTTCTGATAAAGATGGTTTATAACCGTAACTCATCATCAAACTTTCTGGTTGCATTCTTGAATAATCCATAGAATAATGTTCTTTATTATGTTTACAAATTTACATTTGATTCTATATATTATTTTATTTGTAGAAAATAAAACTATTATTATTGATTATTCAATATTTTAAAACTATTTATATAAATAATTTGAATGTTTTTTAGATAAAAATTCTAAAAAAACAAAGGCTACCAATAATTTGATAGCCTTAATAACCAGATAATAGAGTGAAGATTATTTTAAAACGATTTTAGTGTTTTTGACAACTTCATTTTTTTCATTCATTATTGTCATAAAATATAAACCCGAATCAGCAATTGATTTCAGAGAAATAGATTCAATAATTCCATGATTTTTATAAATTATTTTACCATCAATATCTTTGATTTCAATTGTATTATTTTGATTTGAATGATTGTTGTTTACTATTTTGATGATATCATCCGTTGGATTTGGATAAATATTAAAATTCTCAAGACTACTTTCTTCTATACTTGCAGTTGAATTGTTTGCTCCTGTGTTACTTCCACTTCCAGCATATACTTGCACATATGGATATGTTAAGTTCGATAAACCTGATGTAACTGTCTTTGATTCATTACATGTACCATTAAATCCTACTAGTGTTAAAACAGTACCGACATCATGAATTGCAAAATTACAATACGTAGTTGGAAATGAAGTCATAGGATTCTCATTTGAATACCATTGTAGATCCTGATATAAAATGTTTGATGTTTGAGCACAGAAGTATTCTAATTTTGGTCCATTTGGCAATGAATCTATCAAATAAAAGATGTTCAAATTGTTTGAAGTTGGACATGGATTTGAAGGTTTAACTCCGATTGAATATTGCGCTTCAAAGCAATAATTAAAAGGATAATTTGGATCTTTAGAAGTGCCAAGCAACCAGTAATTACCTATAGGTAAAGAATCCATTAGTAATTCATTATAACTCATCATTGGTCCAGTTGTATGATTTTCCACTTTATATAAAATCCAACTTTCTAGATTTTTTCCTGTTGTGTCAAGTTGAATACTTCCATTGTTGTTTTCTGGTAAAGTAGCTCCTGTAACTTGTGCATTACCGGTGAATGCCATGTTAATAATTAGTAGTGCGAATATTTTTTTCATAATAATTAGTTTAATAGAAGTTCAAAAATTTATCTAGAATTTAAAATTGTAACTTCATTGTTAAATATATAACGAAACGTATTTGAGGGGGTTGCTTAATAATTAAAAAAATTATTAATTGCTTTAATTAAAGATTATAATTTTAATATTTATAATATATTTAGAAAATAGATCTTATTAATTAGAAATAGCTAGAAAATGGAAGAATTTATAGATCAGATTGATCAACAGATAATACAGTTACTTTTGACTAATTCTAAATTAGGAACCAAAGAAATTGCTTCAAAAATTGGTTTAACTGTAACGCCAACATTTGAGCGAATTAAAAGATTGGAGCGAAGAGGTGTGATTGTTGGTTATAGTGCCAAAATTAATCGAAAAAAAATAGGTAAAGGTTTACAAGTCTATTGCCAGACATCTTTAAAATCTCATAACCTTGAACTTATTGAACAATTTGAGCAATCAATTGTAAAATTAGAAGAAGTGGTTTCTTGTCACCACATTGCCGGAAACATCGATTATTTATTATACATAGAAGTCGCTGACATGGAAGAATACCAACAATTTTTAAGAAATAAATTGGCTACAATTCCGAATATCGCTAATGTGCAAACTTCTTTTGTGATGCGAACGTTGAAGGAAGGGTAGAAATTAGAACCGCTTCGCTGTTAGATTTTAGAATCTATGCAAGTTTTAATCTAGGTTTAGTGAATCATTACACCACGAAGTTGCTCCGAATGTAAATGCAAGCAGTTTGTCAGCTATGAATTTAATTATCAAATCGATATTTAAATCTTTTACCTTCCCATTCATGCCTTTCAAATCCCAAAAATTTTACTCTGCTTTCATTCAATTTTTTTCCTAAAATTGTAAAATAATCAAAATGATCTTCTAACAATAATATCTTTTTCTTTTTTGGTAAATATAACATATAACCTTTGCTTAATGACTTTGTTGTTCTCCCATTATAAGTTTCATATATAGGTGTATTAATAATTGAATAACCGTTAATTTCAGAGATATTAACTTTCTGTTTAAAAAAATAAAAAAAATATCTATATGTAATGACATTGTCATTAATATATAAAAAATTTGGAGCAACTAATTTTAGCCTAATAAAACTATAAAAAGCAAAGAATAATATAAAATAACCTATGACACTAATGTATTTATTTGCTCCATTAAAATTAATATTGAATGAATAAATCAACATTAATGATATTAAGGTAATTGTCATTAAATTATGTGAGATAATGGAATACTTCGAAACGATAGCTTTATAATTCATTTTAAAAAGATTGACACTTAATAAAAGTGGAAAAGAAAGACACAAAAATAATTAAACCAAAATTCTTCATCTCAAAGTTATTTCTGAAGAGCAACCAATTCAAAATCCAAAATCCAAAATCAAAAATTCACCCAGCCCTATCTCACAAAAACCTCTTTCAAAATCACACCTGCTTTTGACGTGATTTTCACTAAATACATTCCTTTAGAGAAATTAGAAACATCTACTTTTGTTAAATTGGAAACTTCTGTTGTTGTGTAAACAGATTGTCCAACGATAGACATAACTTCAATTTTTGATGGATTTAAATATTTTGTATCGATTGTAATTTCAGTTGATGCCGGATTTGGATAAACTAAAATTTGGTTATCAAAAAACAGCTCATTTACTGTTAAATTACTGTCGATACAAAAATTTTGGTTGAAAGATGCGCCAAAATTTGCATCGGCACTTAATAATTCGATGATTATTGAATTATCTGGACGAGTAATGTTATAACTTCCTTCACATCCAGAAGTACTTAAACCATCGCCGAAAACATCATCTTTAATAGTGAAATCATAGCATCCATAATTTAAACACATTGGAACCTTCACTAAAGTTGTTACACATGAAGCTGCATCAGAATATGGTCCTCCAGAATAAACGATATCAGAATTCACATCTTTTAAAGTCCAAGTTATTTCGCTACCATATTCGTCTAAGGTTAGATTCAAAGTATCTATTTCACCGTCGATAACCAAATTAAATGTGTCAGAAGTGGAATCATTATTAATATTTTCGTCTGAACCACCATTTGGATTTGCAACATTCGCAGAAAAACTATGAATTCCTCCAGCTAATGTAGATGTTGGTAAAGTAATCGTTACTGTTTGATAAGTTGAAAGGGAACCAGTCCAATTGTATATTAAATTCGTTGTTCCATCAAAACCATAATTGATATCAAGTGATGTTAAGGTTGTTGAGCCTGAATTTGAAATCGTCACTTTTGGCGAAATAGAAGTTGTTCCACAGATATTACCATGAACATTTTCAGGTGAATTAATACCTGCATCTAGTAAAGCATTTGGTACCATTGGGTCAAGTCCGTCAATAAATAAACTTCCTAAATTTGAAGGATCTAACCAATTACTCAAACGAGTAGAATTTGATCCCTCACCATCCCATGAAATCGAAAACTTCCCATAATCATCCCACATTTGAGAAGGTGCAACTCCACATCCAGATCCTCCACCATGCAATTGTCCAATTGTTCTATGATTTTCATCAAATAAAGGTGATCCAGAAGAACCGCCTTCAGTAACACCTTCATCCCAAGATGGGACCCTCCAATGGTTATTTAATGGAGTGCCTGACCAAGTACTTTCTACTGCAGTACTATTGTCCCTAGAGATTTTCTTGATATCTCCAGCTGGATGGTGTATACCAGTTAATTGAGTTGCAGCAACACCTGTTCGGTCCCAACCATTGTAATAAATTCCCCAATTTGGATTTGGAGCAGCATTTAATTCAGCTAAAAGAAAATCTGAATTGGCACTATTAGCTCTTAATATGGCACCGTTAATATTCATTGTATCAGGACCGTTAACAGAAGGAGCTGTTGTAGCACAATCTGCTTGCCCTGCAGGTGATTCCCAGCGAAAACGAAAAACAACAGAAGCAACAGAAGTTCCACAATGATTTGCAGTCAAAAAATAAGGGATAACCGTTCCTGAAGTATTGTTCACCAATGAGCCCGTACAAAATCCACCTCCATTTACCATCATTGCAACTGAATTTCGCTGATTTTCCCAACCTATTCCTAGCGGACAATTAACATCAATTTCACAAGAACCTGAAGAATTTAATGATTTTGCTAATTGATTTAAATCTCTATAACCATGAACAATTGTTCCTAAATGTAAAAGTGATTTCCCTAAACTTTCTTTTGGAACAAATACTTCAATAATTGCTTTTTGTGTATAGATTAAATCTGTTCCTAAAATATTGGATGAATTATTATTCAAACTTGTATATGCTCCATCGTAAGATTTCTCATTCACATCTGCTAAATAAACACGAACTCCTTTTCCTAATTTGAATTGATCAAAAATAACATTGATGGAAACGGCATCTTTACATTCGATCCCAAATTGAAAAACGCAATCTCCGTTTTGTAAAATAGTCTTTTTGCTTTCAGAAAATAAATCGATTGAAACTTGAAATTCTTTTCCAAAACGATACATTTTTAACCCATTCAAATTTTGTTCTTGCTCATCTATTAAAATTTGCTCAGCTGTATTCACTTCCGGTGTCTTATAAAACTCCTTTGTTTTTGAGAATTTATCTTTATAACTAATTGGCAAACCAAAATTTGAAATTTGTGATATAAATGTATTGCAAATGAATAAAAAAGAGAAAAGAGAAAAGATTTTAAAGGTCATAATAATTAAAATTTTAATAGCTTGAAATAGAATCTAGAATCGAAAATTAGTTATTTATTCAATAATAAATTACATAATTTGATCAAATGTTTTCAGTTTTATACATTTCTACGTATATAATTTAATAAAATAATAGACGAGTAAATCGGTTTATTAGTTGGGTGTTCATTAATTCTTATTTATCTGTTATTAAATATTCAACAGAAGCACTATTTTAGCAGTTCAAAGCAGATTTTAAATGAAACATATCCTATTAGTAATTTCCTTTATTTTTCAAGGACTTATTTTCGCACAGTCAGTAATTGATATTCCTGCAGAATCATTCCCATTTTATGATCTTGTTGAATGGAAAGGAAATGGAGCATTTTTAATGAATAGAGATCAATCTTGGAAGTCGATGAAAGTGTACTTAACTTTTGTTGGCAAACAATCGACTAGCACATTAATGTGGAAAGAAAGTTTCAATCCTGTAACCAAAACAAGTTATTTAATCTCAGGAGAAAATGCTAGATATATCTATTTCTTAGACAATTTAACGATGATTGATGGGAAATATGCTTATAGTCAAATAAACACTGCCGGAACCGTAAAATCTTCAGCAACAGATTTGTTTTATGCTGTCAAAAAATTATTTCCGATGACACAGGAAGATTTGACATTAATTGATATTGTAAATACTGATAAAGCCCTTATTCATGTTTTCAGATATCACAACAAAAAAGAAAAGAAGTATATTGATATTGCTGCTTCAATGACTCATCATAACTTAACTGTATATACCGGCATAATTGGTGAAACAAGTGAATTAGCAATTAAAGACAAACTGACGAATGGATGGTTTTTTGTAGGTTCAACGAACGAACAAATCTATTTTGCTACTAGAGACAATCAAAAAAAGAAAGATGGTTTTACAATAAAAGAATTCAATACTCGTGTTGAGTCGAAAATTTCGTTATTTCTTCCTGATTTAGACGGTAAATTTGATTTGATTGAAAATGTTGGTTTTGGTACAGATGGTAATAATTATCTCAAGAATGAAAATTCAATTGAAAAATCAGTTTTAACGCATATCAATGGAAAATTTTACCTTTCTGGAATTAAGAATGAAGGAAGTTCAAAAGATTTACAATCGTATGTTTTTAATGAAGATAAATGGGAATTAATAGGTAATACTTCAATTTCAGCTAGCAAACAAACAGTTAAATTTGGAGTTATGCCACTAAATGAAGGTTTAGCAATCAAATTAGAAAACACCACTCAGCCGGTTGTAAAAATGATCCCTTTTGATAAAACATTGGAAGTTGTTTCAACCAATTATACACCTCAATTATTATTTAATCCAAGTAGATTTATTTTTGATGAAAATAAAAGTGATTTTATTTTTAAACTGCAAAATAGAGTCTATACTTTCAATTTAGGTCAGTTGAATAAAGCTGGTAATGTAAAATTTGAATATCAAATCAAATGATTATTGGAATTTGCGGAGGTAGTGGCTCTGGAAAAACAACACTATTAAGGCGTATTTCAACAAAATATGCTGAGTTAAACCCAACGATATTTTCATTGGACAATTATTATTTGCCTATAGAAAAGCAGTTAAAAGATGAAAATGGGGAAATTAACTTTGACCTTCCAACAGCATTAGACGAAGAAAAGCTGACTTCTGATTTAAAAAAATTGGTAAATGGCGAATCCATCGAAGTAAAAGAATACTTTTTTAATGCTCCACCCAACAAAAATGTGCTTATTACCTTAGAGTCTTCTCCATTAATAATTGTAGAAGGATTATTTTTATTTTACTTCAAAGGTGTTCGTGAATTACTAGATTACACTATCTTTATAGATGTCGATCCAAATGTTCAACTAGACAGAAGACTTTATCGTGATCAAGAAAGTAGAGGATATTCAAGAGAATCTATTTTGTATCAATGGAAGAATCATGTTTTACCATGTTTTGAAAAATATGTTCATCCATACGAAAACAGTTCTGATTTTAGATTTAGAAATGATCATAGGGCCGATGAAGATTTTGATAAATTAGTAATTGAACTGAACAAACGATTAGATACAATTGATTCTACTGTTTAAAAAATATTACCGAATAATATTCACACTTCTATTTACCTTTCTGTTTATTGGGTATTATCTAGAAGTGTTTTCAGTAAACTATAGACCTTCAATTAAAGAATTTAAAAAAGATTTTACAGAATTAGAATCGAAATTAGATACCTATCTCAAACAAGAAACCAAAAGAATTATCCGAGACGGTGATGCCAAAATTTGGTCGAGCTATACTCCAAATAAAGATCTCAATCTGCACATTTACAAAAATGATTCGTTGATTTTTTGGAGTACCAATCAATTACCAATATTACGCTTCGCTGATATACATTTTCCATCTAATGGTGTATTACATCTGCAAAACGGATGGTATTATTCTAAAATTAAGCAATATAAAAACTTTACAATTGCTACTTCCTTTTTAATAAAGCATGATTATTCCTATGAAAACAAGGCGTTGATTAATGAATTCGCACCTGCGTTTTCACTTCCTTTTTCGGCATATATTATGTTGGAACAAGAAACAGGTTACCCAATTCTTTCTAAAGATAAAAGATATTTATTTTCCATTTTACCGAATGAATATCAACTTTCAAAAGGCGCTGAATCCTTTGTTTTAATGCTCTTATTAATTGTTGCAATTGGTTGTTGGCTGATTACTTTATTTCATTACAATGAGAAAACTCCTAAAAAATGGAATTGGACTCTACCTATTTCCATTTTGATTCTAAGGGTACTTTCAATTAAATTTGTTTGGTTTGGTTTTATGCACGAAACGGAATCATTTGCTTCAAGTTTATATGGTACAAATGAATGGTTTCCTAACTTTTTTGAATACATCATCAACTGTTTAATAATTACCTATTTAATTGTTTTCTTAAAAAAGAAACTTACTGAAATTTCTAAGAATCAATATTCAAGTTTTATCGCTTTATTATTATTGCTTTTAAGCTGGAGCTTATGGGTATTTATCTTGTTTCTGAATAAAGGATTAATTGAGAACAGTTCGATTCCGCTCGTTGTAGATAAATTGTTTTCGTTAAATCAATATTCCATCTTAGCCATTGCTAGTATTGGATTATTATACTACAGTTTTTTCTTGTTTGCCAAAGAAATTGTTGCTGTATTCAAAAAATTAAAGTTTTCATTTAAATTAACTATTTTAATATACTCTATTATAGGTTTTTGCTATTTTATTTACGAGTTCTATTTTGGGTATCGATTATTCTTTTCTTCCATTTTTCCATTGATTTTGTCGTTGATTTTAGTTGTCAATGTGTACAAACAGAAAAAATCGCTTCGAATTGCATATGGACTTAGCTTCTTATTCTTGTTTTCATTGTTAACGACAATAAATTTAAAAGAGTTCAACACACGGAAAGAACGTGGTGAAAGAGAATTGTATGCCAATCAATTAGCGTCTGAAAAAGATATCGTTACTGAAGTCGAATACAACTTGATTTCTCAAAAAATATCATCAGACGAATTCTTACAAAAATTCATTCAATCTCCTTATCCAATTGGACTTTCAGATTTTGAAGATGGAATGGAACGCCGAATTTTCAATGGTTTTTGGGAACGTTATGAAATGGGATTCAATTTATTTGATGAAAATAATCAATCGCTAATTATTTCAAAAAGTAATAAAGAAGATGATTTTAATGAATTAAACTCTATTCTAAAAAAACACGGATCTGTTTCTGAAATTGATAGTAATATATACTTTATCAATGATTACACGGGTCACTTTAGCTACATTTCAAAACAACCTTTGTATAAAGCTGATTCTTCGATTTTATATCTTTTTTGTACATTTAAATCCAAAAAAATTCCAGAAGAGATTGGTTTTCCTAGACTTCTAATCTCTTCAAAAGCCAAAGTATTTGAACCGTTAGAAAACTATTCAATTGCTAAATATTATGATTCACATTTGGTAACAAAGTATGGAAAGTTCAATTATCCTTCATCCGATTTAGCTTTGAATAACTGGAAAGAATTGAAAACAGGTTATTATAACAGTGATAATTACAATCATTACGTTTATCGAAAAACAAACAAAGATGTTATAGTCCTTTCAGCTCAAAATACAACTTGGTTGGAATTTATTACTTCATTCTCCTATTTATTTACTTTTTTCGGGTTATTGCTTCTTCCAGCTTTGTATCATTTTAAATTTTCAGAGATTTTCTCGAATACCTTAACATTAGCTTTAAAAATACAAGTCGTTTTGATCAGTTTGGTATTTCTTTCTTTGTTGGCTTTTGGTTGGGGAAGTGGAATTTTCGTTAGTAATCAATATAATGAATTTACGAATGACGTTATTCGAGAAAAATTGAATTCTGTTGAAGCTGAAATGAAGGACAAATTAGGTAATCAAGCAGAATTAAAAATTCAAGATCAAGGAAATTACATTGAATTATTGCTTCAAAATTTTGCTCGTGTTTTTGTTACTGATATCAATTTATACGATCAAAAAGGATATATCATTGCAACGTCTCGACCAAAGGTATTTAATGTTGGATTATTGAGTGAACAGATGAATTCTGAAGCTTTTTTCCAAGTCGATGTGAAAGATAAAAGTGAATTTATACATCAAGAAAATATTGGTTCATTAGGATATTCTTCTGCTTATACTCCTTTTTACAATAACGAAGGAAAACTTTTAGCTTATTTGAACTTGCAACATTTCGGACAGCAAAAAGATTTTGAAAACCAAATTCAACACTTCTTGGTTGCGATTATCAATGTATTTATGTTGTTACTTGCAATCTCTATTTTGATAGCTGTTTTTGTTTCAAGCTGGGTAACGTCTCCTCTTCGTCTTTTACAAGAAAGTTTTTCAAACGTAAAATTTGGAAAGCACAATCAACAAATTCAATATTCGAAACGAGATGAAATTGGTGCATTGGTAAAAGATTACAATCAAAAATTAGAAGAATTGGAGTTTACGGCGCAACAATTAGCGAAAAGTGAACGTGAAAGTGCATGGAGAGAAATGGCGAAACAAGTAGCTCATGAAATCAAGAATCCATTGACACCAATGAAATTGAGTATTCAGCAATTACAGCGTGTTTATGATCCTAATGATGTAAATTCAAAAGCTAAATTGGATAAAGTTGCTTTTTCTATCATTGAGCAAATTGATGCCTTGACTAAAATCGCAAATGAATTTTCAACTTTCGCTAAAATGCCTCGTCCAAATGAAACGCGTTTTGACTTGAAACCTTTGATTGAGAATGTGATTGAGGTCTTCAATGAAGAAGGAAAAGTAGAAATTTCGTTTACTTCAGCTGTGCATACGTGTGATGTTCTTGCTGATAAAGATTTAATGCTGAGAGTATTCAATAATTTGATTAAAAATGCCATTCAATCCATTCCTTCAGATCGAACTGGATTAATAGATGTTTCATTAAAATTACAAGAGGCAACTTATTTAATCACCATTAGTGATAATGGAAAAGGTATTGACAAAGAGACACAAGATAAAATTTTCGTTCCTTATTTCACAACGAAGGGAACTGGAACAGGTTTAGGTTTGGCAATGGTGAAACAAATTGTAGAAAACCACAGAGGTTCCATTTGGTTTGAATCGACTGAAGATGAAGGAACTACTTTCTTTGTAGAGATTCCAAAAGGATAAAAAGAATTAATCGATAACAATATCATATTTATTCAATAATCCCAAAACACCTGGATATGCAAATTTTGCTTTTTTCATGATATTCTTTTCTGGATCAATTGTGTAATTTGTTGAGGTTCTAAAATCTGCTTTAAACAAATTCGTTTTTTCAAAGACAGCACCTTCTAGTGAACAATTCTTAAAAATGGATTCTGTTAAATCTACTTCTGCAAAATCAGTTTCTTTTAAAATACAATCTTCAAACTTTGTTTTCTTCAGTTTCTTTTGAAAAAAAGTAGCGAAATCCAATTGACATTCTTTATAAGTCACAGTAAATAGGAAGTCATTGCAAACACTGAAATCTACACCTACTAATTTGCAATTGATAAATTGAACATCTTTTAATCCAACACCATTCCATTTTAGATTTGATAAATTACAATTCAAAAAGGTACAATTTACGAAATCGACCATTGATAAGGTTGCTGCTGAAAAATCACAATTATCAAAATGACAACCATCAAAATCTCTTCCAGCAATTCGCTTTTCAGCATAATTTTTATTCTTAAATGTTTCGTCCTGGTGTAAATTTGTACCCATTTGATTTAATTTTTTCGAAAGTTAATAATTCTAAACCTTTAAACCTTCTTCAATAACAATCATTATCTTTGCAGAAAAAAAAGAAATGAATTCAAGAGTTAAGCGTTCGATTATTGTATTTTTCGTAAGTGTTGTAGTATTACTATTGATTTTCTTTCTTTTACCAATAAATATTTTTGATGGTGAAATCGTTTATAAACAAGGATTAGTATCATTCAAAGAACAACGACCATTAAGTTTACATTTTGTATCAGGTTTAGAATATTCTGATAATGAATTAAAAGGAATTAAGGATTATTACCTTTTACCAAAGGGCTATATAACAGCTTTTCTTTTTATTTTTTGTTTACCAGCATTGGTTGCTTACCGAATTTACTTAGGTAAAAATCGAGTAAATGATAATAAAAACGAAAATGTAGGGAAAATATAGAAATCCCTTAATTTAATAGACATTCAATCTAATCCTGTTTTGTTTAGCATTATAGATATTATCTAATTATCTAGCTTTTCTTAAATTATTATCTCCATTCTATGCTATTAATAGGAATGTTGAATCAGTTAATTTTTAGAAAAATAGCCATTTATTATGTACTAGGATTCCAATAATATTTTTTTTTACGTTTACTAAATCCTTTTTTCTTGTTGACTTGAATGCTGACTTTGCATACATTTGGGACATAGAAATTTTACTAAAACAAATTAGATATGAAAAAAACATTACTTCCTGCATTGGCATTGTTTATTGCACAAGGGATCAATGCTCAGGTTCATTTTTCAGATGATTTCAATGATGGAAATCTAACTGGTTGGACTTTGTATGACAACGATTCAGATCCAGCACAATCTTCTGGGACAAATTATGATAATTGGTATGCATCAGATTTTTCAACAAGTTTTCCTGAATTAGGTGCTGGTTCAGCAGTTTCAAGATCTTGGGCAAAAATAAACAATGTTAATACTGTATTGAATCCAAACAATTTCATGATTTCAAGTGCTATTAACTTGACTTCAGTTTCTTCAACTGGATTGAGATTATTGTTTCAAGCAGGTACTATGGAACCTACACCTTACCATGCTGAACATTATGCAGTTTATGTAACAACTTCTAATGATCCAGCAGTAATTGTTAGCCAAACTCCAGTTTTAGAAACAACTTTAGCTGTTGGTGAAGCAATGGGTGCTCAAGTTATTGATTTAGGTGCTTATGCTGGTCAAACTGTGTACTTGACATTCCGTCATTTTAACACAACAGATATGAATACTTTAATTATTGATGATGTAGCTATTAAAACGTTACAAAACAATGATGCTAATTTAAAGTCTGTAACTTTGAATAGATATTCTGCAACTTCAACAAACAATACATTAAGTGCAACTATCAAAAACGATGGTTTAAATGCTATTACAAGTGTAACGTTAAATTGGAATGATGGAACTGCTCATTCTCAAGTTGTTTCTACAAACATTGCTGCTGGTGCAACTGCAACAGTTAATCATCCAACTGCTGTAACATATTCTTCTGTTGTTGAGAAAAACATTGCTGTAACAATTGACCAAGTTAATAGCGCAACAGATCCAATCACATCTAACAATAACGGTTCTACAAAATTCAACACATTAAGTTCATTACCTACGAAAAAAGTTGTTTTTGAAGAAGGTACAGGAACTTGGTGCGGATGGTGTGTTAGAGGTGCTGTAACTATGGACTATATGCATAACACATATCCAAACTTTGTTGGAATTGCAGTTCATAATGGTGATCCTATGACAGTTACTGAATATGATAATGGAGTTAATCTTTCAGGTTACCCAGGAGCAAATGTTGACAGAGTATTATTGGGTGAAAGTGTATCACAAAGTGGTTTTGAATCAATATTTAACCAAAGAAAAAATTTAGCTACACCTGCTGCTATAACAGCTACGGTATCTGGAACAGGTTCTTCTGTAACTATTGATGCTTCTGCAACATTTAAAACTGTTTTTGCAAATGCAAATTTAAGATTAGCAGCTGTAATTATTGAAGACGAAGTAAAAGGAACTGCTTCAGGTTATAATCAAGCAAATTATTATGCAGGAGGTGGTTCAGGTGTAATGGGAGGTTATGAAACATTACCTAATCCAGTTCCAGCTGCACAAATGGTTTATGATCATGTTGGTAGAGCACTTTTAGGTGGATACGCAGGACAAGCTTCTTCTGTTCCTACATCAATCACTGATGGTTCAACAGCTAACTATACTTTTAATTATACAGTTCCTTCAACAAGTGTAAGAGGTAATATGCATGCAGTAGTTCTGTTAATTGATCAATCAACAGGTGAAATTTTAAATGCAACTTCTACTTCATTAAGTCTTGCAAATGTTAATAATATATCTAAAGAAGATATTGGAATGAATGTATATCCAAATCCAGCAACTGATGTAGTTAATGTTGATTTCAATGCAAGTAATAAAAACTATACTGTTTCAATTATTGATGTTGCAGGAAAAGTTATTTCTACAACTGATTATTCAAACTTAAATGGTGCACAATCAATTCAAGTTCCAGTGGCTGGTTTAACTGCAGGGTCTTATATTGTAGCTGTTGCAACTGAAGGAGTTTCTTTCAATCAACATGTTGTAATTAAATAATTTTAATTCTTTTTGAATAATGAAGCCCAGACAAAAGTCTGGGCTTTTTTCTTGCTTATATTTTCAATAAAAAAACCTATTTCCTCCTAACTTTTTACTATATTTGGCGGTTCAAAACTAAGGTATGTCTAAAATTCGTAAACAAGAAGCACTTGATTATCATTCATCTGGAAAACCTGGAAAAATAGAAGTTATTCCAACTAAGCCCTATTCATCTCAAAGAGATTTGTCGCTAGCATATTCTCCAGGTGTTGCAGAGCCTTGTTTGAAAATTGCTGAAAATCCTGATGATGTATACAAGTACACAGCAAAAGGAAATTTAGTAGCCGTAATTTCAAATGGTACTGCAGTTTTAGGTTTAGGTGATATTGGTCCATTAGCTTCAAAGCCTGTAATGGAAGGTAAAGGTTTGCTATTTAAAATTTTTGCTGATATTGATGTTTTTGATATTGAGATTGATGCGAAAGACCCAGAATTGTTTATACAAACCGTTAAAGCAATTGCCCCAACTTTCGGAGGCATAAATTTAGAAGATATCAAAGCTCCAGAAGCTTTTGAAATAGAAAGAAGATTAAAAGAAGAATTGGATATTCCGTTGATGCACGATGATCAACATGGAACTGCAATTATCTCTTCAGCAGCTTTATTAAATGCACTTGAATTAGCAAATAAAAAAATGTCAGAAGTACGAATCGTGATTTCTGGTGCTGGAGCTGCTGCAATGTCTTGTTCAAGATTGTACCAAGCTTTAGGAGCTGATTTAAAAAACTTTTACATGTTTGATTCAAAAGGACTTATTTGGTCTGGAAGAAAAGACATTGATGAAAGTAAAATTCCATATGCAAGTCATAAAAAGGAATTGACATTAGTTGAAGCAATGAAAGATGCAGATGTTTTTGTTGGTTTATCAAAGGGTAATATTGTTTCTAAAGAAATGATTGCTTCAATGGCAAATGATCCAATCGTTTTTGCCTTAGCAAATCCAGAGCCTGAAATTTCATACAAAGATGCGACTTCAGTTCGTAAGGATATTATAATGGCTACAGGTCGTTCAGACCATCCTAATCAAGTGAATAATGTATTAGGTTTCCCTTTCATTTTTAGAGGTGCTTTAGATGTTAGGGCAACTTGTATTAATGAGGAAATGAAATTAGCGGCTGTTCATGCAATTGCATCGTTAGCGAAAGAAACGATCCCAGAAGAAGTTATCGAAGCCTACGGTGAGAAAAACATACTTTTTGGACGTGAACAAATTATTCCAAAGCCTCTAGATCCTCGTTTGATTTATTATGTTGCTCCAGCAGTAGCTAGAGCTGCTATGGAATCAGGTGTTGCAAAAAATCCAATTCAAGATTGGATGGCTTATGAAAATGAGTTGAAAAACAGACTTGGATTAGATAATAAATTAATTAGGAATATTACTGAAAAAGCTCAAAGCAATCCTAAACGTGTCGTTTTTGCTGAAGCAGACAATATCAAAATATTAAAAGCTGCTCAAACGGCTTTTGAAGAAGGTGTTTGTTTCCCAATTTTATTAGGAAAACGTAAACGAATCGAACAATTAATTGCAGAGTATAGCATTGAAATTCCTGATATAAATATCATTGATCCAAAATCAGAAGAAGAAGAGGCTAGAAGAATTCAATACGGAAAAGCATTTTTTGAAAAACGTAAACGTAAAGGATTTACTGAATTTGAATCAATTCAAGTGATGAGAGAGCGAAATCACTTTGGAGCAATGATGGTTGAATCTGGAGATGCTGATGCAATGATTTCAGGTATTACAAGAAACTATAGAGATGTTGTTCGTCCAGTAATTCAAACGATTGGTTTACAAAAAGATGTAGATACAATTGCAGGAATGTATATTTTGAATACGAAAAGAGGTCCAATTTTCTTAGCAGATACGACTATTAATTTAGATCCAACAGCAGAAGAAATCGCAGAAATCACTAAAAATGTTGCGAAAATGGTTCGTAAATTCAAAGTGACTCCTCG
>Ga0315907_10001109_pt1 | contig 37002 bp, 33 predicted proteins | sample LakEriMetagenome_3_FD_203525 | JGI IMG/M metagenome (GOLD analysis project Ga0315907, IMG submission 203525) | Freshwater fungal communities from buoy surface, Lake Erie, Ohio, United States - Buoy 12 MA123 | ecosystem: Environmental > Aquatic > Freshwater > Lake > Lake biofilm | place: USA...
GCTCACGCAAGTCCTTCGAATAGGCTACCCGCATCCATGCTGGCCTCCAATCCAGTACCAAGCTTGAATCAGAATTCGCAGCCTTTGGGAATCCCCTATCGATTCAAAACCAAACAATCACGCTCTAAAGCATCGATCGCGCGCGGCCAGTCTTGTTTGGCGAAGGCCGAAAAGCCTTCGGCGGTGCGCGCGACCATCGGTTGGGCGGGGCCGCGTGTGCCCGCACCCCGCGCCGCACATTCGGCCGTGTCGCCGGCCATGGCGGCAGCAAGGGCCATGTGCAAATCGACGAAGGCGAGGCCTGCACGCGGGAACTCGGCTTTGCCGTAGGCCAAGACCTTGTCCCACGCACCCGCCGGCGGCGTGGCGCCCTTGAGGGTCGCGCGCATCAGGAACGAGGCGGCGTCGGTCAGCACGTTCAGCGACGGCCCCCACAAGGCGCCGGGGGCGACGTTCGCGTCGTAGAGCGCCCACGCGTTTGCCGTGTCGCCCACGGCCAGCGCCCACAAAGCGCGGTGCCATTGGATATGGCAATGCAGCAGCCCTTCGCGCGGATAGGCGGCGACGAATTCACCGAGATAGCGTTGGCCCTCTTGCGCTTCGCCGGCTTCGTAATGCACGTGTGCTCGGATATGCGCCCCGTGCGCATCGCGCGGGTTGAGGGCGAGGGCGCGCAGGATTTTGGCGCGCGCGGAACCGATGGCGCCCGTCTCGCAATGCGCAAAAGCCTGCATGGCGAGGAACCACCAATCGTCGCCGTACGCATCGGCGAGACCGTCGAGCATCTGGCGCAGTTGCGCCGCCCGGTCGTTGGCACCGCTGAAACCGTAGAGGCCGAACACGCCCACGCAAGGGGCTAGCGCCATCGCATCGCGCGGCCACTCCTTGAGATGCGTATGGATGGCGGCAAGGGCTGCCGGGCCTTGCCCGTCGAGCACCAAGCCCAGTGCGGCAACGTGGCTCGCCTCGCGGCCCGCCAGACGCGGCGCCAACTCGCGCGCGCGGGCGATTGCGGCTTTGGCGGCCGCTCGGTTGCCGAAAATCTGGTGCGTGCGCGCCAATGCCGTATGCGCGAGGGCGAATTCAGGATGGTGCGCGATGGCCGCTTCGAAGGCTTCGGCCGCACCGATGTCGGCCGCGAACAGCGCATCCACACCGGCGACGTAATGCGCTGCCGCAGTTGCGTCGGTGGCGAGCGCATTGCCGTAGCGGTCGGAGGCCATACTCAAATCCTTTCGGCGACCCAATCCTCGATCAGGCGGCGCGCGATCGAATCGGCGCGCGGCAGGCGGAACTTTTCGGGATCGTGCTCTTGGCGCAGGAAATCGCGCGTGACCCACATCGCATCGACAAGCTCTTCGCGGTCGATCGTAAGCTCGGTCGTTAAAGCCTCGCCGTAGAAGCCGAGCATGATCGAGGCCGGAAACGGCCAGGGCTGCGAGGAATGGTAGCGCACCGCACCCACGCGCACGCCCGACTCTTCGAATGTCTCGCGGCGCACGCAATCTTCGAGGCTTTCGCCCGGCTCGACGAAACCGGCGAGTGTCGAGTACATCGCAAACGGAAAGCGCGCCGAGCGGCCGAGCAGGCATTTGTCGCCCGATACGATCAGCATGATCGTGGCGGGGTCGCTGCGCGGGAAATGGTCGGTGGCGCAGGCCGCATTCGTGCAGCTGCGCACATGGCCGGCGGCTTCGCTGCGCGTCGGCGCACCGCACACGCCGCAGAAGAGATGGCGCTGGTTCCACCATGCCAGCCCGCGCGCATAGGCCATGAGCCCGCCTTGCGCATGCGGCAAGGTAGCGCCGATCCCGCGCAGATCGACAAAGCGCTCGGGCGGGGCGATGTGGGTGGCAAGTTCGGGCTCTTCGAGCTTGCTCGCGTCGACCGCGAAATAGGGTGCGCCCTCGAGTTCGCCCAGATACATCGTCGGCAATTGCAGATGTGCGATTTGGTGCAGGGCGAGGAAGCCGGGGCCGGTTTCGAGGATCAGGCTGCGCGTGCGCCAAACCGGCACGGCCAAGGCCGTCGCGTGGGCCAGGCGGTCGGCCAGAAAGGCCGCATCGCGGCGTCTTTCGGCCTGTCTGTCGAGCGGGAGGGCCGCGTAGAAATTGGGTTTTTCCATGGTTGGTCCCATACATCGGGCGATTGCCGTGCCCCGTCAAGTGCGGCTTGGCGGCGGCGGCCAAGCGGGCTATATAGCAAGCGGGAGGTTGGCGGCGGACGAGCGCCTCGCCAACCCGGTCAGGTCCGGAAGGAAGCAGCCGTAACGAGTCTCCGCCCGGGTCGACGTCCAGCCTCCCACCCTTTTCCCCACCCGACCCAACCTCCTAACAGCGACAGCGATGGCCGACGCGCAAGCCGCCCCCTATCAGGTCCTGGCACGCAAATACCGGCCCACGCGGCTCTCCGACCTTGTCGGGCAAGAGGCGCTGGTGCGCACGCTGTCCAACGCGATCGAAACGGGCCGCATCGCGCACGCGTTCATGCTGACGGGCGTGCGCGGCGTGGGCAAAACCACGACCGCGCGCATCGTCGCCCGCGCCTTGAACTGCGTCGGTGTCGACGGCAAGGGTGGGCCCACCATCGACCCGTGCGGCGTGTGCGAACATTGCATCGCGATCGCCGAGGACAAACATCTCGACGTGATCGAGATCGACGCGGCGTCGAACAACGGCGTGCAGAATGTGCGCGAGCTCATCGAAGCCGTGCGCTACCGCCCGGTTTCGGCGCGCTACAAAATCTACATCGTGGACGAAGTCCACATGCTGTCGACGCAAGCGTGGAACGCGCTTCTGAAAACGCTCGAAGAGCCGCCCGCGCACGCAAAATTCCTGTTTGCGACGACCGAAATCCGCAAAGTGCCGGTGACCGTGCTGTCGCGCTGCCAGCGCTTCGATCTGCGCCGCTTCGATCAGGCGACATTGGCACGCCATCTGGTCCATATTGCCGAACTTGAGGGACGAAAAATCGCGACCGGTGCCGCCGCCTTGCTGGCGCGTGCGGCCGACGGGTCGGCGCGCGACGGCTTGTCGCTGCTTGATCGCGCTTTGGCCGCCGTCGAAGGCGAGGTCGGCGAAGCGCAGATCCAAACACTGCTGGGCTTGGCCGACCGCGCGCAGATTTTCGATCTGTTCGAAGAAATCCTGAAGGGCGATGCGCCGGCGGCCCTGGCGCGCGCGGGCGATCTTTACGCGCGCGGTGCCGAGCCCTTGGTCGTCACGCAGGATCTTCTGGGCACCGCCCACGCGCTGACGCGCTTCAAAGTCGCCCCTGCCTTGATCGACGAGGCGGGCCTGCCCGAGACCGAACGCGTGCGCGGCCGGGCAATGGCCGAAGCGCTTGGCGTGCCCGTGCTCGCACGCGCGTGGCAGATTCTGCTCAAGGGTCTTGGCGAAGTGCAGACGGCCCCGCAGCCGCTTGCTGCTCTCGAGATGGTGATCGTGCGCTTGGCCTATGCCGCCAATCTGCCGAACCCCGGCGATCTTGTCGAAAAACTCACCAAGGCCGGCGGCGATGGCGGTGCAGGTACGCGCCCCGGCGGCGGCGGTGGGAACGGCGGGGCCCCGCGTGCGATCGCGGGCGGGCGCACGGCAACCGCAGCCGCGATCCAGCCGCGCGAAGCACCGGCGGCCGATGCGGTCGCAAGCCAGCCGCAGAGTTTTGCCGAACTTGTGGCGCTGGTGCAGGCCAAGCGCGAGGGCCTGCTCTACGGCGAACTCTATGGTCGCGTGCGGCTCGTGTCGTTTGCGCCGGGGCGCTTGTCGTTCGCCTATCCCAACGCGCCGCGCAATCTCACCTTGCCCACGCAGCTCGCCGAACGTCTGCGCGAATGGACCGGCCAGACCTGGCTTGTGACGCTGGAAACGCAAGCGGCCGGTGCCGCCACCTTGGCCGAGCAGGCAAGCCAAGCCGTCGAAGACAAAAAGCGCGCGGCGGCCGAGCATCCGTTGGTGGCGGCCGTGCTTTCGGCCTTCGAGGGCTCGGCCATCGAAGCCGTGCGCGGCAACGAGGCGGCGGCGGCCGCAGTCCCTGAATTTGCGGCCCCCGCCCCGGTCGAGGCGGGCGACGATCTGTTCGGGTCGGATGGCGAAGAGACCTGGATCGTGCCGGACAATATGGAACAGGAGTACGAGCAATGAAGAATCTCGGCAATCTGATGAAGCAAGCCCAGCAGATGCAGAGCAAAATGGCCGAGATGCAGGAGAAGCTGGCGGCCCTCGAAGTGACGGGCCAGTCCGGCGGCGGCATGGTCGTGGCCACGCTCGGCGGCAAGGGCGACGTGCGCCGCGTCAAGATCGACAAGAGCCTGGTCGATCCCAACGACGTCGAAGTGCTCGAAGATCTGCTGGTCGCTGCCCTCAACGATGCGCGCGCCAAGGTCGATGCCGTGACTTCCGATCAGATGCGCGAAATGACGGGCGGGCTCAATCTTCCGCCGGGCATGAAGCTGCCCTTCTGAGGAAGCGCGTTTCGTCGTCATGAACGGTCCTGAAATCGAAGCGTTGGTGCGGCTGTTGGCGAAGCTGCCGGGGCTGGGGCCGCGCTCGGCGCGCCGCGCGGCGCTGCAGCTCCTCAAAAAGAAAGAGTTGCTGCTGCGTCCGCTGGCGACAGCGCTGACCCAAGCGGCCGACGCGATCGTTTCGTGCCGCGTGTGCGGCAATCTCGACACGCGCGATCCGTGCAGCGTGTGCGCCGACGACCGGCGCGACCGCGCCTTGGTCTGCGTCGTCGAAGATGTGGCCGATCTCTGGGCCATCGAACGCACGATGGGCTTCAAGGGCGTCTATCATGTGCTCGGCGGCACGCTGTCGGCCCTCGACGGGCGCGGGCCGCAGGATCTCAATGTCGCGAGCTTGGTCGAACGCTGTGCGCGCGGCGAGGTGCGCGAACTCATCTTGGCGCTCAACGCGACGGTCGACGGGCAAACGACGTCGCACTACATCGCCGATCGCTTGAAGGAGTCGCCGGTTTCGATTACCCGGCTGGCGCACGGCGTGCCGGTTGGCGGCGAGCTCGATTATCTCGACGACGGCACGCTGCTCGCCGCCCTCAAAGCGCGCCGGGCCCTCGGCTGAAATCAGCCCTGCAGGGCGCGCCACATCTCTTTGTCGCGCTGGGCCGTCCAGATGCGCGGATGGGCAAGGCCCTTGGCCTCGTCGTAGGCGCGGCTCACGCAGAACGGCATGCAATGGTCGAAGATCACCCATTTGCCGTATCTGGGCGCCATTGCCTTGTAGGTCGCGGCATAGACCGCGTTCAGCGTTTTTCCGGCCTTTACGCCCTTCTTGGCGTGCGCCAGAAGCTCCTGCACGAACAGGCGCGTGCCCGCGATGGCTTTCTTCGACGCGGCCGCGTTCGTGAGTGCGGCTCCGCGGCCGGGTACGAGCTTCTGCGGCTTCAGCGCCAAAAGCGCGTCGAGCGTGGCGGGCCACTCGGCCAGTTGCGCGTCGCCGCAATAGGGTGTCGCACCCTCTTCGACGAGATCGCCCGCAAACAGGATGCGGTCCTTGGGCAACCACACCACGCTGTCGCCGCGTGTATGCCCGCCGCCACCGGGCTGCAGGATCTGCACTTCGAGTTTGCCGAGATAAAGCGTGAGCGCCTTGTCGAACACAATTGTGGGCCATGTGAGGCCCGGCACGCTGTCCGCATTGCGGAACAGGCGCGGGAAGCGGCCCACCTCCGATTTCCAATCCTGCTTGCCGCGTTCTTTGATCATCTCCAAGGTCGGGCGCGAGGCGATCACGTGTTCGGCACCGTAACCCGACGCACCCAGCACGCGCACCGCGTGGTAGTGCGTGAGCACCACGTATTTGACCGGCTTGTTGGTGACTTTGCGGATGTAGCGCACGAGGTCTTGCGCCATCTCAGGCGTGGCGCGCGCGTCGATCACCATGCAGCAATCGTCGCCGACGACCACGCCCGAATTGGGATCGCCCTCGGCCGTCAGGCAATAGGCGTTGGGGCCGAGCTTTACGAAGCTTTCGCGCTTGTCTTCGAGATCGGCGGTCGATGCAAAGGCCTTGGCCATGATGGTCTCTCCCCGTTTTCTTTTCAGCCGCGGCCGCGATAGGGGGCAACCCCCTGCTCGGGCAGCCACAGGCCCTTGGGCAGTCTGCCGGTTTGCCAGAATACGTCGATTGGCATGCCGCCGCGCGGATACCAATAGCCGCCGATGCGCAGATATTTCGGATCGAGCAGGCCTGCAATGCGTTTGCCGATGTCGATCGTGCAGGCTTCGTGGAACGCACCGTGGTTGCGGAAGCTCTGCAGATAGAGTTTCAGCGACTTCGATTCGACGAGGAATTTGCGCGGCACATAATCGAGCACCAGATGCGCAAAATCCGGCTGGCCGGTCATCGGGCACAGCGACGTGAATTCGGGCGCCGTGAAGCGCACGAGATAGTCGGTGCTTGCATGCGGATTGGCCACGCGCTCGAGCAAAGCCGCTTCCGGCGACGCCGGTATGGCGGCCTCTTTGCCGAGCTGCTTCAAACCCGCATAGATGTTTTTAGCCATCGTCTTTTTCCCCGTCTTTATCCGCGTTCGTCAATCCCTGCCGCGCCCAAAACTCGCGCCGGTATTCGGCAAGCCGCCCCAGCACGATCGCGGCGCGCAGGTCGCGCATCAGATCTTGGTAATAGGCAAGATTATGCCATGTCAGCAGCATCGGCCCCAATATTTCGCCCGCACGGATGAGATGGTGCAGATAGGCGCGGCTGAAGCGTTTGCAGGCCGGGCACGCGCACGCAGCGTCGATGGGCGCGTCGTCTTCGGCGAATTTGGCGTTGCGCAGATTGAGCGTGCCGTTGCAGGTAAAGGCTTGGCCGGTGCGGCCCGAGCGCGTAGGCAGCACGCAGTCGAACATGTCCACGCCGAGCGACACGGCCGCCACAATGTCCTGCGGCTTGCCCACGCCCATCATGTAGCGCGGCCGGTCCTGCGGCAAAAACGGCTCGGTTGCGGCCAGCGTTTCTTCGCGCTCGTGCTTGGGCTCGCCCACGGCCAACCCGCCGATCGCGTAGCCGTCGAAGCCGATGTCGGCCAGCGTCTTCGCACTCTCTTCGCGAAGATCGGCGTGGGTCGAGCCCTGCACGATGCCGAAGATCGCGTAGCCGGGCCGTTCGACGAACGCGTCGCGGCTGCGCTTGGCCCAGCGCATCGACAGCTGCATCGATTTGGCCGCGACGTCGTGCGTGGCCGGATAGGGCGTGCATTCGTCGAACGCCATCGTGATGTCGGAATCGAGCAGATGCTGGATCTGGATCGACCGTTCGGGCGTGAGCGTGTGTTTGCTGCCGTCGAGATGCGAATTGAACGTGACCCCCGTCTCGTCCATCTTGCGCAAGCCCGACAGCGAAAACACCTGGTAGCCGCCGCTGTCGGTCAGGATCGGCTTGTGCCAATCCATGAAGGGATGCAAGCCGCCGCGCGCGGCCACACGCTCAGCGCCGGGCCGCAGCATCAGATGGTAGGTATTGCACAGCAGGATCTCGGCCCCCGTGGCGGCCACGCTGTCCGGCATCATGGCTTTGACGGTGGCGGCCGTACCCACCGGCATGAAGGCCGGCGTTTCGATCGAGCCGCGCGACGTGGTCACGCGGCCGCGGCGCGCGCGCCCGTCTTGGGCCAACAGGTCGAAGGAAAATCGCTTGGTCATGCGCGCTCCAGAAGCGTTGCGTCGCCGTAGCTGAAAAACCGATAGCGCTCGGCGATCGCGTGCGCGTAGGCGGCCTGCATGCGTGCGAGGCCCGCGAAGGCGGAGACGAGCATGAACAAGGTCGATTTCGGCAGATGGAAATTGGTGAACAGCAGATCGACCGCGCGAAAACGGAAGCCCGGCAGGCAGAAGAGCTGCGTTTCGCCTGCCCACGGCACCAGTTTTCCGTCGTTGTCCTTGGCGACCGTCTCGAGAAGGCGCAACGGCGTGGTGCCGACCGCAACGATGCGTCCGCCCTTCGCGCGCGTTTCTTCGATGGCCGCGATCGCAGAGGCGGTGACCTCGCCCCATTCGGCATGCATCGTGTGGTCGGTCACGTTTTCCGTCTTCACCGGCAGAAACGTGCCGGCCCCGATATGTAGCGTGAGCGCCGTGCGGCCAATGCCGCGTGCCGCCAACGCATCGAGCAAAGCGGGCGTGAAATGCAGGCCTGCGGTCGATGCGGCAACCGCCCCGTCTTTGGCGGCCCAAACGGTTTGGTAGTCGCTTTCGTCCTGGCGCTCCGGCGTCGTGCGTTTGATATAGGGCGGCAATGGTACTGCCCCGTGCTGCTCGAGCGCAGCCATCAATGCAGGACCGCTCTGCGAGAACGCAATGCCGATATCGCCGCTGTCGGATTTGTCGACGACGTCGGCCCAGAAGCCGTCGGCGAACACAAGGCGGTCGCCGATTTTGAGGCGCTTTGAACCTTTGGCAAAAGCGCGCCACGTGTTCGCATCGATGTTTTTGTGCAAGGTGATTTCAACGCGCGCGGCGCCGCGCTGGCCGACGAGGCGGGCTTTGAGCACGCGCGTGTCGTTGTAGACCAACAAATCGCCGGGTCGCAGCAGATTGGGCAGATCGCGGATCGTGCGGTCGGCCAACTGCGCGCCCACCTGCAGCAGGCGGGCGGCGTCGCGCGGGCTTGCCGGGCGTTGGGCGATCAGCGCCTCGGGCAGGTCGAAATCGAAATCGGCGAGCTTCAAAAACAATTCCTCAAGACAGGTCCCATTCGGCGCGCACGGCGGCGTCGGTTTCGCAGACCTGTCGCGTTCGCGCAAGGGCTGCGAAAGCGGGTATTTCGAGCAGGCAACGCAATGCCCACGCCGCCATCGCGCGTACGAGCGGCGAGGGGTCGTCGAGCAACTCTTGTGCGCAAGCTGCAAGCTCGGGCTTACCGCTGTTGCCGATCGCGATCAGCACGTTGCGCACGAAGCGGTCGCGGCCGATGCGTTTGACAGGCGAGCCGGAGAAGAGCGCGCGAAACGCCGCATCGTCGAGCTTCGCGAGGCTGGCGAGCGTGGGGGCGGCCAAATCGGCGCGCGCGCGGAAATCAGCGAGGCCGGTGGGTTTGGCGAATTTGTTCCATGGGCACACGGCAAGGCAATCGTCGCAGCCATATATACGGTTGCCCATGGCAGCACGGAATTCGCGCGCGATATGGCCTTTATATTCGATACTGAGATAGGAAAGGCACCGGCGCGCATCGAGCTGGTAGGGCGCCGGGAACGCGGCCGTCGGGCAGATATCGAGGCAGGCACAGCAAGTCCCGCAATGGTCGCTGTCGGCGGCATCCGGGGCAAGTTCGAGCGTGGTGAACACGGCCCCCAGAAAAAGCCACGAGCCGAATTCGCGCGACACGAGATTCGTGTGTTTGCCCTGCCAGCCGAGGCCGGCCGCTTGCGCCAGCGGCTTTTCCATGACCGGGGCCGTGTCGACGAACACTTTGCAGTCGCCGCCTTGCGTGGCGCATAGCCAGCGCCCCAGCGCTTTCAGCCGCTTTTTGAGCGTGTCGTGATAGTCGCGATGGCGCGCATAGACCGAGATTACCGCGCGGTCCTTGTGCAATAGATCGTCGAGCGGATTGTGGTCGGGGCCGTAATTGGCGGCGAGCACGATCACGCTTTTTGCTTCCGCCCATAAAGTCTGGGGATCGCCCCGCCGGTCGGCATGGGTTTCCATCCACCCCATGTCGCCGTGCCGTCCTGCGGCCAAAAACGCCGCAAGCCCGGCCTTTGCGTGCGGCAAAGCGGTGGCGGCGGCAAAGCCGACGGCATCGAAGCCCAGCGTCAAGGCCTGGGTGCGGATCGCGGTCGCGTCGGGGCTCGGCATCAGGGTTGCGGCAGGCCTTGCAAGAGGGCGCGGATCGGTGGGATTCTTGCATGGATTGGGGTCCAATTGGCAAACGAGGCTTGAGCTTGAGCGACACGATTCGATTTTTGTTGGGCGACCAGCCGGTCGAGATCGCCGATTGCGATCCGAACCTGACGGTTCTGGAATGGTTGCGCGGGGCCGGTGGGCGCTGCGGCACCAAAGAAGGCTGCGCCGAGGGCGATTGCGGCGCCTGCACTGTGGTGCTGGCCGAGCCCGATTCGGCGGGCGGGCTTGCCTACCGTTCGGTCAATTCCTGTATCCAGTTCGTCGGCACGCTCGATGGCACCCAGCTCCTCACGGTCGAAGATCTCAAACAGGGCAGCACGCTGCATCCCGTGCAGCAGGCGATGGTCGACCAGCACGCCTCGCAATGCGGCTTCTGCACGCCGGGCTTCGTGATGAGCCTGTTCAAGCTCTATCGCGACTATGACGGCCCGTTGCCGCCGTCGCGCGAAACGCTGGACCGGGCCCTTGGCGGCAATCTCTGTCGCTGCACGGGCTACCGCTCGATCCTCGAAGCGGCCGGGCGCATGTTCCAAAGCCCGCGCCCCGATGCGTTCGATGCCAAACGCGACGCGACTTCGGCTGCGTTGGCAAAGCTCGCGCGCAAATCCGGTCTTGCCTATCGCGATCGGTTTTTCGCACCCGCAAGCGTCGCCGAGCTGCAAAACTTGCTCGGCAAATATCCTGCCGCGCGTATCCTCTCGGGCGGCACGGATTTGGGCCTGGAAGTGACCAAGGCGCATCGCTCGCTCGAAACGATCATCTATCTCGGGCGCGTGGCCGAGTTGGCGACTGTCTCGCGCAGCGCCAGCCATCTGACGGTCGGCGCTGCCGCAACCTGGACAAACGCCGCGCGCGAACTTGTGGCGATTTGGCCGGGCCTCGACGAAATCATGGCGCGCTTTGCAGGCCCGCCGATCCGCAATGCGGGGACTGTCGGCGGCAATATTGCGAACGCCTCGCCCATCGGCGACGGCCCGCCGATCTTCTTGGCGCTCGATGCCGAGATCGAATTGCTGGGACCTGCGGGCACAAGACGCCTGAAGCTCGCCGATTTTTTCCTCGATTATCGCAAGACCGCGCGCGCGCCGGGCGAGATCGTGGCGGGTTTGCATGTGCCGCTGCCCAAGCCCGGCACGCTGTTCGCGGCCTACAAAGTTTCGAAGCGTCTCGACGACGACATCTCGGCCGTGTGCGGCGTGTTGGCACTCGAAATCGCTAACGGGAAAATCGTGCAGGCGCGCGCGGCCTTTGGCGGCATGGCGGCGATCCCGAAGCGTGCGCCTGCATGCGAAGCCGTTCTGCTCGGCCAAGTCTGGTCGCTCGAAACCGCCAAGGCGACGGGTGCCGCTTTGGCGAAAGATTTTGCACCGATCGACGATATGCGCGCCTCGGCTGCCTATCGCTTGAAGGTCGCAGCCAATCTCCTGCAGCGTTTCTGGTTCGAAACCGCAACCCAAACGGACGTACGCGCGGTGCATTATGCTTGAAACGTACAAGACCGTCGGCAAACCCATTGCGCACGACAGTGCGGCCAAGCAAGTCGCCGGCGAAGCGCTTTATATCGACGATATTCGTGCACCTGAAGGCACCTTGCACGCCTATTGCGTGCTGAGCACCAAGGCGCATGCGCGCATCGTAACGGTCGATCTTGCGCCCGCACGCGCCTATCCGGGCGTGGGTGCGGCGATTTCAGCCGCCGACATTCCAGGCAAAAACGAGGTTGGCCCGATCTACAAGGGTGAGCCGTTTTTGGCGCAAGGTATCGTCGAATATATCGGCCAGCCCGTGGTTGCGATTGCGGCAAGTTCGATCAAGATCGCGCGCGAAGCAGCGAATCTCGTGCGCATCGTCTACGAAGATCTGCCGCCGGTGCTGACGATCGAAGACGCGCTCGCCAAAGAATTCTACGTCGCCAAGCCCTACCAGATGAAAACCGGCGATGCGGCCGCGGCTTTGGCGGCCGCACCGCACCGCCTTAAAGGCACTTTCGCCAATGGGGCGCAGGACCATTTTTATCTCGAAGGGCAGATCGCCCTTGCCGTGCCGCAAGAGGGCGGCGAGATGGCGATCTGGTCGTCCACGCAGCACCCCACCGAAGTGCAGAAGATGGTGGCGGGTGCGCTTGATCTGCCGGCCAACGCCGTCACCTGCGAATTGCGGCGCATGGGCGGCGGGTTCGGCGGCAAGGAAACGCAGCCTGCGATCATCGCCTGCATTGCGGCGGTGCTGGCCTACACGGCGAAGCGGCCGGTCAAATACCGTGTGGATCGCGACGACGATTTTATGATGACCGGCAAGCGCCACGATTTTCTCGTGCGCTACGAGGTCGGTTACGACAACGACGGCCGCCTGCTCGCCCTCGATATTTCCTTTGCCGCGCGCGGCGGCCATGTGGCGGACCTCACCACGTCGATCGTGGACCGCGCCCTTTTCCACACCACGAACTGCTATTTCGTGCCGCATGTGACGGCGACGGGTTATTCGTGCAAGACGCACACGCAGTCCAACACGGCATTTCGCGGCTTCGGCGGCCCGCAAGGCATGCTTGCGGCCGAGCATGTGGTGGACCGCGTGGCGCGGCGCTTGGGCAAAGATCCGCTCGCCCTGCGCCAGCTCAATTTCTTCGGACAGGCCCCGCGCGACGTCACGCATTACGGCCAGCGCGTCGATGACTTCGTGGCCGACAAAATCGTGGCCGAACTTGCCGTCGATGTGGGTTATGCCGAGCGTCGCAAAGCTATCGACGCGTTCAATGCGAATTCGCCCGTGCTCAAGAAGGGGCTCGCGTTGACGCCGGTGATGTTCGGCGTGTCCTTCACGGCGATCCAGTTCAACCAGGCGGGCGCCCTCGTGCATGTCTATACCGACGGCTCGATTGCGCTCAACCACGCCGGTACGGAGATGGGCCAGGGGCTGCACACCAAAATCTGCCAGATTGTGGCCGACGAATTCGCGGTGCCGCTCGAGACCGTGCGCATCGCCGCCACCAACACCGGCAAAGTGCCGAATACGTCGGCCACGGCGGCGTCGGCGGGCTCCGACCTCAACGGCAAAGCCGCCCAAGCCGCCGCGCGCACGATCAAAGCGCGCATCGCGCAGCATCTCGCGGGGGCGGCCGGTCTGCCCGAATCGGACGTGCTGTTTGCCGGCGGCCAAGTGCAGGTGGGCGCAGCCTCACTGTCGTTCAAAGAGGCGGTGCAGAAGGCCTACAATGCGCGCATTCAATTGTCGGCGACGGGTTTCTATCGCACGCCCAAAATCCATTTCGACCGAGCCACAGCCAAGGGCCGCCCCTACTATTACTTCGCCTACGGGGCCGCCTATGTCGAAGCGACGATCGACACGCTGACCGGCGAGTATGCGTTCGACCGTGCCGAGTTGCTGCACGATGCCGGGCGCTCGCTCAACCCCGCCATCGATTTGGGCCAGGTCGAAGGCGGCTTCGTGCAGGGCATGGGCTGGCTTACGACCGAGGAAATCTGGTTCGATGCAAGCGGGCGTCTGCGCACGCACGCACCCTCGACCTACAAAATCCCGATCGCGCGTGATTTGCCGCGCCAGTTCCGCGCGCGCCTGTGGGCGGCGGGCGAAAACCGCGAAGATTCGATCCACCGTTCGAAGGCCGTCGGCGAGCCGCCTTTGATGCTCGGCAACGCCGCGTTTTTCGCGTTGCAGGATGCGGTCGCGGCTTCTGTTCCGGGGCGCGAAGCAATGCTGATCGCGCCGGCGACGCCTGAGCGCGTGCTGATGACGATTGCGTCGGCCGCACCATGACGCTGCTGCAAGTCCCGAGCGACGATTGGCTTGGCGCGCTTGCAAACGCGCGTGCGCAAGGGCTTGGCACGACACTCGTGACGATACTCGAAACGGAAGGCTCGGCCCCGCGCGAGGGCGGAACGAAAATGCTGGTCACTTCCGACGGTCAAACCGGTTCGATCGGCGGCGGGCATCTCGAGCTCAAAGCGCTCGAAAAAGCACGCGTGTTGCTGGCCGATGCGGCGGCCCGTCCGCAGATCGAGCGCTACGCGCTGGGGCCGGCGCTCGGCCAATGCTGCGGCGGCTCTGTTACGCTGCTGTTCGAGCCGTTTGCGGCGGCCGCGTGGAACGTCTGGATTTTTGGCGCGGGGCACGTGGGCAAGGCGCTTGTGCATCAATTGGCGGGCCTGCCGCTGCGCGCCGTCCTCGCCGATGCGCGGCCCGAGCAGTTCCCCGACGCGCTCCCCGCCAACTGCTCGAAGCTCGTCGAGTCCGTGCTCGAAGATGCGGTCAAAGACGTGCCGCCGGGGGCTGCCGCCCTTGTGATGACGCACAGCCACGATCTCGACATCATCCTCGTCGAGCGGCTCTTACGGCGCGGCGATCTTGCTTACGTCGGGCTGATCGGCTCGGCTTCCAAACGCAAACGCTTCGAAGCGCGCCTGTCGGCCAAGGGCGTCGATTGGAAAAATCTCGTCTGCCCGATCGGACTGCCCGAGATCGACGACAAACATCCGCACGCGATCGCGATCGGCGTTGCCGCACAGCTCTTGAAGCACCGGGCGGCCAGCACAGAAGCCGTCCGCCCGGCACCGGAATTGACTTCCGTTAGATCGCCGCGATAACCGCGATTTCCACGAGATATTGCGGGCCGGCAAGCTTGGCTTCGACGGTGGCGCGCGCGGGCGTGTGGCCGGCAACGACCCAGTCATCCCACACCGCATTCATGTCGGCAAAGCTGCGCATGTCGGCAAGCCAGATATTGGCCGACAGGAGCTTGGTCTTGTCGGTCGCGGCCATCGCCAGCAACTCGTCGATTTGGGCGAGGATCTGTTGCGTCTGTTTCTTGACGTCCGCCACGGGGTCGGCGGAGACTTGGCCTGCGACATAGACGGTCGAGCCATGCACAGTCGCCTGGCTCATGCGTGCGCCAGGCTTCAGATATTTGACGGTCATCGGAAAAACCTTTGTTACGTGGTGCCTTCTTGGCCGCGCGTTGCCCAGCCGGTGAAATGCTGCTCGAGCAGCACCGTCACGGCATACATGACGACGCCCATCACGGCAATCACCAGAAGCCCTGCGAACACCAGCGGCACGTCGAAGCGCGAGGAGGCCGCGATCATCAGATAGCCAATACCCTCGTTCGAGGCGACGGTTTCGGCCACGACCGAGCCCACGAAGGCAAGCGTGATCGAGACTTTGAGCGAGGCGAAGAAATAGGGCAGCGAGCGCGGAATGCCGACCTTCCACAGGATCTGCATCTTGCGCGCGCCCAGCGAGCGCAGCACGTCGCGCATCTCGGGCTCGATCGTGGCAAGCCCGGTCGCGACGTTCACGGCAATGGGCAGGAATGCGATCATGAACGCGGTCAAAATGGCAGGCACGGCCCCGATGCCGAACCAAATCACCAGCACGGGGACCACGGCCACTTTCGGCACCGAGTTGAAGCCGATCAGCACCGGATAGAGGCCGGCATAGACGACGCGCGAAGCGCCGATCAAAAGGCCGATGGCCATGCCGACGACCACCGCGATGCCGAAGCCGATCATCGTGGTGGTGAGCGTGAAGGCGGCGTTGTGCCAGATCGGGCCCCAGCGCAGCACGAGCGTATCGAAAATGATGCTCGGGCGCGGCAGGATGAAGACCGGGATCTTGAAGGCGATGCAGGCGATTTCCCAGAACACAAACAGGCCCACCACCGTCGCAATGGGGGTCACGTAGACGATCATTTTGTCTTTGTTCATGGCGGGGGAACTCGCAAAGCCAAGAGTGCACGGACGGAAAGACCAAGCGATGCAACGGCCATTCCAGATTCCAACCCGTTGATCTCGCTGGATTTGCGGGTTGAGCTGCCCAAATTTTAGGCGATTCTACTGGAATTGCGCAAGGTTCTTGCGGGCTCGGCGCGACGCGGGCTAGCAAGGGGCATGCAGATGGCTGAAATCTGGCCCGCTTTTGTAATCGCGTTCGGCTGTGGCCTTGCCGGTGCTGCGGCGATGGCGCGCCTGCGTCTGCTCGTCGACAAACCGAACGCGCGCTCCTCGCATATCCTGCCGACCCCGCGCGGCGGCGGGATTGGCCTCGTCGTCGGCGTCGTGGCGGGCTGCTTGTGGTTGGGGGCGGAGAGTGCCTGGGTCGGGCTTGGCGCCGGTGCCTTGGTGGCAGCCGTGGCCGGGCTTGCCGACGATGCGCGCGCGCAAGGGGCGTTCATCAAATTCGGCGCGCAGTTTCTGGCAGCTGGTCTGGCGATGGCGGGCGGGGCGGTGTTCGGGATCGTGCATGTGCCGGGGATCGGGCCTGTCGATCTCGGCGTGTTTGCAGGCCCGGTCACGTTCCTTTGGTTTGTCGGCCTTACCAACGCCTACAATTTCATGGATGGGCTCGATGCGTTGGCCGCCTCGACGGGGGCGGTTGCGGCCCTGTTTGCAGGCTTCGTGCTCGCGATCGACGGGCATCACGCCCTTGCGGGGCTTGCCTTCGTGCTTGCGGCCGCGTGCTTGGGCTTTCTGCCGCTCAATTGGCCGCGCGCGCGCGTTTTCATGGGCGACGTGGGCTCGCAGTTTCTGGGGTTCGCCTTTGCGGGGCTCGGCGTGCTCGCCGCCAATGCCGACTCAAGCGGCCAGCTTTTCTGGCTGGTTCCGCTGCTGCTCATGCATTTCCTGTTCGACACGATGCTGACCGCCGCACGCCGGGCGGCGGCGGGCGAAAACGTGCTCGCCGCCCATCGCGGGCATCTTTACCAGCTTCTGAACCAGTCCGGCGTGTCGCACGGGCGCGTGTCGGCGTTGCTCGCCTGCTTTGCAGGTTTGCAAGGGCTTGCAGCTATGTACCTGTCCACCAGCGTGGCTCTCGCCCTGCTCGCGGCGTTTGCGCTGCAGCTGGCTTACGCGCGCTTCGTGTTCAGCCGTGCGAGGGCGCAAACCCCATAGGCCGCATGCGCTCGACCGAGCGGGCCAGCGCCAGAATGTCTTCTTCGCGATGGCGGCGACCGACGATCTGCAAGCCCACCGGCAGCTGCGAAGCCGTCATGCCGCACGGCACCGAGATCGCGGGCAAGCCCACCATCGACACGAGGAAGGTGGGGGCGACCCAGTCGATATAGCTTGTGAGTTTTTTGCCCGCGATCGTCTCGGGATAATTCTGCTCGACGGGGAACGGGGCCACGGGCGAACACGGGCAGCACACGGCGTCGTAGGTCTCAAGCAGATCGGCCCAGATCTGCACCATGCGCGCACGCGCATGTTCGCCGGCCGCAATGTCCGTGGGGCCTTGTGCAAGCCCGCGCCTTATGTTGCCGGCGAGATTCGGATTGAAGCGTTCGACCAGATGCAGCCGGTCGAGATGCGAATGCACCATCCATTGGCCGCGCAACTGCAAGAAGGCCTCGCGCCCGAAGGCGAGATCCATGTCGGCCTGTTCGACGCGGGCACCCCAGGTGCCGATCTGGTAGGCGGCCGCCTTGCACAACGCCTCGACCTCCGCATCGACGCCGATGCGCGCGAAGTCGGCCACGTAGGCGATACGCATGCCTGCGACTTTGCCTTCGACGGCGGCGGGAAAATCGCGGCCGCCGAGCGGGAAGCTGCGCGCATCGCGCGGGCTTTCGCCGGCTATCGCCTGCAGCAGCAAGGCGCAGTCGGCGACGTTGCGCGCCATCGGCCCCGCGACCGACAGCATGTCGAACGCGCGTGCGGTCGGATAGACCGGGACCAAGCCCGGCGTGGGCCGCAAGCCGACCACGCCGCAGAAGGAAGCGGGCGTGCGCAGGCTGCCGCCGAGATCCGAGCCGTCGCTCAGCGCAATCATGCGCGCGGCAAGGGCAGCGGCCCCGCCGCCGGTCGAGCCCGAGGCCGACATTTGCGTGTTCCACGGATTGCGCGTGGCGCCGAACAGCGCGTTGACGGTGTTCGCACCGGCCGCATATTCGGGCGTGTTGGTCTTGCCGACGATCACGGCCCCGGCATCTTTGATGCGCGCGATCATGATGTGGTCTTGGGTCGGCACGTTGTCGGCCATCGTCGGCGAGCCGTATGTCGTTAGAATGCCGGCCGTCTGGTGCACGTCTTTGATGCCGATGGGAATGCCCGCAAGCGGGCCGGGATCGATGCCGGCCGCGACCTTGGCATCGACCGCCGATGCAGCTTCGCGCGCTTTGTCTTCGACGAGCGTGCAGATTGCGTTCAGCGTCGGGTTCTCGGTCGCGATGCGCGCCAAATGCGCTTCGAGCACCGTCGTCGCCGACAACGCCCCGGATTTGACGCGGGCGGCGATCTCGCCGGCGGACAGGCTGACGATCCAGGACTGGGACATGAAGGCGGCCTCGCTTTGCTCGAAACGGAAAGTGCGGGCGTGCGTCTTGCCTGCCCCGGACAGTTCCCGTACCTTCCGGCCATGCCTGATTCAAGTGCCGTTTTGCCCGCCCCGTTTTCGCAAGGCTGGCATTCTTCGACCTGCCCGCACGATTGCCCCAGCGTGTGCGCGCTGGAGGTCGAGCTGTTGGCCGAGGGCCGCATCGGCAAGGTGCGCGGCGCACGCGCCAACGACTACACGGCCGGCGTTGTCTGCGCGAAGGTCGCACGCTATGCCGAGCGCCAGCACCATCCCGACCGGCTCTCGCAGCCGTTGCGCCGCATCGGCCCCAAGGGCGGCGGCCTTGCGGCTTTTGCGCCGATTTCGTGGGACGAAGCGCTCGACGAGACCGCCGAGCGCCTGAAAGCGGCTTCGGCCAAATATGGGCCCGAGACCGTGTGGCCCTATTTTTATGCCGGTACGATGGGGCTCGTGCAGCGCGACGGCATCGAACGCTTGCGCCACACGATGGGTTATTCGCGCCAGTATTCGACCTTCTGCATCACCTTGCCCGATGCGGGCTGGAAGGCGGGGGCGGGCGTCAAGCGCGGCGTGGATGCGCGCGAGATCGCCGACAGCGATTTGGTGGTCGTGTGGGGCGGCAATCCCGTCTCGACGCAAGTCAACGTGATGACGCATATCGCGCGCGCACGAAAAGAGCGCGGTGCGAAGCTCGTCGTCGTCGATGCGTATATGACCGGGACGGCCCAGCAGGCCGATCTAGCCTTGATCGTGCGGCCGGGCACGGATGCGGCGTTGGCTCTTGGCGTGATGCATGTACTGTTCGCCGAGGGTTTCGCCGACCGCGCCTACATGGCCAAATACACGAAGGGCGCGGCCGAGCTTGAAGCGCATGTCGCGGCCAAAACGCCCGAATGGGCGGCCGAGATCTGCGGCGTGCCGGCCGACACGATCCGCGAATTTGCGCGCCTGTTCGGGCGCACCAAGCGCAGCTACATGCGCATGGGCTACGGTTTTGCGCGCCATCGCAACGGGGCGTCGTCGATGCATGCGGCAAGCTCGCTTGCAGCCGTCACGGGGGCGTGGGCGCATCGCGGCGGCGGGGCGATGTACGGGCAGTCGGGCTTGTACAAGCTCGACAAAACAATGATCGAAGGGCTCGACCGGCTCGACCCGAATGTGCGGATCCTCGACCAGAGCCGCATCGGCGCGGTGCTGACGGGCGATCCTGCCGATCTCGGATCGGGTCCGCCGGTCACGGCCCTGTTCGTGCAGAACACGAACCCGATGAACGTGGCACCCGATCTAGCGAAGGTGCGCGCCGGCTTCGGGCGCGACGATCTGTTCGTATGCGTGCACGAGCAGTTTTTGACCGACACCGCACGCCAGGCCGACATCGTGCTGCCGGCCACGACCTTCCTCGAGCACGACGATCTCTATACGGCGAGCGGGCACACCTATCTGCAGGTCGCGCGCAAGATTGTGGAGCCGTACGCGCAGTGCCAGCCCAACCACTGGGTGTTGCAGCAATTGGCCAAGCGCCTGGGTGCCGTGCATCCGGGCTTCGAGATGAGCGAATGGGAGCTCGTCGATTGGACGCTGAAAGCCTCGGGCCATCCCGGGGCGGCCGAGATTCACGCCAAACGCTGGCACGATTGCGCACCCTCGTTCGAGACCGGCCATTTTCTCGACGGGTTCGGCCATGAAGACGGCAAATGGCATTTCACGGCCGATTGGGCCGCGATCGGCCCTGAATGGTTGGGCATGCCAAGCCTGCCCGACCAGATGGGGTTCGATGCGCCGACAGCGGAAAAACCGTTCCGGCTTGTGGCAGCACCCGCGCGCAGTTTCTTGAATTCGACTTTCACCGAAACGCCGGGCAGCCAAGCGCGCGAGGGTGCACCGGCCGCGTTGATCCACCCCGACGATCTTGCGGAACTTGGGCTCGCGGACGGGGCGCAAGTGCGCCTCGGCAATGCGCGTGCGAATGTGCGCGTTCCGGCCAAAGCGTTCGACGGGCTCGTGCGCGGCACGGTCGTTGTCGAAAGCATTTGGCCGAACGGGGCTTATGCCGAGGGGCTTGGCATCAACGCGCTGACGGCCGCCGATCCGGGCTTTCCAGCCGGCGGTGCCGTGTTCCACGACACCGCCATTTGGGTAAGGCCTGCTTAAGCTTTAGAGCGTCGCCATGCCGCCGTCGACGATGAGCTCGGCGCCGAGCATGAAGCGCGATTCGTTCGACGCAAAAAATACGACCGCGTCGGCGATCTCGACCGGCTGGCCGAAGCGCTTGAGCGGCACTTGGTTGCGAATGCCTTCGGCCATGCCGGCGACGACGTCGGCGGGTAGGCCGAGCTTGCCGTAGATTGGCGTGCTTATCGGGCCGGGGCTGATCGCGTTCACGCGGATGCCGCGGCCGACCAATTCTCCCGACAGCGTGCGCGCGAGGCTCAGCAGCCCCGCTTTGCTCGCCGCATAGAGGCTGCTGTTGGGCATGCCGATATGCGCGTTGATCGAGGTATTCAGCACGATCGAGGCTTCGGCGCCGAAATGCGGCAGCAAGGCCTGGATCAGGAAATACGGGCCTTTGAGATTGGCGCCGATCTGGCGGTCGAAATCGGCTTCGGAAAAGCTATCGAAGGGGCCGAACAGGCCGATCCCGGCATTGACGAACAGCACGTCGAGCTTGCCGAATTCGGCGGCGACATCGGTAGCGAGTTTCTTTTGCGCGGCGACGTCGCCCGCATCGGCGCGCAATGCGACGACATTGCCGCCGAGCGACTTCTTGGCGTCGGCCAAGCGGCCTGCGTCGAGACCCGTGATCGCGACCTTGGCCCCTTCTTCGAGAAACCGGCGCGCGGTTTCGTAGCCAATGCCGGTGGTGCCGCCGGTGATCAGGGCGGTTTTGCCTTCGAGTCGTTTCATCAGTTTTCTCCTTGCGGGAAATCGGTGGATTATGTATCGTTCGGTATAAATAAGAAGGCGCCATTGCGGCGTCAAGCTTATTTTTACCGATAGGTACAAAATGCCGGCAGGCCGCCCGCGAAGCTTCGATACCGACGCCGCCCTCGACGCGGCGATGAATGTTTTTTGGCAGTATGGTTACGAGGGTGCCTCGCTCGACCTGCTGACCCGGGAGATGCAGATCAACCGGCCGAGCCTCTACGGCGCGTTCGGCGACAAGGCCGATCTGTTCGAAAAGGCGATCGCGCGGTACCAGGAAAAGCATGCCGGGCCGAATCTGCGCGCGCTGGCGCAAGCGCCCAATTTGGAAGCCGCGCTTGCCGATTTTTTCGCCGCTTCTTTGCGCCTCGTTGCCGGCAAATCGACGCCGCGCGGGTGCCTGGTTGCCTGCGTTCTGGCCGATGCGAGCGCCAACGATCCGCGCTGGCGCCGCCTGATGGCCACGACTGCGGCGGCCGGTCGCGCCCAGTTCGCGACGGCGCTGGAACGTTTTGTGTCGCCCAAGACCGCGCGGCGCCTCGGCAATCTGCTCGCGGTCTGCGTGCCGGGGCTGGCGGTTCTGGCCCGCTCGGGGGCCTCGGCACAGGAGCTGGCCGAAGCCTGCGAGGTTGCGCGTGCCGCCTGCGGCGCTGTTGGCATGGAAACTGCTTAAATATAATCGTTGTCGCAAGATTTACGCCCGTGTTCATACTCGAACACCGCGTTTCTTGGCGGACAGGTTTCTCCCCAACTTTGGGCCGGCGCTTTTTGCGTCGGCCTTTTTCTTTTTATGCCACCCTATGGAAGAGAAACAACGGCACGATAGAGTGCGCTCCGATGGCTTGGACCGAAAAACCCCCCGCGACAATTGTTACCCTTGCGGATTTAGCGCCGCTGTTGCGCACCGACTCCGCCAAATTTTTGGCCTCGGGCTATGCGAAGTTGCTGGCAGCTGCTGGCGGCGCCATTCCGTCCAAAGCAAGCCTCGATCTGTCGCCGATCGCGCGCATGCTGGCAGATGTTGCATTGGTCGCAATCGAAGCCCCCGACCGCTGCATCTTTCGGCTGGTCGGCGAGAACCTCAAAAACCGCATGGGCTTCGATCCGACGAATCTCAACTACTACGATCTCGTGCCCGACATCCGCCGCGGTTATGCCCAGCGCGCCATGAACATGGTGATCGGCCGCCCGATGGGTTTTCGCGCCGATATCACCCAGGTCTATTCGAGCGGCGAGGCGCTGACGATCGAAACGCTCGGCATGCCGCTCGCCTCGAACGAGTCGGGCGTCGAGGGCTTCATTCTGTTCGCCGACGAAGCGCAGTCGCGCTGGGACCGCCGCTTGGCGGCGGGTACCCGCCTCTTGGGGGCCAACGTGGTGCGCCGCGATCTTGTCGATATCGGCTTCGGCGTCGACGCGGATTTCCGCGACCTCGTCGAGACGTGAGTGCTGCCGCCTTGAAATAATGCTTGTGCGGCCACCGCGCGTCGGGGCAAATCTCGCGCACGTGTCGCTTTCTCTCTTTCGTGTGGATGGACCCAAAGCATGGCCGATGTCGTTGCGTTTCTGAAACTCACCTATGCGGGTGCGAACAAGATGCTGGCCGCCGCCGTGGCCAAGGCCGACGCGATGGCCGTGCCGCAATGCATTGCTATCGTCGACAATGGCGGCAATCTGCTGGCTTTTGCGCGCATGGACGGTGCGAAGCCCTTGTCTGTCGATTCTGCCACGCGTAAGGCGATCTCGGCCGCGTCGAGCCGCGCACCCACCGGCGGCATGGCCGAAGGGCTCGATATTCGCCTTGCCATCGCCACGCAAGGCAAGCTCCTGAACGTCAAAGGCGGCCTGCCGATCGTCGTCGACGGCCACACGATCGGCGGCATTGGCGTGGGTTCGGGTACGGGCGACCAGGATCTCGAAGTCGCCAAGGCTGGCGTTGCCGCACTTGCGGGTGCCAAGACCGATTTCTGATCAAGCCCCGATCTGATCAAGCCCCGATCTGATCAAGCCTCGGCGGGCCGCAGGCGCTGCATCAGCAGCACGGCGGCCCCGAGCCCGAGCCCGGTCAAATCGGTAACGGCACTCGGGAAGACGACGCAGGCGGCACCGGCAAGCAGCATGGTTTTCTCGAGCGTCGTGCAGCGGCGCAGGAAATAGCCGTGCAAGCCGCCCGCCAGCATCGCGATGCCGAGCGATGCGACGGCAAAGCCGCGCGCGATGTCGGTCCAATCGCCGATCATCAGCAAGGCCGGTTCGTAGACGAACATGAACGGCACCACGAAGCCCGCAGCACCGATCTTTACGGCCGCCCAGCCCGATGCCCAGAGATCGGACTTGGCGAGACTCGCGGCCGCGAACACGGCAAGCGCCACGGGCGGCGTGATCGCGGACAGAATAGCGAAATAGAACGCAAACATATGTGCGGCCGGTTCGACCACGCCGAGCTTCATGAGCGCCGGTACGAGCAGCGACACCATGATGATGTAGGCGGGCGTGGTCGGCATGCCCATGCCGAGCACGATGCCGGCCATCGCGGTCACCACGAGGGCCAGCAGCAGCGTGTTTTGGGCGAGGACCAGCACCCATTGCGTGAACTGGATGCCGATGCCCGTGAGCGCGATTACGCCGATCACGATGCCCGCACATGCGCACGCCATGGCGACCGACAATGCGTTTTTGGCACCGTCGATGAGGGCGTCGAGCACATGCCACCAGCTCAAGCCTTCGCGCGTGTTCTTGCGCATCAGCGCCACGGGGAAGCAAAGCAACGTGCCGACCAGGGCTGCAAGCGGCGAGGAATAGCCCGAAAACATCATGACCAGGATGGCGAGCACCGGGATGAACAGGTGGCCGCGCGCGCGCATCACGGCGCCCAGGCGCGGCGTTTCGGCGGCACTGAGACCCTTGAGCCCGTCGCGCTTGGCCTCGAAATGGACGGCGCCGAAACACGCGACGTAGTAGAGGAATGCCGGGATCAGCGCCCACAGCGTGACCTGGAAATAGGTCGTCTGCAGATATTCGGCCATCACGAAGGCGGCGGCCCCCATGATCGGCGGCATGATCTGGCCGCCCGTGGACGCAACGGCCTCGATCCCGGCCGCAAAATGCGGCTTGAAGCCCGAGCGCTTCATGAGCGGGATCGTGATCGGCCCGTCGACCATCACGTTGGCCACGGCCGAGCCCGAAATCGTGCCGAACAGCGAGGACGACACGACCGAAACCTTGCCGGGTCCGCCCGCCTGCCGCCCGGTCAAGGCGAGCGCAAAATCCATGAAGAGCTGGCCCGTGCCCGTGCGCTCCATGAACGAGCCGAACAGCACGAAGATCAGGACGAACGCCGCCGACACACCCAAGGTCGAGCCGAAGATCCCCTCGGTGGTCAGGTACGTCTGGTCGAGAAACGCGTCGAACGAGATGTTCGTGAACACAAGGCAATAGCCCATGAAGGCCATCGCCGTGATCGGCAAGGCCCAGCCGATCACCCGGCGCGTGGCTTCCATCACGAGCACGATCGCCAGCACGGCCATCGCTTTGTCCATGCTCGTCGGGTCGTCGATGTAGGGGATGCGGTTGATGAGGTAGCGGTAATTGACCCACAGATAGCCGATGAAGACGATGCTGCCCGCGATGCACAGCCAATCGAGCAGGCCGGGCGTTTTTGCGTCGTCTTTGGCCGCGAGCGGATAGAGCAGAAACACGAGCACCATCGCAAACATCAAGTGCCCGCCGCGGAAGAACAAGGCTTCGGGCGGGGCCGCGACGATCACCCACATATGCCACAGCGACATGGCTGCACCGATGGCGCCGACCAGCAGCGCCACCGCGCGCGCATAGCTCATGTTCTGCATTGTGTGTCCGCCGACCCCGCCCGCTCGCCGTCGTTTCGCCTACATGCGCACGCCGGCCTCGCGATAGAAGCGCACCGCGCCCGGATGGAAGCGCACGCCGATATCTTCGGCCATCATCGCCGGCGTCACGTTTTCCATCGCTTTGTTGACCGCCGACAGGTCGCGCATATTGGCGGCGATCGTGCGCAGCATCGTGTAGACGCGGTCTTCGGGCAGTTTGCACGACACGATGAGGTGTGCGGCATAGCCGATCTGCGTGGCGGCCTGGGTTTGGCCCGGATAGGTGTTGGCGGGCAAGGTCACGGCCGTGTAGCCCGCATTGATCTTCTTCATCGGCTCGACGGCTTCTTTGAGGTCGAGCACGCGGATCTTGCGCGACGTCGCGAGATCCATGACCGACGAGGCCGGGATCGTGGTGCCGAGCGTGAAGGCCTGCGCATGGCCGTCTTTCAGGAGAGACACGGCGTCGTTGTAGGAGGGCAGAAAGTTGGTGCGCACGTCGGAATAGCTCAAACCCGCCACGCGCAGGATGTGCTGCGTGATGATCTCGGCCGTGTTGCCGCGCGTCTGCACGGCGATCGCCTTGCCTTTGAGATCCTTGAGGCTGTTGATGCCGGAATCCTCGTTGACCACGACCTGGAAATACTGCGGATAGAGCGAGGCGAGCTGGCACACATTCGTGGTCTTGCGCGGATAGGGCTCGGCCCCGTTCACGCCGTCCACGGTCGAAATCGAGTTGCCGAAGCCGATCTCGGCCTTGTCCTCGTCGATGCCGCGCACATTGGCGATACCGGCCCCCGGCAGCGTCTGGATCGAGAGGCCGGGGATCGCGTTTTCCCACAGATTTTTGAGCGCCCCACCGAGCGGCACCCACACCCCGCCTTGCGGCCCGGTCATCAGGCGATAGCTGTTGGCGGTTTGGGCGGAAGCGGCAGTCGCACAGAACAGAACGCCGACACTGACGGCCAGCGGAACCAAGCGGCGGATCATCGCGTTTCTCCCTTGATCGTTTTCGGCCCTCTTGCGGGGCACTGCAATCAAGTGAACACGATAATCCTGCCGTGCGTCAATGAATCTCCGGATCGGGGATGGGGGCCGTACCGCGCAAAAAGTCGAAATCGCAACCTTCGTTGGCTTGCGTCACGTGGCGATGGTGCATCCAGCCGTAGCCGCGCGGATAATGCTCGGGCGGCGTCTTCCAAGCAGCTTTGCGCGCCGCCATTTCGGCCGCCGAAATCTCGAGATCGAGCCGGCGCGCGGGCACGTCGAGCGAAACGATGTCGCCGTCTTTGACGAGTGCGAGCGGCCCGCCCAACGCCGATTCAGGCGCGACATGCAGCACGCACGCGCCGTAGCTGGTGCCGCTCATGCGCGCATCCGAGATGCGCACCATGTCGCGCACGCCCGCTTCGAGCAGCTTCTTGGGAATCGGCAACTGGCCCCATTCGGGCATGCCCGGAGCCCCGAGCGGCCCCGCACTTTGCAGGATCAGCACCGAATCTTTCGTCGCCCCCAGATTGGGATCGTCGATGCGCGCGGCCATGTCGTTGTAGTTCTTGAACACGATCGCCGGTCCGCGGTGTTTGAGCAGATGCGGCTCGGCGGCCGGCGGCTTGATCACCGCCCCGCTCGGCGCCAAGCTGCCGCGTAGCACGGCAATGCCGCCTTCGGGCGCTGCCGGGTTTGCAAGCGTGCGGATCACGTCGTCGTTGTAGATCTCGGCCCCGGCGATGTTTTCACCGAGAGTCTTGCCGTTGGCGGTTATGCAGTCTTTGTGCAGGAACTTCTCGAGCTGGGCCAACAAGGCCGGCAGGCCGCCCGCATAGTAGAAATCTTCCATCAGATATTTGCCGCTCGGCCGCAGATTCGCGAGCACGGGCACGCGCTTGGCGAGCGCGTCGAACTTGTCGAGATCGAGTGCTGCCCCGATGCGCCCGGCCATCGCGATCAGATGGATGATCGAGTTGGTGGAACCGGCGAGAGCTGTCACGGTCATCACGGCGTTCTCGAACGCCGCCGTCGTCATGATGTCGCTGGGCTTGAGATCTTCCCACACCATCTCGACGATGCGCCGCCCGCAGGCGGCCGACATGCGCGGATGGTTCGAATCCGCCGCCGGGATCGAGCCGGCTCCTGGCAGCGTCATGCCGAGCGCTTCGGCCGCCGAGGCCAAGGTCGAGGCCGTACCCATGGTCATGCAGGTGCCGAACGAGCGCGCGATGCCGTCTTCGATTTCGACCCAGGCTTTGTCGTCGATGTTGCCCGCACGCTTCTCGGCCCAGTATTTCCACACGTCCGAGCCCGAGCCCAGCGTCTTGCCGTGCCAGTTGCCGCGCAGCATGGGCCCTGCGGGCAGGAAGATCGCGGGCAGGTTCATCGAAGCCGCACCCATCAGCATCGCAGGCACGGTCTTGTCGCACCCGCCCATCAGCACCACGCCGTCGACCGGGTTGGCGCGCAGCAATTCCTCGACATCCATCGACATAAGATTGCGGTAGAGCATCGTCGTGGGCTTCATGAAGGGCTCGCCGAGCGACATGGCCGGCATCTCCAGCGGAAAGCCGCCAGCCTGGTAGATGCCGCGCTTCACGTCTTCGACGCGGGATTTGAAGTGGTGGTGGCAGGGATTGGCGTCGCTGAACGTATTGAGGATCGCGATGATCGGCTTGCCCGCATAATCCTCGGCCGAAAAGCCCATCTGCTTGGTGCGCGAGCGGTGCCCGAACGAGCGCATGTCTTGCGCGCCGTACCAACGGTGCGAGCGCAGTTCTTCCGGCTTTTTCTTGTTGACGGCCATCTTGTTTCTCCCAACCTTCTTTGGAAGCAGCATGCGACGCCCTCTCCCGCCGCGTCAATCGATCCGGTAGAAAGAAACCATGAAAAATCTGCGAATCGACTCCGACCGTCTGTGGCAAAGCCTCATGGACATGGCGCGCATCGGCGCCACCCCCAAGGGCGGCGTATGCCGCTTGGCCTTGACCGATCTCGACCGGCAGGGGCGCGATCTGTTTGCGCAATGGGCGAAGTCCGTCGGCTGCACGGTCGAGATCGACCGCGTGGGCAACATGTTCGCGCGTAGGCCCGGCAAGCGCGCCGATCTGCCGGCTGTGATGACCGGCAGCCATCTCGACACGCAGCCCACCGGTGGCCGGTTCGACGGCGTGTACGGCGTGCTCGCAGGCCTTGAAGTGCTGCGCACGCTGGCCGACGCGAAGATCGAAACCGACCGCGCCATCGAAGTGGCCGTGTGGACCAACGAAGAAGGCTCGCGCTTTTCGCCGGCCATGATGGGCTCGGGCGTCTATGCGGGCGTATTCGCCCAAGACGAGGTCGATGCCAAACAGGATATCGACGGCGTGTCGTTCGCCCAAGCGCTCGACCGGATCGGCTATCGCGGGGCTGTCCCCGTCGGCGGCCGCGCAACGGCTGCGTATTTCGAAGCACATATCGAACAAGGCCCCATCCTCGAAGCCGAGAAAAAGACGATCGGCATCGTCACAGGTGCCCAAGGCCAGCGCTGGTACGAGGTCACGGTCGTCGGCCAGGAAGCGCATGCCGGTCCCACGCCAATGCTCCGACGCAAGGATGCGCTGGTGGGGGCTGCACGCATGATCGAGACGGTCAACGCGATCGGCCTCGAATTCCAGCCGTATGCGTGCGCCACCGTTGGCTTCATCCAATCTTCGCCCAACAGCCGCAACACGATTCCGGGCCGCGTATTCTTCACGGTCGATTTCCGCCATCCGGACGACAAGCGCCTGTCGGGTATGGATGCGGCCCTCAAAGAACGCTGTGCCGCGATCGCGGCATCTGCAGGGCTCGAACTCGAGATCAAGGATTTCTGGTACTTCCCGCCCACACCGTTCGCGCCGAGCTTGGTCGATGCGGTGCGCCAAGGGGCGGCGATGTTCGATTATCCGGCGATGGAGATCGTGTCGGGTGCGGGGCACGATGCGGTCTATATGGCGCGCGTCGCGCCCACCGCGATGATCTTCGTACCGTGCGTCGACGGTATCAGCCACAACGAGGTCGAGGACGCCAAGCCCGACGATCTTGCGGCGGGCTGCAATGTGCTGCTGCACGCGATCCTCGACGCGGCGAAGGCCTGATTGTCGTCCGATGCCTACAGCCTGCTGCGCGAGGGCGAGGCGTGCGTGAAACGCCGCGATTTTGCGGCCGCACGCGCGATTCTGGCGCACGCGGCTGAGCTTGCGCCGACGATAGCCCCCATCCATTCGCTGCTGGGCCGCGCACTTCACGGGCTCGGCGATGCGACGGCGGCGGTTGCCTCTTATCGGCGCGCGCTCGAACTCAGTCCGCGCGCGGGCGACGTCGAGCGGCGCTTGGGCAATGCGCTGCTCGATCTCGAGCGCCCGGCCGAGGCGGTTGCAGCCTTCATGCGTGCGACCGCGCTGGGTCCCCGCGACGGCGGATCGTGGTACGGGCTCGGGACCGCGCGCGCCGAGTGCGACGACGTCGCGGGCGCCGCCGATGCCTTCGCGCGCTGGGGCGAATTGCCGAACCCGCCGGGCCTCGATCCGCATCTGCATTTCTCGGCGATCGCGCGCCAGATCCGGCTCGACGATGCGTTTTTCGCCGGCTTGTCGACGGATTCAGGCTCCGCCCCTGAGGGCAGCTATATCGGCGGCGACGCGCCCATCTTTTTTGCCGCGGCCGATGCGGGCTATGCGGCGCGCTTCGTCGATCTACTGGCGGGCAATCTGGCCGCCCAAGCGCCGGGCATTGGCTTGCATCTGCACATCGTGAACTCGACGCCCGAATCCGAAGCGCGGCTTGCGCGGGTGCGCGATCTCACGCAAGGCCATCTCGATCTTGCGATCACGCGCGAGACGACCGACCTTGCGCGATTTGCACCCGCCGACGGCGATCCGTTCTACGCCGCCAAGACCTACTATTCCTGCGCGCGCTTTCTCGTCCTGCCGCATCTGATGCGCCGCTATCGGCGACCCATCCTGGTCTGCGACATCGATCTTGCCCCCACGCGCGATCCGCGCGCTTGGCTCGACGATCTCGCGGCAGTCGATGCCGGGGCCAATGTCAAAATCCGCTACGATTTTGCCAACCGCCTGCTCGCGACGTTGGTCTATTTCGGCGATACGCAAGCTTCCTTGCGCTATGCCGATCTGGTGGCGGGCTATTGCCGTCATTTCCTCGGAAGCCGCCAAGCAACCTGGACGATCGACCAAGTGGCGCTGCATGCGGCGTGGCTCCATATGCGCCGCAACGGAATGTGGCGAAGCTTCCGCGAATTTTCGCCCGAGACAATGAATTGGATGGACGATTCGTTTGCGCCCGAAGAAGCGGCCAAACGATTCTTGTTCGTATCGCTCTATTCGAGCGTGCCGAAAGTCTGAGCGCTCACAGCCCCAAATACGCCTGGCGCACGCGGTCGTCGGCGAGGAGCTCGGCCCCTGTGCCCTCGAGCACGATGCGGCCGTTTTCGAGTACGTAGGCGCGGTCGGCGAGCTTGAGCGAGACCGCGACGTTTTGCTCGACGAGCACGACCGTGAGCCCTTCGCTTGCAAGTGTGCGGATCGTGCGCAGCATTTCGCCGACGACGGCGGGGGCCAAGCCCAGCGACGGCTCGTCGAACATCACGAGGCTCGGCTCGCCCATCAGACAGCGGCCGATCGCGAGCATCTGCTGTTCGCCGCCCGACAACGTCCCCGCTGCCTGGCGCTCACGCTGTGCCAGTTTCGGGAAGAGGGCCAGAACACGCTCGAGATTCGCGTGGCGCTTGGCCTTGGCGCGCTTCAGCATGGCCCCGGTTTCGAGATTCTCGCGCACCGTGAGCGTGGGGAAAATTTGGCGACCCTCGGCGACTTGGCCGATCCCGAGTTCGCAGACCTTGTGGCTGGGCCAGCCCGCAATGTCCTGTCCGTGCCACAGAATGCGCCCACGCGCGGGCTTGTGGATGCCGGCGACCGTGCGGATCAGCGAGGTTTTGCCGGCCCCGTTGGCGCCCACGATCGCGACCACGCTGTGCGCTTCCACGCCGAGCGACACTTGGTCGAGCGCTTGCGCATCGCCGTGGAAAAGATCGAGCGTTTCGACCTTGAGCATCATTCGAGCGCTTCGGCCCCCAGATAGCATTCGAGCACGAGCGGATCGCGCACGACGGCAGCGGGTTCCCCTTCGGCGATCGCGGCCCCGTGATGGAGCACCAAGATGCGCTCGGCGAGCGCCATCACCGCGCGCATCACATGCTCGATCAGCAGCACGGTGAGGCCGCTTTCGGCCGCCAGCGCTTTGAGGATCGCGACGATGCGATCGGTTTCGGTGGGCCTCAAGCCCGCCATCACCTCGTCGAGCAGCAGGAGTTTGGGTTCCGTTGCGAGTGCCCGCGCCATCTCGAGGCGTTTGCGGTCGGGCAATGTGAGGCTTGCCGCGAGCTGGCGGCGCTTGTCCCACAGATCGAGGCGGCGCAGCGTTTCGCCCGCCGCTTGTTCGGCATTCGCCGGATCGCGATGGCGAAGCAGGGCGCCGATCTTTGCGTTTTCGAGCACGCTCAAACCCGGAAACGGCCGCACGATCTGGAAGGTGCGCGCAATGCCGGCTTGGCAGATCTTCTCAGGCGCCAGACCTGCGATCAGCTTGCCTTCGAAGGCGATGCTGCCGGTGTCGGGCGCATAGACGCCCGCGAGCAGATTGAACAAGGTCGTTTTGCCCGCCCCGTTCGGCCCGATGATCGCGTAGATCGCACCCTTGTCGAGACCGAACGAAACATCGTCGACGGCCGTGAGGCCGCGAAAGCGCTTCGTGACGTGCGCGACCTCGAGAAAACGGCTCACGGCGTTTCGAGCCCGAGTTTGCGGCGTAGCCACGGCCACACGCCCGAGGGGGCGACCCACACGATCGCCATCAAAGCGAGGCCGTAGAACACGGCCTTTGTGCCGGGCGCACTCAAGCCCGCTTCTTCGGTGGCGGCGATCAAGCCTTCGCCGAGCGGGGTGAGGATGAAGGCGCCCAGGATCGGACCGATCAAGGTGCCGAGCCCGCCGACGATGGGGGCGAGGATCATCTCGATCGAGCGCGACATGTCGAAGATTTGGGCCGGGAAGAGATTGTTGTAGTAGAAGGCGTAGAACGTGCCGCCGACGGCCGCCATTGCGGACGAGATCAGCACCGCCTTCATCTTGACCGCGAACACGTCGATGCCGAGGGCGCGCGCAGCTGCTTCGTCCTCGCGCACGGCGAGCCAGTAGTGGCCGATGCGCGCGGCGCGCAAGGTTGCGCACAGCCACAAGGCCCCCAGCATCAGCGCCAAGGCGAGATAGTAGAACAGCAAGGGTCCGCCGCGCAGGTTCCACCATTGGTGGGCTTGCTCGGCGCGCACGGGCAAGAAGAGCCCGCCCGCACGTCCCGTCCAATCCATATGGTCGAAGGCGATGCGCGTGAATTCGGCGAACGCGATCGTGAGCAGCGCGAAATAAACGCCCGCAATGCCGAAACGGAAGCCGAGCCAGCCGATCGCCGTACCGAACGCCATCGCGACGGCCATGCCGGCGAACATGCCCGCCCACGGGCCGATGCCGAACTTGGTCCACAAGGCCGCCGCGACGTAGGCGCCCAAGCCGACATAGAGCGAATGGCCCAGCGACAATTGGCCCGCGAAGCCCATCATGATGTTCCAGGCTTGGCCCAAATAGGCGAAGTAGAAAATCAGGATCAGCACCGACAGAAGATAGCGGTCGGCCGCCAGCGGTGCGGCCGCAAGCCCCACAACAAACAGGGCCAGCAGCAATTTGGCGCGGCCGTTGAGCGCGGCAAAAACGCTCATTGTTTGCGGCCCAAAAGGCCTTGCGGACGCAGCGCCAAGATCGCGATCAGGATCGCGAAGCTGAACATGCTCTTGGCCGAAGGCGCCACGAGGAACGAGGCAAACGCCTCCGACACGCCGATCAGAATGCCGCCGACCAAAGCGCCCGCCATCGAACCCATGCCGCCGACGATCACGATCGTGAAGGCGAGCAGCGTGAAAGCAGGGGCGAGCATCGGCGTTGCGTCGGCCAGCACCACCATCAAGGCGCCCGCCGCCCCAACGCACGCCATACCGAGGCCGAAAGTGAGCGCGTAGAGATGCTTGACGTCGAGCCCGACGATCGCGGCCCCGAGCAGATTGTCCGCGCACGCCCGGATCGCCATGCCTGTGCGGCTCCAGCGGAAGAAGGCGAACAGACAGGCGGCCACGACCAACGCGGCGGCGGCGGCATAGACGCGCACCTTGTCGATCAGCACGTTCGCCACTTCGTAGCTGTCGAAGCCGTAGGGCAGATTGGCGTGCCGCGTGTCGGGCCCGAACAGCATCAGCAAGCCGTTCACGAGCACGATCGCGAGGCCCACGAGCAGGATGAACTGCTCGTGCTCGGGCCGGCCCACGAACGGATTGATGAGATGGCGCTGCAGCAGATAGCCGAGGCCGAAAAAGCCGAGCCCGATCGGCAGCATCGCGAGGATCGGATCGAGGCCGAACATGGCGAAACCCAGAAACGCCAGATACATCGCCACGACCGCGAATTCGCCGTGCGCGAAATTGACCACGCGCACGACGCCGAAGATCACGGACAGGCCGAGCGCCATCAGCCCGTACACCAGCCCCGTCAGAACGCCTTGGACCGCAACCGTGACGTAGAATTCGAACGGCATCGCCGTTGTTCGATTCTTTACGTGCGGCCCTGCCAGCCCGGCATCGGCAGCACGGGCGCCATCGTGGCGGAGTCTTCGGGCAGCACCACGACCGGCGTGCGGCCGCGATTCTGCACGCAGGCCGAACCGATATTCGGGTTCTGGCCCTTCTCGTCGAAGCGGATCGGTCCGCCGATCATCACATGCTCGGTGAGGTTCGTGGCGCGGATCGCTTCCATGAGCGGCACGCCGCTTGTGGTGCCGGCGCGCTTGAACGCGTCGGCCGCGATCAGCAGGGCTTCGAACGTGAAGCCCGCATTGAAGCCGTCGGCGGCAAAACGATTGCCGGGATTCGTGGCGGCAAACCAACGCTCGAGGGATTGCGTCATCGCCGACTTCGGATTGACCCACGGCAGGTTCGAGACGTGGAAATCGGCGAGCGGCCCCAGCGCCTGGTAGAATTCCTCGTCGTACATGCCGGGGCTGCCGGGCGACACGATGCCCATCGGCTCGAAGCGCTGGCGCACCATATCGCGCACGAGCTTGATCGCGTCGGACGCGCGCGTGACGACCAGCACCAGATCGGGGCGCAGGCTGCGCAGGCGCGTGGCCTCGACCGACAGATCCTGCGCGCGCGGATCGTAGGCGATGCTCTCGACGAGCTGGAACGGCATGTTCGTGCGCGGAAAGATCGCATCCATCGCGTTGCGCTGCGCCTGGCCGAACGTGTCGTTGGCATGCAGGAACACGGCGCGCTTGGGATCGATCTTGGTGGCCGCAATCAGATTGTTGATGAGCCGCAAGCCGTTGGTCACGAGCTGCGGCCCGGTCTGGAAATTGCGGACCAGGAATTTGAGGCCCTGCTCCGTGATCGGCGGAGCGGCCGCGATATTCACGACGAACGGCACCTGGCGCTGTTCGCACACTTGCGCGATCGCCAGCGTGTGGCCGCTGTCGAACGCACCCGTGAGCACATGCGCGCCGTCGTTGATGAGCCGCTCGGCCTGGGTGCGCGCGATGTCGGCGTTCGATTCCGTATCGACATGCACGAGTTCCACCCGGTAGCCGAGCTCGGCCAGCACGCGGGGGGCGGCCAAAGCGCCGCGATGGCAGCTTTGGCCGGCCTGCGCCAACAGCCCCGAGCGCGGCAGCAGCACGCCGATGCGCAAGGTGCCGGCCTGCGCCGATACGATCGCCGGAGCGGCGAGGGCGGCGGAGCCGGCAGCGGCACCCGCCAATACGGCACGGCGCGAAACGCTTGTCTTGAGGGTCATGGCGGCAGCCTCCCGGCCAAGTTTGCGAATGTTTGCTTCGAGCCCGAGTGAAGCCCGCATCGCGCCCGAGCGTCAAGCGCGTCAGCAGGTCCAACAATAGGTTACCTTAAGCGACGATCCGCGACGGTAGCCTATTTATCCCATTGATTTTCTGCCAATGTAACCACGGCGACGAATTTGGGTTACCTATGCGCAAGCCCGTATTTGTCGGGGTTCCCCCAGAATTTCTCTTCACCTGTCAAACAGCGCCCGCCGCATGCGGCGATGGCCAAAATAGAGCATATTCCTAGTAAAAAACAAGCTGTGGCGCCCACTAACGTCGGCGCTTCGCTCACCCCACCGTTTCGGGCGTGAGGTCCATTTTGACGGCGTAGCGCGTGAGGTGGCGTCGATGATTGTGCTTCCAAAACCTACGACGGTAGCAGCCGGGGAATCGGTACGTTGTTTTTACGTTGTAATTTTTCTTGACAGATAATGCGTGTATCTCCACTTTGGGTGACGCAGCGAGTCGGATGGCTCGTCTGCTTAACCGTGGTCGCGGAGCGACCTACAGAGAAAGGAACTACGGTCATGGCCGTTAAAAAATTGATTCTTAAGGCGACAATCGCTCGCCGACTCCCCGATCCGAACTTCTCGGAACCAGGCAATAATTTTGAACACTGGGTCGGTTTCATCCGGGCGCAGGATTTGGTGCCCGACGTGTCTTATGGGCCAAATGCCCGAAAGCCGAACACGCGGCGCAGTCTTTACCAAAAAGTGCAGAACAGTCTTCGCAATATCGACTGCGAAGCAAACACATTTCATCTCAAGAACAATGGCATCACGATCAATGCGAAGTCGGTTCGTAAAGGTCGCGAGGGCTATCGCGACATCGACGGGCAGAAATACGGGTTCATTGAACTTGAAGTGCATCTTCCCGATGAGGAAGCGCACGGCATCCTCAATGGCGGCCATACGTATGAAATCGCGGTCAAAGAGCTAGAAGCCGGGAACATCCCGCCTCGTCAGCATATCCCGTTTTTTATCCGGACAGGCGTGCCGGACGCTTGGCTGCCCGAGATTGCTGGCGGGCTCAATACCTCATTGCAGGTACAGGATATGTCCCTTGACGACCTTGCCGGCGCCTTCGAGTGGATCAAGGACGAACTCAAGGGTATGCCGTACTACGATAAAATTGCGTGGTCGGAAAACGACCCCGGAGTCTTTGATGCACGCGATATCGTTAGCATTATCGGCTGCTTCGACATTGAGGGCTATCCAAACAAGGATCCAGAATGCCCTGTTGAGTGCTACGAGAAAAAGTCAAAGGTTCTCGACGCGTTTCGAAATGATGCTGAAACAAACAATGGTAAGCGCTTCAAGAAGCTTCGCCCGATCCTCAAAGATATCCTCAAACTCTACGACATGATTGCAGCGGAATTTCCAGAGATTCACAACAAGGCGAACAAAGGAAAGTCTGGTGCGTTGGGGATCTGTGACCACCGTAACGGCAAGCCGTACGAGTTCGTGTTCAGCGGCAAGAAGGGAAAGACGCGGCTCATGACTGGTGCGCTTTACCCGCTTCTCGGTGCATTTCGTTGGATGGTTGAACTGGACGCGAAATCAGGTACTTATTTCTGGCGTGGTGGCTTCAAAGCAGTTGAGCAGCGGTGGCAGGCGACCGCCCAACAGCTTATCCGCACAACGCTCGAGAAGGCTCGAGAGACGAACAATAGCCCCAACGCGATGGGTAAAAGTCGTACGCATTGGGGCACATTGCATCAGACGGTCGGTTTCGCAGACCTGATGCAGAATCAGCGGACGTCGTAACTTCGAAATACCAAAAGAGATGGCCGGGGGATCTCTACCCTCGGCCATTTCCATCTGTGTTAACCGGTCGCCCCTCGAAGAGATCATTCTGCAAGATATTTTATAAAACCAATGGAGCGAGTCCAAAAAGCATATCGCATTTAGCTACCTGCAATACCTCTAAGTTCAATTCACCTTTTTAGAACGGTATGCTGCATTACCTAACCTTGTTGTAGCCCCCTAATTTCCGGACACGGCCTACCGGGTTTTGCGATCCGCGATGAACTCGCGAGGTGAACGATATCCGAGAGCGCGATGCGGGTGAACGGTGTTGTAGTGCTCGAACTATTTGGGC
>Ga0315907_10001115_pt1 | contig 36937 bp, 30 predicted proteins | sample LakEriMetagenome_3_FD_203525 | JGI IMG/M metagenome (GOLD analysis project Ga0315907, IMG submission 203525) | Freshwater fungal communities from buoy surface, Lake Erie, Ohio, United States - Buoy 12 MA123 | ecosystem: Environmental > Aquatic > Freshwater > Lake > Lake biofilm | place: USA...
GCATCCGGCTTCACCCTTTGGCTGCGCCATCGTTGCCCTCGGTCCAATGAAGAAAACGCTGAATCCTATAGCTCAAATGGAATCGGTGCAGGCCAAGTTCAATAGGTCATCTGGGAAATACGGGCTATTACGTCCTGTTACCGAAGCAGCCCTTTTCTTTCGCCGTTCGACACATTACATGATTTCCGCATGGCATAGGTGGTATGCAAACTCTGCCACGCTTGGCGCGGGGATTGCTAGCATTGGCCTGAATTCAACACACTCCGACGGTAGTCAGGTCCGCTCATCTCTTGAGCACGTTCGCAGATAAGGCAGCCAGACCATGCGCGTGATCACCCAACTCGCCATCATCGCGGTTCTCGGCGCTGCCGGCGGCGGCGGTTGGTATTATTACCAGAATATGGGCGGCCAGGCCGTTGCCGCCGCACCGGCCGCACGGCCGCAAGCGCCCGCGGTCGGGGTCGAATACATCAAACCAAAGCGCCAGTCGGTGGTCGAAAAGGTCGAGGCCGTGGGTACGGCGCGCGCCAACGAATCGGTCGTCGTCGCCGCCAAGCAGACCGGCAACATCGCGCGCATCAATTTCCAGGAAGGCCAGACGGTGCGGGCCGGGGCCGTGCTGATCGAACTCGAAAGCCGCGAGCGCGCCGCCGACACCGAGGCCGTGCGCGCCGAAATCGCGCAGTCGCGCGCCCTCGCAGACGAAATCCGCCAGCAGCTCGATCGCGCGCGTGCGCTGCGCCAGAGCGGCAACGCGCCCGAAGCGCGCGTCGACCAGCTCGAAAGCCAATTGCGCGCCGCCGAAGGCCGCGTGCGCCAGAACGAATCGCGCCTGCGTGCGGCCGATGCGCGCTTCGAAGATTTCCGCATCACGGCCCCCTTCGAGGGCCGCGTGGGCCTGCGCCAGGTCAGCCTCGGGGCATTGCTGCAGGCAGGCACGCCGATCACCACGCTCGACGACGTGCGCGTGATCAAGATCGAATTCTCGGTGCCCGAACAGTTCTTGGGGCAGCTGCGCGTCGGCCTGCCGGTGGCGGGCATCACGCCGGCCTTCGCGGGCCGCGACTTCAAGGGCGAGGTCAGCGCCATCGACACGCGCATCGATCCCGCCACGCGCGCGGTGCGCCTCAACGCCTCGTTCGACAATACCGAAGGGCTCTTGAAGCCCGGCATGTTCCTTACGATCTCGCTGTCGGTCGCCACGCGCGAAAACGCGCTCGTGGTGCCCGAAGACGCGCTTGTGGCCGAGGGCGTGCGCCAGTTCCTGTTCATCGTCGTCGACGGCCGCGCGCAGCGCCGCGAAATCAAGCTCGGCATGCGCATGCAGGGCGAAGTCGAGATTCTGAGCGGCATCGGTGCGGACGATTCCGTGATCGTGCGCGGCCTGCAGCGCGTGCGCCCGAACCTGCCCGTCGCCGCCCGCCCCTTCACCCCGCCTGCTTCCTGAGCTCTCGCGCGTCGTCTTTCCCGCCTCCCACAGCACAAAGCGGAAAAAACATGCTTCTGTCCGACGTTTCGATCAAACGCCCCGTCTTCGCGACGGTGATCAGCCTGCTCATCGTGGTGCTCGGCGTGGCGGCCTTCTTCCGCCTGCCTGTGCGCGAATATCCGGCGATCGATCCGCCGATCGTGTCGGTCACCACGGTCTACAAGGGCGCTGCCAACCAGGTCGTCGAAACGCGCGTGACCGAGATCATCGAAGCGGCGGTCGCCGGCATCGAGGGCGTGAAGTCGATCAACTCGCAGAGCCGCGAAGAGCGCTCGTCGGTCACGATCGAATTCCGCCTCGGGCGCGACATCGACGCGGCCTCGGCCGACGTGCGCGACCGCGTGGCGCGCGTGCGCGCGCGCCTGCCCGACGGCGTGGACGATCCGATCATCGCGAAGGTCGACGGCGACCAGCGCGCCATCGTGTGGTTCACGCTCTATTCGGAACGCTACAACCAGCTCGAACTCACCGATTTCGCGCGCCGCAATCTCGTCGATCGTCTGTCGATCGTGCCGGGCGTGGCCCAGGTCAACATCTCGGGCGAGCGGCGCTTCTCGATGCGCGTGTGGCTCGATCGCCAAGCGCTCGCCGCGCGCGGCCTCACGGTCGACGACGTCGAAGCCGCGATCCGGCGCCAGAACGTGGAGCTGCCGTCGGGCCGCATCGAGTCCACGCAGCGCGAACTCACCGTCAAAACCGACTCGCGCCTGTCGAATGTCGAGCAGTTCAACAACGTCATCGTCGCCACGCGCCAGGGCTACCAGATCCGCTTGGGCGAGGTCGCGCGCGTCGAAGTGGGGGCCGAAGACGAACGCTCGGGCCTGCGCGCCAACGGCAACACGGCCGTCGGCCTCGGCATTCTGCGCCAGTCGACCGGCAATACGCTGTCGGTCGCCAAAGGCGTCAAAGCGGAGATGGACCGCCTGCGCGAGACCTTCCCCGACGGCATCAATTTTTTGATCGGCTACGACGAATCCGTGTTCATCGAACAGTCGATCTACGAGGTCTACCACGCGTTCGGCATCGGCATTCTTCTGGTCGTGGCCGTCATCTTTGTGTTCCTGCGCTCGTGGCGCGCCACGATCATTCCGGCGGTCGCGATTCCGGTGTCGATCATCGGCTCGTTCATCGTGCTGGGGGCCCTCGGATTCTCGCTGAACGTGCTCACACTCCTCGCCTTCGTGCTCGCGATCGGCATCGTCGTGGACGACGCGATCGTCGTGCTCGAGAACATCCATGCGCGCATCGAAAAAGGCGAGCCCGTATTGCTGGCCGCCGTGCGCGGTGCGCGCCAGATTTCGTTCGCCGTCATCGCGACCACGCTCACGCTCGTGGCCGTGTTCCTGCCGCTGTCGTTCATGGAAGGCAACACGGGCCGACTGTTCACGGAGTTCGGCATTTCGCTTGCCGCCGCCGTGCTGTTCTCCGGCCTCGTGGCGCTGACCTTGTCGCCGATGATGTGCTCGAAGCTGCTCGTGGCGCATGCGGGCGAAAGCAAGTTCTACACGATGACCGAGAAGGTCTTCGTCGGCATGAACAACGTCTATCGCTGGATGCTGGAGCGCTCGCTGCGGGCACCCGTGCTGGTGCTCGCGATCGGCTTTGCGCTGTGCGCTGCCGCCTACGGCTTCTGGGCCGTGCTGCCCAAGGAGTTCACGCCGACCGAAGATCGCGGCAACGTCGTGATCCCGGTGACCGCGCCCGAGGGCGCTTCCTTCTCCTACACGTCCGATGCCGTGCGCCAGATCGAAAGCATCCTGCAGCCCTATATCGACAAGGGCCAGGCTGCCGTCATCATGGGCAACATCGCACCCGGCTTCCAGCGCCCGGCGCCCGTCAATTCGGGGCTGCTGTTCTTGCGCCTGAAGCCGTGGGGCCAGCGCTATCCGGGCTCCGAGACGGGTGCGCCGCCGCCCGAGGGCAAGGAAATCACGCAGCAGCAGATCGTGCGCGAGATTTTCCCGCGCATCGCCAACCTGCCGGGCGTGCGCGCGTTTGCGATCAACCCGCCGTCGCTGGGCCAGCGCGGCTTCCAGCCGCCGATCCAGTTCGTGCTCGGCGGCTCGGACTACGAAACGCTGCGCGGCTGGCGCGATCTCCTGATGCAGCGCACGGCGCAGGATCCGCGCTTCCTCAACGTCGATTCCAACTACCGCGAGACCAAGCCCGAACTGCGCGTGCGCATCGACCGCGCGCGCGCCGCCGACATCGGCGTGTCGATCGAGACGATCGGCCGCACGCTGGAGACGATGTTCGGCGCGCGCAACGTGTCGACCTACGTCGATCGCGGCGAAGAGTACAACGTGATCCTGCAGGCACGGCTCGCGGACCGCGCCACGCCGAGCGACCTTGCGAACGTATTCGTGCGATCGAGCACCACGCAGCAGTTGATCCCGCTATCGACGCTCGTGACGCTCACGGAAGCCGCCGGCCCCGCCGAACTCAACCGCCTCGACCGTCTGCGCGCGATCACGATCTCGGCCTCGCTTGCACCGGGCTTCACGCTCGGCGAAGCGCTGACGCTCATGGAGAGCTTCGCGCGCGAAGTGCTGCCGCCGGAAGTGCGCATCGGCTATCTCGGCCAGAGCCGCGAGTTCAAGGAATCGGCCTCGTCGATGTACTTCACCTTCGGCTTGGCCCTCCTCGTCGTGTTCCTGGTGCTTGCGGCCCAGTTCGAAAGCTGGATCCATCCGCTGATCATCATGCTGGCCGTACCGCTCGCGTTGACGGGCGGCCTGGGTGCGCTGTACCTCACCGGCATCTCGCTCAACGTCTACAGCCAGATCGGCATGATCCTGCTGATCGGACTCATGGCCAAGAACGGGATTCTGATCGTCGAGTTCGCCAACCAGCTGCGCGACGAAGGGGCCGACGTGCGCTCGGCCGTGCTCGAAGCGTCGGTCGCACGCTTGCGCCCCATCCTGATGACCTCAATCGCGACGGTGTGCGGTGCAATCCCGCTCGCCGACGCGCGCGGCGCTGGTGCCGAGAGCCGCGAGGCGATCGGCTGGGTCATCATCGGCGGCGTGTCGTTCGCGACCGTGCTGACAAGCTTCGTGATCCCGTGCCTCTATCTGCTGCTGGCGCGCTTCACCAAGCCCGCGGGCGCCATCGCCCAGCGTCTGGCGCAGCAGGAGCGGTCGCACAAGGGTGCCCACCCCACGCCGCACGCGGCCGAGTAAAGCGGCTGCGCACGGGCACGCGCGTGGCGCAAAGCTTCGACGTTGCGGTCGTGGGTGCGGGCATCGTCGGCGCTTCGGCCGCGATGGCACTCGGCGCCACGCATCGCGTGCTGCTGCTCGAAGGCGAAAGCCAGCCCGGCTACCACACGACCGGGCGCTCGGCCGCCGTGTTCGAGGAGGCCTATGGGCCCGCCGCCATCCGCAAGCTTGCCAATGCCAGCCGCGCCTTCCTCGCCGATCCGCCGCCGGGTTTTTCGGAGCATCCGTTGCTCAAGCCCCGCGGCGTCGTGTTTGCCGCCGCCGCCGCCGCCAGTGCCTCGATCGACAAGGCGCTGATCGACGCCCTGCCCGGCACGGTCGTCGAAATCGAGCGCCGCGAAGCCGTCGCCTTGTGCCCGGCGCTGGATGCCGATTGGCTCGACCGCGCCCTCTACGAAAAGGGTGCCATGGACATGGACGTCGCCGCGATCCATCGCGGCTACTTGCGCAAATTTGCGGCGGCGGGCGGCACGATCGTATGCAACGCCGCCGTGAGCGGCCTCAAACGCGCCGGATCGAGCTGGCGCATCGCGACGGAAGCAGGCGATTTCGAAGCCGCGCACATCGTCAATTCGGCCGGTGCCTGGGCCGACGTAATCGCAGCGCTTGCGGGTGCGGCATCCATAGGGATCGAGCCACGCCGGCGCACGGCCCTCGTGTTCGCGGCCCCCGCCGACGCTGGCCCCACGCACGCCTGGCCGATGGTCTGCGAGATCGACGAGGCCTTTTATTTCAAGCCCGATGCGGGCCTGCTGCTCGCCTCGCCCGCCGACGAAACGCCGTCCCCGCCGTGCGACGCGCAAGCCGAAGAGATCGATGTTGCGACGTGCATCGACCGGCTCGAGACCGCCACACGGCTGCGCGTTGCCGCCGTCAAACGCAAATGGGCGGGCTTGCGCTGCTTTGTTGCCGACCGCCGCCCGGTGCTGGGGCCCGATCCGGCAATCCCCGGCCTCCATTGGGCGGCCGCCTTGGGCGGCTACGGGATTATGACCAGCCCCGCCACGGGCCGCATCGTCGCGGCCGGCGTGCGCGGCGAAGATCTGCCCGCCGACTTGATCGCGGCCGGCTTCGCGTGGACCGATTTTTCGCCCGCACGCCTGAGCCGTTGATCGCCTGCGCGCGAAAAACCCCGCGCGCACGTACCCCGATAAGCGCTAGATTGGCAAAGTTGGATTCGAAAAGCCTGCCCGGATATTGCCGATGCGCCCGATGCTCTCTGTTTTTGCTGTTTTTCTTGCTGTTGCCGGTGCGGCCCCCGCTTCGGCCCAAACGACGCCCGCCGCCCCTTCGCCCACGCCGGGCGAAACCGTCGATCTGCGCGCACCCGGCCGGCTCAACGCGCAAGCCTATCGCGACGTGCCCGCGACCGGCTCGGTACGCGTGCGCCCCTACGACGACACGCGCGAAAACCGGCGCCTGCAGACGCAGATCGAGCGCGCGGTCGAGCGCAAAGGCCGACGCATCGAAGACAAGGCAGCCGACCTTTCGCTGAGCTTCGAGATCGAAGTGCGCCAGGTCGGGCGCGCAGGGCCGCCGCAGGGCATCGGCAGTTTCACAGCCGACCGCAACGACGCACGCCTGCGCCTCAATCTCTATTCCAATTCCGAGGACAGCCTCGTCAATCCGCGCCGTGCCGAACTCGGCAGCTCGGGCTCGGTGCAGTACACGATGGTGATCTCGCTCGACGATGCGCGCGGCACAAGGCTGTGGCAGGGCACGGCCACCTTGCTGGGCGCCCCCGGCGACGAGACCAGCGCCTACGGCTCGATGGCGCGCGCCCTCATCGACGAATTCGGCCAGACCGCGCGCCAAAAACCCTTCCGCGTCGAGTAGCAACAATGGCCGCGAAGGATCATGGCCACGACGACGACCATCACGGCCACGATCATCACAGCCATGACCACCACGGCCACGACCACGCGCATCGTCACGGCCACGGTCATGCGCATCTGCCTGCCAGTTTCGGCCGCGCGTTCGCGATCGGCATTGCACTCAATCTCGGTTTTGTGATCGTCGAAGCGGGCTACGGCATCGTCGCCAACTCGATGGCGCTGCTGGCCGATGCAGGCCACAATCTTTCGGACGTGCTGGGCCTGTGCGTGGCGTGGCTTGCGACCGTGCTTGCACGGCGCAGGCCTTCGGCGCGCTACACCTACGGCCTGCGCGCCAGCTCGATCCTTGCGGCCTTGTTCAACGCGGCGTTTTTGCTCATCGCCGTCGGCGCCATCGCGTGGGAGGCGGCCCAGCGCCTTTTCGATCCTTCAGGCGTAGAAGTGGCGGCCCCCACCGTGATGGCGGTTGCGGCAATCGGCATTGCGATCAACGGGGCGACCGCGTGGCTGTTCGCGCGCGGGCGCAAAGGCGATCTCAATATCAGGGGCGCTTACCTGCACATGGTGGCCGACGCCGCGATCTCGGCGGGCGTGGTGGTGGGCGGACTTGCCGTGCTGCTGACAGGCTGGGCCTGGATCGACGGTGCGGTCGGGCTCGCGATCTGTGCGGCGATCGTGTGGGGCACCATGAGCTTGCTGCGCGAAAGCGTGGCGTTGTCGCTGGCGGCCGTGCCCGCAAACGTGGACCCGGGCGACGTGCGCGCGTTCCTCGCAAGCCAGCCCGGCGTCGCGGGCCTGCACGATCTGCACATCTGGGCGCTCGGCACCGACCAAACGGCGTTGTCGGCCCATCTCGTGATGCCCGCAGGCCCGCCCGGCGACGCGTTTTTGGGGGCACTCTGCGCGCAATTGCGCACGCGTTTTTCGATTGCCCACGCGACAATTCAAATCGAGACGGATGCAAGTGCGTGCGCACTCGTCGCCTGCGGTGCGGCGTAAAGCGGCACGCAGGCGCCCGATGCAAAATTTTTTGATCGCGACCTCGGATCCATCTGGGTCGAATGGGACGCGATTGGAGGATTTGGTAATTTATCCTATAACAGTGTATTTGCTCAGTTCTTGAAATATTCCTTTTCCCGTGCTTTGATCAAGCATCGCTGCTGGTTTTATCCCCGGCCGCGTCTGCTGTTTGACATGTGAAGAAAGACGAAGCGGATCCCACTCAAACGCGGGTCTTGCAACATGTAACCTTCAATCGCCGTCGTGGTTACATCTATGTAATATCAATGGTTTGATTGGGCGACGGTCGCTGTTCGTCGCGTTTGGTAACCTATTTCGGGCGGTTGGGCCTTGCCCTGGGGCCTGGGCTGGGGTACCCCCGGAGCATGCTTGAAGCTGCCGCCATCGACCAGGTTTCGGCGCGGATTGCCGAGATTGCGGCAACCGCGATCGTGCCACGCTATCAGGCGTTGGCGGCGCACGAAATCGCGCTCAAAGGCCCTAGCGACTACGTGACGGCCGCCGATCTCGAGGCCGAAGCGCTGCTCGAGCGCGCGTTGGCCGACATTCTGCCCGGCAGCGTCGTGGTCGGCGAGGAAGCCGTTGCCAAAAACGCAAACGTGCTCGACCGCCTTGCCGAGGCGGGACCGGTGTGGATCGTCGATCCGCTCGACGGTACGGGCAATTTCGCGCAAGGCCGGCGGCCCTTCTGCACGATCGTTGCATTGGCGATCGCCGGCAAACCCGTGGCGGGCTGGATCTACGAACCGCTCTCGGGCGATCTTCTGGTTGCGGTGCGCGGGAGCGGTGCGCAGTTTCGGGGCACACCTGCAAAGCTTGCCGGCGGCACGGTCGGGGCGGTCTACGGCAACAAGCTGCGCAAGCGCGCGGTTGAGAGCGAGCGGTTCGCCGGATTCGTGGACGAGCGCTGTGCGGGCGCGGTCTATCTCGACCTTGCGCGCGGGCGCATCGGCTTCGGCGTGTTCACGCGCGCATTGCCGTGGGACCATGCGGCCGGCTGCCTTGCCGTCGCCGAGATGGGCGGCGTGTCCGCCTTCATGGACGACCGCAGCGCCTACGACGTGCGCCGCCATGTGGGGCCTCTGCTGCAGGCGGCAACGCAAGAAGCGTGGGACGATATCGCTTCCGTGCTGGCCGATCAGGAAAACGCCGCGAGCAACGCACCGTAGGCGGCCAAGCATACGACCGCCCACGGCAGATTCCAGCGCGCGAAGATGGTCGGGTTGCGTCCCAGAATGCGGCCCAGAATCATCGAGCCGCCCGAATAGGGCGACAGGGTTGCCGACAAAGCCCAGCCGACCTGGATCGCGAGCACGAGCCCCAGGGCGGACAGCGGCGAGGCCTGCATGCCGAGCACAGCACCGCCCGCGATCGCACTCGTGATCAGCGCCACGATGCCGAATTGCGAGCCCACGATGATGAAGAGTGCGATCGCAAGGGCCAGCACCGGCCCCGGCAAGGCGAGCGCATCGAGCAAGGCCGATACGCCGAGGCTTTTGAGCAGGACCGCAAGTGTCACGCCCAAAGCACTCGAGGCCCCCAGAACCACCTGTTCGCCGCGCATGTCCGGTACGTAAGCCGCAACATGGCGGCGCAGGCGCAAGCCCCAGATGCTGGTGGCACGCACGAAACCTAGCTTCGCATATTGCAACCAGAGCCAGCAGAGGGCAAACAAGGCGGCAACCCAGGCAATCGCCTCGACCATGCCCATGCCGCTGACCGCTTTGAGCGTAAGCACGCTCGCCACCAGGCCCGCGATGATGAACAGCATCGGGGCTGCCTGGCGTGCGGGCGGGATAGGTTCGGTTCGCGGCGGGGCGCGGCGTTTGGACGGCGGCCAGCGGACACGGTCGACCGCCCAGCCGATCGCGATGAAGAGCGCCGCCATCGCTGCTGCGGGCGGGCCCATGTCGAACCAACTCACGCCCGGCACCATCGCCAGCGAAAACGCCACCGAGATCGCCATCGGCGACCATACGAGCATGCTGAAAAAGCCCTGCAGCAGCGCTACGTTCATGCGCTCCTCGCGAATCGCCACGATGCCGGCGTCGCCGCCCGCCGCCTGCAGCGTGTTGGCTCGGTTCACGAGCGTGCCGAGCAGCGTGACCGCCCCCATATTGAGGGCGATGCCGAAACCGTGGCCGCCGAGGGCGAGCGCCAAAAAGCGCCGGCTCGGCGATTGGGCGATGAGCCAAGCGCCGCAGCGCCGCACGGCCGCCGAGGTGCGCGCGGCATCGCGCAGCAGGCCAAGGGCCGTGAGCAAAGCCACGAACACCGTGGCGCGGTCCAAGGCCGTGCCCAGAGTCTGCGGCCAATGCGGATCGAGCCACACGACCGGCACGCAACTGCCCAACGCCGCTGCCGCGAAGATCCGTTCGGTCGCGCGCATGCGGGCAGCAATCGCCACCAGCCACAGCGCCAAAAGCGGCAAGGTGAGCGGGCGCAAAACGGCAAAACCGACCGCCGTCTGCAGCAGGGTTGCGAATGTAAGCGCCACCGGCAGCCAAACGGCCAAGCGGTCGGCCAAACCATGTGGAGGAACAGGACGCGGCACGAGAAAGCCAGTGTCGCGCGGCAAACCGCAGGCTGGCAAGAGGGGTGCCTCCACGCCTATAGTCCGGCCCGCAAATGACGCAGATCGCCGCATATCTCGCCGCCGAAGGCTTCGTGGAACCGCTGCGCGAAGAGCTCGGCACCGTCGTCGCCGAATATGGGCGCCTGCTAATGGCGGAAGGGCCGCCGCGGGCCGCCGCCTGGGCACAAAATGTGTGGCGCAATCCGCGCGAAATTCCGATCGTGTCGATCGGCGACGGGGTCAAGGCCTTGCGCGCGCTGCAGCGCAACTGGGCGTGCCTGCCGCATCTCGCCCACCGCCGCGCGGCGTTGATCCAGGAGGGATTGCCGAAAGTATCGGGCAAGCCGCTCGAATTCGGTAGCTTCCCGCCGGCAGCACCCATGGGGTCCTGGATGCTGCTCGCCCCCGACCGGCTTCTTGCAAGCCCCGATTGCAGCAGCGCCTTCGCGCACGGCGAATGCCGCTTCGTCGAGGACCGCAGCGGCCCGCCGAGCCGGGCCTATCTGAAGCTCTGGGAAGCGCTGACGCTCGCGGGCGAAATGCCGCAGCCGGGCCAGCGTTGCGTCGATCTGGGTGCATCGCCCGGCGGCTGGAGCTGGGTGCTCGCCAAGCTCGGCGCTTCCGTGCTCGCGGTCGACAAGGCGCCGCTCGATGAGAATGTGATGGCACTGCCCGGCATCGAATGGCGCCAGGCAAGCGCCTTCGCCCTCGAGCCCGCCGAGATCGGCCCGGTCGATTGGCTGTTCAGCGATGTGATCTGCTATCCGGCGCGGCTCTACGAACTCGTGCAGCGCTGGCGCGAATCAGGTCTCGCCCGCCGTATCGTGTGCACGCTCAAATTCCAGGGCGCCACCGACCACGAAACCGCGCAGCGTTTCGCGGCGATCCCGGGCAGCCGCCTGCGGCATCTGTTCCACAACAAACACGAGCTGTGCTGGTCGTCGTTTTAGGTCGCAGTACGGCGCAGCCAGTCCAACGTCGCCTCGAGCCCCGCTTCGAGGCTCGTGTGCGGCGCCCAGCCCAAGGACCGCAGCCGCGTGCAGTCGCTGAGCGAAAGCCGGATGTCGCCCGCGCGCGGAGGGGCGAACGCCGGATCTGCGTTCGAGCGCGCCAAGCGCTGCAGCAGCCGCGCCAAATTAAGCACGCTGGTGGCATGGCCCGTGCCCACGTTGAACACCGGCGCCGAAACGGAAGCTGCGTCGAGCCCCTTGCGCAAAGCGGCCACCACGTCGGCCACGTACACAAAGTCGCGCGCTTGGCCGCCGTCGCCCTGGATCGTGCAGGCCTGGCCCTTCTGCACGCGGGCCGCAAAGATCGAGATCACGCCCGAATAGGGGCTGGCCGGATCCTGGCGCGGGCCGAACACGTTGAAGAAACGGAAGCCCGCACTCGGCACGCCGTGCACGAGCCCCGCCACGTGCGCATGCAGCTCGCAGCCCAATTTGTCGGCCCCGTAGGCCGACAGAGGCTTGGTCGCACTGTCTTCGGCCAGCGGCAATTTCGGATTGTTGCCGTAGACCGCCGCCGACGACGCGTAGACGACCGGAATGCCGCCATCCGCACGGCGCGCCGCATCGAACACATGGATGGTGCCGGTCAAGTTCGTGCGATGCGTGCCCGGCCAATCTTCGGTGCTGCGCTGCACCGACGCTACCGCCGCCAGATGCACAATGCCGTCCATGCCTTCGGCGGCAGCAGCGACTGCCGCAGCGTCGCCGACATCGCCCACGACGAGTTCGGCGCGCGCATCGAGATTGGCGCGCTTGCCGGTCGAAAGATCGTCGAGCACGCGCACGCGATGGCCAGCGCCAAGCAAAGCGTCGCACAGATGCGAGCCGATGAAGCCGGCACCGCCGGTCACGAGATATTTCGCCATAGATCAGTCTGCCTTGTGCGCGCGGATCGAGGGGTTGGATTCGACGAAGGAGAGATAGGGAAGGTTCGCGAGCTTGCGCAGCATGATCGTGTAGGCAAGCATGAAGCTCGCAAGTGCCGACGCGAAATAGCCGTAGCCGTACCAGGTGAAGCCCGCATAAAGGGAGAGCGCGGTGCACAAGGCGTTAGAGGCGAGAAAGAACAGCGTGATCTTGAGGGCGAGCATGCGCAGATCGAAATAGGCGAACACGATCAGCACGAACAGCAATAGCGAATGAAACAAAGCGCCTAGCACGCCGAGGCGGAACATGCCCATCTCGGCGAAGCTCACGCCGAGGGCGGTGAAGATCGTGGGGGCCAGAAGGATCGCGAGATAGGTGATGGCGCCTTGCAGCACCACGAGGATACGGAAGCCCTCGCCCACCGTATCGATAAGGTCGAGCTGGGCCGCCCGGATCCGCGCCCATGTGCCGTGGCCGCGGATCTGCGCGAAGAAGGCCATGTAGCGTTCGAAGAACGCGGTTTCGACGATCAGCACGAACAGCGCCATCGCGGGCAGGATCGTCATGTAGGCGAGGAACATCGCACTGTCGTAGAGCGGATACGACACGAGTGCCCCCGCCTCGACCGTGCGGTCGGGCTCGAGCCACATGATCCATTTGTCGACCCAGATCGCCATATTGTAGGCAAGGGCCGTCAGCGCCAGATCCCAATAGCGCTTGAAATACGGCGCAAAGCCGAGCGGGTTCAGCACGGGATACGGATATTCGGCGAAGATGCGCGCCACGAGCGCGTAGAGCACGATGCAAAGCCCGATCGTGAAGCCCGACAGGAGCCCGGCAGCCCCGAACTTGCCGAGCACGATGCCCGCCGCGAGCCCCGAGCCCATGCCGACCAGGAACGCAGTCGTGATGGTGCGGAAATCCTTGAGCGTGGAAAGAAACACGCCCGCGATCCACAAAGCACCCGTCACGAGATAGCTTGCGATCGCGGCCAAGCGCACTTCGAGCGGGGCGTCGATCGCAAAGCCGTAGAGCCCAACGACGAACGGCAGTTGGATCGCCGCCATCATGCCGAGTGCGCCCAGCAGCATGCCGGGGCCTTCGCTCACATTGCGCACGTAGATCTGGTCGGCGAGATAGCGCGTCACCACGATCGCGACGGGGCCGGTCAAGGTCAGCGAGAAGCCGAAATTGTAGATCACGACGATGCGGAAGATCGCCACGTCCTGGTCGGCAGCAAGATCGGTCGCAACGATCGACAAAGTGCCGAGGCACAGGATCGTCACAAGCCACGGGCCTGCGGCCACCAACGTCGCGTGCATGAAGGCGCGCAGCGTGCCGAGCACGTCGTCGCGCCTGGCGAGGTCCCGCAGCGAGAAGCCGATCCCTGCCATCAGGCCGCCTCGCTGCCAGTACGCGAAACCGCTTTGGTCGGCGCATCGCGGTAGCTTTCGTAGAGCGTGCGGTAGATGCCGTCGATGGTCTTTTTGTTGTAGTAGAGCTCGACGCGCCGCTTGATGGCGGCGGCGCAGCGCGCATGCCAGGCTTTGTCGCGCAGCAGGCGCGCAAGCGCACGGCCCGTCGCGGCCGGATCGGCAAGCCCGGTGATCTCGCCGCCGGGCCCAAGTGTTTCGGCTTCGTCGCTGCGCCCTTCGAGCATCTCGCGGCACGCACCCACGTCGGTCGCCACGGTGGGCACGCCGGCCGCCCCGCCTTCGAGGATCACGAGCGGCTGCGCTTCCGACACCGAGGTGAGAGCAAGCGCATCGATGCGGCCGAGCCAGTCGGTGAGCTTCTGCCTTCCCATGAAGCGCAGCGTGCTATCGAGGCCGAGAATGCGCACGAGATCGCGGCACTCGGCCGCGTAAGCGGGATCTTCGTCCTCGGGCCCGAGTACCAGGGCTTCGACGTCGGGCACCTCGCGCTTCACGGCGGCCACGGCGCGGATGAAGGTTTTGACGTCTTTGATGGGTACGACGCGGCCGATCAGCGCCACAGTGGGCTTGCGCCCTTCGTCGGCGCGCGGCACGGCCGCATAGGCGTCGTAGTCGATGCCGTTGGGGATCACGCGCAAGCGCTCAAGCGGCGCGCCGTCGCGCCGCTGCATGGCTTGGTTGCCTTCGTAGAGGGTCACGATGGCGCTTGCGGTCGAATAGATCGCGCGCGAATAGGCCACGAACGTGTCGATCCACAGATCCTTGAGATCGCGCCGCGAGCGGTCGACCGCCAGCATGCGCGGCCGGTTCGCCGACAGCCAATCGGCCATCGTGATCTCGATGCGCCGCTCGTTGGTGTAGATGCCGTGCTCGGTCACGAAACATGGCCGCCCGGTTTCGAGGTGCGCACGTGCGGCCATCAAACCCGCATAGCCGGTCGATATCGTATGGTACACGCGCGCCTGCGGCAGCGGTGCGAGCAAGGCCGCAAACAGCCCGCCGAGCTGCGCGCGCCACGTCCAGAAATAGTCGAGAAACGAGCAGTCTGGCACGCTTGCATGGTACATGCGCACAAGCGCGTTCCACGCGGTCTGCGAATTGAGCAGCGTCTCGGCCCCGAGCCGCGTGCGATAGGGTGCCACAAGCTCGACGATGCGCGCGAGATCGGAAATGCCGCCGCGCGCCTGGATCGCGAGCAGCGAAGGCTCGAGTGCATCGAACAGCTTCTTCAAACCGCGCACATGCTTAGGCCCCGCCGCAGGTTGCTGCAGATACACATGCGTGAGGCCGACCACGTTGTCGGCGATCGGATATTTGAACGCGCGCGCGCGCCGGTCGGCCAGCAGCGCCACGCAATGGAAGGTCAGATGGGGCTGCGCGCGAATGAGGTCGTTCACCCACGTGGACACGCCGCCCGACACGTACGGGTACGTACCTTCGAGCAGCAGACACACATCCGCGCTCGGGAAATTCGCAAAATCGACGCCGGGCTCCGCGATGCTCATGCGATCTGGCGCCCGCCCCACAGATTGGCGGCATCGCGCAGCAGCGGATCGGCAGCGGGATCCTTGTCGAGCAGCGGTGCAATGCGTGCCGCTACATTGCGCAGCCGTGCATAGGCGCGCTGGCGGAACAGGCATTCGAGATACCAGATCGTGCCGACCGGCGGCAGGCGCCCGGCCTCGGCCGAGCGGGCGAGCAGTTGGCTCGCCTCTTCGAAAGCTTCGAGCCGCACGAGCAGACGGCCCTTGGCAAGCTCGAGGGTACCGTTCTCGGGCGTCTTTTCAAGTGCCGCCGAATAGAGCGCCAAAGCGCGCTTGCGGTTTTCGTCCTGGCGTTCGGAATCGAGCAAGCCCGTGAAGGCGTACTCGTCGTAATGCCGGGCAGCGGCGGCGATCAGCGGCACGTCGCCGGGGCGGCGCGCAAGCTCGCCCTCGAGATCGACCGAGCGGCGCATGAAGCGCTGTTCGATCTGGGCCACGGCGGTCGCAACCTGCACGCGGATCGCAGGTTCCTCGTGCGCGAGCGCCGCTTTCAGGGCCGGCGCAAAGGCCGGTTTGAAATAGGTGGCGATCAATGCGAGCAGCCCTTGCTTCTGTTCGAACGTGCCGAAGGCCAGTATGTCCGTGAAGCTCGCAACCGAACGGGCAGCCGCGCGATCGTCGGTGCCGTCGCCGACGATCTCCTGGAAGAGCGCACGCGCACTTGCGGTCTTCTGTGCCGGAAACAGGGCCGCATACCATTCCTCGAAACTCGACGTATGGCGGCGGAACAGCGCGTAAAGAAGTGCGCACAAAACCGTCCCTGCCGCGCCGAACGGCCCGGTAAGAGCGGCCGATCCGACCAGCAGATACGGCAAACGCAGATCGCGTTTGCGCTTGGCAACGCTCCAACTCCACGCGCCCAAACCGCCGACCGCACCCGCATGGATCGCCAAGGCCTCAACCACGCCGATTTGGCCCACGATCGCCGCAAACCAGCCGAGCGATATTGCAGCACAAGCGGCAAGGCCGAGCAGACAGGTTTCGACGATCGGCACTTCGGCCGCCAGCGACGACAATTGCGCCAGCATCGCCGTATGTTCGCGGTCGCGCCGCGCCTGCCGCCGCTCGTTGCCTTGTGTCTGGCTCATGGATCCGCCTTCAAACGCGCCGTGCGGCTGGCATTGGCGTAGGCGGTACCGATCCATTCGCACAGCAGGCGAAAATTTTCGATCGTCGTGGCCGTGAGATCGAGAAAGCCCATCTCTTCGATCTTAAGCATGCCGACGACTTCGCCCGTATCGACATTGAGCAGCGGGGCCGCAAGCAGGCCTTCGCCGCGCATCGCCAGGTCATCGGCCTCTACCGCCGCCACGAGCGTGCGGCGCGAGCCGACGACGGCCTGGAACAAGGGCGAACTACCGTCGAAGCTGCGCGCGTTTTCGCCCGCTTGCGACGGCCAGCCTTCGTTCATCGCGAGCTCGAGCACGTCGCCGCGCAGCAGGAACAGCGAATAGCGGCGCGGTCCCATGACCGTGCGCACAAGCTCGCCCACGCCCGCCTCGACCTGCTGGGCCGACATGCGCTCAATGCCTTTGACGGCGTTGTAGATCGCGAACACGGTGCGCAGCTGGCCCGCCACGCGCGCTTCAAGGCTTTCGCGCCGTGTATCGAGCCTGCGATAGGCGGCTGCGATAACCTCTTCGCGCCGGCGCGACTGTTCGAGTTCGGTGCGCAGACCGTCGCGTTCGCGCCGCACGCGGCCCTGCAGCTCGCCGAACAGCACGGCCGCCACCGCCCACATCAGCGGATCGAGCGTGGCGCGCAAGAGCCAGCCATAGAGATCTTCGTCGAAACTTTGGGCCGGCATATTGCCGACGAGCAAAGCCGCCGTCGCCGCGACCGCCGCCAGCAGCGCTTCGCCCGTGCCGTACTGCCCCGCGCACAGCAGCACGATGAGCCAGAACGGGTGCGGCTGCAGGCTGGCGTAGCGGCCGAAGTCGAGGAACAGGAAATCGATCGCCAAGGCCACGATGAAAAAGACCGCAATCTCGACCAACGCCGATTGGCGCACGCCCAGCAGACGCGGTGCGGCGTCCTTGGCTTCCGGCACTTGAGGTGGGACTACATCCGCCATGTCAGGTATCCGCCGATCGTCGTTGCCGCCGAAGAATCGCGCCCCACGCCGCGCCCATAGCCGGTGCGCAAACCGCCATGCAACGCGCCGTCGCCCAGCCAAGCGGCACTTGCCCCCAGCAAGGGGCCGCCGCGATGGCCGTAGCGGTCGTAAGCGGGGCCCGCCGAAAAATCCGCCACGATCGGCCACGCCGCGTCGAAGGCGCGCTTGAAATCGAGCGTGTAGCCTGCGAGCACGGCATGCACTTCGCGATAGCGCACCGGGATGGGCCGGTATTCGGCCCCTGCCGACGTGGGGTCGGCGGCGCGCGTGATGCGCCACGGATATTCGCCGTCGAACGCATAGGCAAGCGATGCGCCCTGCACAATGCCGTCGAGCGGCAAGCGCAGCTCGCCGTCGAGCGTTGCCGAGCGCGCACCGTCGATCAAGCCCGGCAGGCCGTAGCGGCTGAGGCCTGCGCGCACGCGCAGATCGAGCCCGAGGAACGCGCGCTCGCCGTATTCAGCGAAGACGCGATCGCGCGTACCGCCGGCCGCGAGGCTCTCCGAAAAATCCCAGTAGGGACGCGCAAGCTCGACGCCGAGGCCGTAGCGCGCAAGATCGCTGACAAGGTCGGTGCTGAGCCCGACACCCAGACGTTCGGCATTCGCGAATATCTGGCCGTGCACGCGCGTACCCTCGTCGCCGCGCCAGGCGAGCCCGACGGCGCCGCGCTGGCGCCCGCCTTTGAAGGCGCCGGTCTGTCCGTTCGCGCGGCGCACGCCGGGGCTGTCGAGCTGCACCGTGTCGAAGGCGGCCGTTGCGCGCCAGGCAAGATTGATCGGCGCTTCGGCCGTCGTTCCGACGAGATATCGCTTCTCCTGCGAACTTGTGCGCCGATATTCAGGCTCGACGCGCGTGAAAGCGGCGTCGCCGCGCGCAAGTTCGGCGCGTGCCGCGGCGATGTCCGGATTGCCGGGATCAAGGGCTGCCGCACGCGCTAGCAGATTGGCCGCGCGCAACGGGCGGCCGATCTGGCGCTCCACGCTTGCAAGCTGCGCCAGCGCTTCGGCGTCGCTCGGATCTTCCTGCGTGAGGCGCGCCAGCCTGCCGCGCGCAATGTCGGTCTGGCCGCTCTGCGCTTCGAGGACGGCGCGCAAACGCTGCAGGCGCCGCTCGGCACGTTCGACCGCTATACCATCGAGGGCCGTTTCGTCGGCCACTTGGCGTTCCGGCAAACGCAGCACGAGCAGCACGCCGCCGTCTTCGCGGCGCAGCGTGGGGCTCGCATCCTGCGTGCCGACAAACACAAGCGTATCGAAGCCGCTGGTCACGGTCTCGACGAAACGTGCGAGGTCGCGCTGCAGCCCGCCCGCCTCGAAGGCCGCAACGGGGCGCGCAAAACGCAGCACGGCTTCGCGGCCTTTGGTTTCGAGGCGCATTTCGACCGGCGGCACCGCCACGATGCGCACATTGGCAAGCGGCCCTTCGCTCGACCACGTCATGTCCAGGCGCGGCGGGGCCGTTTGTGCGGCAAGCGGCACCGCGACGCCAAGCAACGCCGCGCAAGCCGCAACAAGGAAGAGGCGGATCCGCGCGCTCACGAGCGGTCCTCCAAAACGACGCGCGCTTCGGCATTGCGGCCAAGCTCGATCAGCACGCCCGCATAGTCGGCGCGCAGATCGCGATTGCCGGGCTGGGCGCGCAGCAGGCGCTCGAAGAGTTCGACCGACTGGTCGGCAAGGCCGACGCGGAACAGCGCATAGGCCTTGGCCGCCTGCACATAGGCGGGCGGGGCTTGCAGCTTGTCGATGGCTGCGATTGCGGCTGCGTGCTGAACGCGCGCGGCGGCTCGGTCGCGCAGCCGCACCGCGATCTCGCCAAGCGCGTAGTGCGCTTCCCAATCGCTGGCTGTTTGGCCAACGGGCCCGGCGAGATAGCGCTGCAGCAGATCGCGCGCACGCGCAATGTCGCCGGCCGCATAGGCTGCCAGCCCCGCAAGGCGCTGGGCGGCCGGGCGCGAGGGATCGAGCAGGAAGAGCCGGTCGAAGGCCTGGCGTGCGAGATCGTTGCGGCCCAGCGCTTGCGCAAGTTCGCCCGCACGCTGTGCGAAGTCCGGCACCGTTTCGTTTGCGATGCGCGCTTCGATGAGCCGCAAGGCTTCGGCACGCCCACCTGCGGCCAAATAGATTTCAGCCGCAAGCAACGCCGCCGCTCCGCCGGCACGGCTGGGCTGGGCTGCGTCTTGCGCCAGCAATTCGGCCGCACGCGGCGCGGCACCCACATTGCGCAGCACGTTGATCCAGCCCATGCGCGCGTTGCCCGACGAAGCCTTCGCCTGCGCTTCGATCCAGGCAAGCTGTGCGGGCTCGGGTCGCGGACCCATCACGTAGAGCGCTTGCTGCGCGGCCGTGCTGTCGGCCGGTTGGCCTTCGGCGATCTGTTGGTAGAGTGCAAGGGCCGTGGCCTTGTCGCCAAGATCGAGAACGCGATAGGCCAAAGCGCTGCGCTGGCTTTCGTCGAGGCCGAGCTTCTGCGCGCGCGCCACAAGGCTTGCCAGCAACTCGCCCTGCAGACCCGCGCGCTCGAGCGCCAGATCGAGCGCGTCTTGCCATTCGCCGCCAATGTCGGCCGCCATGCGGCGCAAGACGCCGAGCGCTTGGGCGGGTGCAAGCTCGAGCAGCGCATAGGCCGCGTTTGCGCGTGCTTGCGGCGGCAAAGCACTGTCGCCCGCCACCGCCTGCAGCAAGTCGACGACAGCCGATGCACGCCCGGCCGAGCGCGCCACGCTCACGTAAGCGCCGAGCCATTCGCCGGGATCGCCGCGGGCCCGGCGAGCAAGCTCGGGCAACGCGTCGTCCCACGCGCGCTGGTCGATCAGCGCATAAAGCGCTTCGTCGCGTGCAACTTGGCGCAAGTTTGCGTCGGCAAGGCGGCTGCGCCAATACGTGCGCAATTCGGCGCGCGCACCGGCATCGTTGCGCGCCGCCTGGCTCAAGCTTTCGCGATAGAGATATTCGGCCTCGTCGCCGCCCGGATCGGCGCGCAAGGCACGCGCCTCAGGCAGAGCTTCGAGTGCGCGGCCTGCGGCAAGTGCGGCCTGCGCCACGCGCAGGCGCGCTTGCGGCGTGGGGCCTTCGAGCGCGCGGAGGCGGCGTGCGGCGGCAAGCTGCAGCGAAGGCGCCTTTGCGTCGGCACCCACAAAAAACAGATCGGTCAATGTCTGCGACGACAGCGCGGAACCGTCGGCATCGAGCCATGCGGCCACCGCATTGGCTCGGCCCGACAACGCACTCGTAAGCGCCCAGCCCGTGACGGCCGCCAATGACTGCGGCCGCTCGCGGCGCAAGCGCTCGAACACGACGGCCCCGTCTAGCGTGCGCTTGAGGGCGATATAGAGCTGCGCCATGTCGCCGATCGCCGTTTCCGGCAGATCGGCATCGCGCGCCGCTGCTTCGAGCAGGCGCAAAGCGCGCTCGGGCATTTCGAGGCTCGCGAAGATCTGCACAAGGTCGAGCGTGTCGCCAAGCATGCGGCCAGGCGCTTCGGCGGCGCGCATGGCTGCAGCAACGGCGAGATCGCGCTGGCCGACCGCCAGATGCATGCGCGCCGCCAGCATCGGCGCTGCCGCAAGGCGGGCGGGATCGATGCGGCGCGCAATCGTTTGCAGCAACGCCGTTTGGCGCAAAGCCAAGGTCTGCTCGATCAACTGCACAAGCTGCGCGTCGCCGAGCGCGCTTGGATCGAGCCGCTCGGCCAGTGCAAGCGCTTGCGTCTCGCGGCCGGCGGCAAAGCCGAACTCGACGAGATCGCCGAGATAGCGCGGTGCAAAACCGGCGACCCCGCGCGCCATCTGCAGATCGAACAGGCGTGCGAGCAGCGGGAAGGCTTGCGCATCGGATGCAGCTCGCATCAGCGCCATGTTGACGGCCGGGTCGTTGCCCAAACGGCCTTCGACGGGTGCAAGGGCACCCAGCGCCTCGCCCGCCCGCCCGCGCCCCAAAAAGGCGGACGCGACGACGCCGACAATTTCGCTCGGCGCGTTGGGCGGCAAGCGCGCTTGCGCGATCGCGAGTGCTTGCGACACCGCCCCGCTCTCAAGCGCCATGCCGATCCACAATTCGAGCACGCTTGGTGCGATTGCGGCGGGAAAGCGTGCGGCCAATGCGGCGAGCGTTGCCGCCGCGTCGGCGAATTCGCGCCGGGCCGCGCGCAGCTCGGCCAGATCGACGAAATCCTCGGGCTCGGCGTCGGGCAAGGTGGCGAGCTGGGCAAGCGCCGCAATCTGCTGGTCGGTGTCGTTGGCAAAACTCGCGAGGGCCACGAGTTCGCGGATCGCGGCACGTGCGGGCTCGAGGCGCACGAGTTCGACGAGATTCTCGCGCCGTGCCGGCTCGCGGTTGGCCCAGCGAAGATAGATCTGCAGAAGCTTGCGCGTGTCGATAAGTTCGGCGCGTTCGAGCGAACCCGTCGCGACGAGGCTGTCGAGCATCGCGATGGCGCGCGAAACGTCGCCTTGCTGGGCGTAGAGACGCGCAAGCGGTGCCACCGTCGCGACCTGCGGGCCATTGCGCGCGAGGCGCGCTTCGAAAAGTTCGAGCGCCTCGCCGAATTCGCGGTCGCGCAGATGCATGGCTGCCCGCTCGGCTTCGCCGGGCAGCACCAGCAGGCTTGCGGCCACACTCGCCCCGGCAAGCGCTGCCACCATCGCGTACTGGCCGGCCATGCGCCGATAGAGGCCGCTCACGATTGCACCAGCCGCAAACGCACCGCGACGCGCCGCCCGTCGGCGCGGGGCAAGGACAATGCGAGCGTGCCGTGCGCGTCAGCGCGCACCTCGCCCATCTCCGTGCCGTCGACCGCGAGCGCGTATTGCGCATCGGATGCGACGCGCCAATGCATGGTGCCCGCGCCAAAGCCTTCGGCGGCGAATTCAAAGGTCCCCTGCCCCCGCTTGAGATCGGCGATGGGCCAGCGCGAATCGATCAGATAGACGGTGTTGGCGGGCCCCGCACGCCCGAGGGCCACGACCGGTGTGGCCTCGGCCGGATCGAGGGCCACGTAGAGCGCGCCTGCATCGCGCCGGAAGCCGAGCACGCCACGGGCGCGCGCGAAGTCTACGGCCGCGTCGTCGAACGGCGGATCAAAACGCACCGTCTGCAAAGCGCCGCGATCTTCGATGCGCCACGCGCGGTCACCCAAAGCGATGATGCGCGCACGGTAGAAACCCTCGGCGATCGCGGCGTAGTGGCTTGCAAAGATCGGCGCGATCTCGAGCCCGCGCGCATAGGCAAGATTGCCGAGCAACGCTTGCAGGGCGGCATCCTTTTCGCCCGAATAGACATGGTAGTACACATTGACGGGCGTGAGACGGCGCGGGGCACCTGTGTTGGCGATCGTCTCGGCGAGATCGCGAAAACCGAAATAGCGGTCGCTCCACAGATCGGTGTAGGTGTTTTCGTTCGACGCGGCCGCGTAGATCTGCCAGTGCGCGCCGACGCGCCTTCCGATCGGGGCGACGTAGGACAAAGAATTGAACTCGGCGTCGAAGCGCGTGTCGCCGCCGTTGATGTTACGCAAGCCCGCCTGCGTCGCCAGCGCAAGCGCCGCTTCGCCCGGGGCCGTGTTGCCCGACCATTGCACGATGCCGAGCGTTTTGCCCGGCGGCAGCAGCGTTTGGATGTAAGCGGCAGCCCCGCCGATTTCGTCGGCGAGCGCGTAGGGTTTGCCTGCATAGGCGCGCGGCGTGTTGTAGGCACCGGCAGCCCCGTACTGGCCGTCGAATTCGGCGGCGCGTTTTTTAGCTTCCGAATTGCCCGACACGCGATTGCGAACGCGCGCGACCATTTTCGCAATCCAGCCTGCATTTTCCTGGCAACCCGGATAGCGCGACGCGATCGCGCGCTCGAGCGCTTCGGCGTCGGGCCGCTCGAAAAACGGCCAGTCGAACGGATGCGTCCAGGTGTGGCTGCCGGCCTCGACCTGCGGCAGTGCGAAAATGCGCCGTGCGATCGCGCGCCCTTCTTGGGTGCCGCACCATTCGGGGTGCAGATCCGCCACAATGGGCGCCATCGTCACCGGCAGGTCGGGAAACGGTGCGATCGCTTCATCGAGCACGATTTCTGCCGAAAGTTTGCGCAAGCGGCGGCCAGGCTGGATTTCGGTCACGTTGCGCCAACCGTCGCCGTCGATATGGCTGAAATAGATGCGCCGCCCGACGAGGGTCGTAACGTCCGGGATCGGCGCGTCGTTTGCCCCCAGCGTGCGCGCAAGGAAGACGATCGGATCGATGCGCCATTGGCGCCGCCGCAATTCGGGCTCGTAGAAATGCGAATAGCCCAAGGCCGCAAGCCCGCCCTGTTTTCCAACCATCACGACATGGCTCTCGGTCTCGGGCCGGTCGCGCTTTCGCAAAACAAGGGCCGAGATCGTGCCCGTATCGCTCGGCCGCCACACCGCGAACGGGGCGAGCGGCGGCTCGAGGGCGCGTTCGTATTCGACCAAGGCCGGCACGCGCGGATCGGCCTCGACGTCGAAAGTGGGGCGCACATATTCGTCGAGTAGGCGGAAGCCCGCACGCTCGAAGACGGAGTTGGCAGCGGCAAGCGATACGCCTTCGCCGCCGCTGCGCGCGCGCAGGAATCCGGGCTCGCCGATCAGCACGAAGCGCAAGCCAGCGCGCGTGGCGCGTTCGAGAAAGGCGAGCATGTCGGCGGGATCCGGCACGCTGTCGGTATCGATCCAGGCGACGACTGCGTGCGCATCGGCAAAGCCTGCGGGATCGGGCAGCTTCTTGGCGACGTCGAGCGGCTCGGCGATGTAGCCGAGCCGATTGAGCGGCATCTCGAGCATCGAATGCGCGAAGCTATTGCGCCAATCCTTCGCGACCGACGTCGAATCCCACAGCACCAGCACGCGGCGCGGCACCGGCTGGGCCTGCGCTTGCGCGAACGCGGACCCGAGCAGCGCCAGCAAGAGGGCGAATACAAGAGCGCGGATCATCGCGGTTCGGGCACCACGCGGTCGAGGGCGACGGTCGCGACATAGGGCGCGAAGCCGAGCGCCCGGACCTTGGCATAGATCTCCTTCAGCGTGGCGCCGTCTTCGGGCGGCCAGTACTCAAGCGCCAGCAGCTTCAATTTCGGATTGCGGCGGGCCGCTTCCCGCAGCATGGCGCTTTCGGCCTCGTGCTGGGTTGCCGGTGCGAGGCGCGCGCGGTTGTTCTGGAAATCCCAGGCCGTCACCAGCGATTCGGCAAGCACCATGTCGACCGAGTTTTCGACGGCCGGCAGAATGTCGTAGCCGCGATTGAGCACGACGATGGCCGACGGGTGGCGACGCTTGATCGCACGCACGAGTTCGATCGTGGCGAGCGTCGCCCCGGCAAAGCGCGCGCGGTCGCGCCGTTCGAGATCGGTGCCGGTGTCGACCGTGTCGAGAAAAACGCCGTCGAAACCGCGCGCGAGGATGGCGGGTACGAGTTCGTCGAGGATGCGCGCGTGCCAGCGCTTGTCGCGGATGTCGACCGCGAACGCACCTTGCCAAGTCGGATTTTCGTCGAGCAGCAGCCCTTGCTGCCGCAACTCGTCGAAATAGCTGCGCGTGCGGTGCACCTCGCCTACACTCAGATAGCCAATGGCGAGCGTTTTGCGCGCGCGCAAAGGTCCGAGATCGGGATGCCGGTCGCTGTCGAAAACCACCATGTCGAAGGGAGCAAATGCCTCGGGCGGTGCCGCATCGGCGTAGTACACGGCCCATCGGAACGATGGCGGCTGTGCGCGCACCAATCCCAGCAGCGTCGATAACACGAATAGAACCCCACAAAATGTAGCAATCGCGCGAAGCCCCAAAGCCGTTGCAAGCATCTGCGCATACGCCCCAAACGATGGCCAAATCGGCCTGCGAATCGATTTCCGAATCGAGGAAGATTCTACCATTTTTCACTCTGTCAAATGCGGCGAAGATAGGTTCCGCAACGTCGTTCGCAGCGGCATTCGCAAAATGCAAATACGCTAAATACTGCGGGCACTGCGCAACGCTTTACGCGGCCGCGCCAAGCGACTAATGTTCGCTTCCAGCAGTCAGGCGATTTGAAAAATGTCGATGTTTCGGAACAAGAGCGACGGGTTCAAAGTAGGCGATCGCTTCATCACGATCGGCCGCGAAACCCACAACTGGGAAATCGAACTGGTTTTCCAGGACCCGAACAAGATTCCGCATGCGCGCCTGCGGCGGCTCGACAATACGTCGATTCAGCGCACCTTCTCGTTTGCCGCACTCATGAACCCGGAAATGTTCCGCCGGGCGGCAGTGCCCGAAACGGCGAACTGAGTTTCAAAGCGAACCTACCGGCTCAGCCTTCCGGACGAATCACGCGGCAGCCTGCGTTCATGTCGCGCAGCTTGGCGCAGATGTCGCGCGCGCGCTCTTCGCTGACAGGGCCTGCCTGCACGCGCACCACTTGGCCACCGTCCGGCAGCGTGAAAAGCGGCGCCACAAGATCGGTACCCGCAAGAATCTCGCCATATTGGCGCGCCAAACGGCGGAATTCGCGCTGAGCGGATTCAGGCGTGGGCACGGTTGCGATCTGCACGCGCCAATGCTCGAGCCCGCCGACAGGATTGCCAGACGAGAGCGCCGCCGTTGCGGGCGTTGCGTCGGTTGCGCGCAGAAACGCCAATTGCTCGCGTGCGCGCGCATGGCCCCTCTGGGCAGCCTGGCGCCAGAGCTGCTCGGCACGCGCCATGTTGGCAACGACGCCGTCGCCGTTGGCATAGAGCGTTCCGAGCGCATATTGCGCATCGGCGTTTTCCGCTTCGGCCAACGGTGCGAGAATTTGCCGCGCCAGTTCCCACTGCCCGCGTTTCAGCGCGTCGCTCGCACTGCGCATATCCTGTGCGGACGCCGGAAGCGCCCAGAGCCCAAGCAAAACCGCCACGAGAATCCGCCCCAGACCGGCCATCGACCCTGCACTCCGTTTTTGCGCGAATGAAATGCGACTCGGCGATTCTACGCGATTCGCATCGAGTCGCGCAGCTCTCGAATGGCGATGACGCGGTTGCGCACCGAATACTCGCGCGATATCTCGCCAAGCGGTGCAAGGTCCCAGTCCCACGCCGCATCGGCCGGCGGCGGGGCCACGCCGAACCATGCATCCTGCCGGTCGGTCTCCACACCGTTGCGGTCGAAAAAGCGGCGCTCGGCATCGCCCACGAGGCAGACCGATCCGGCAAAACGGCGCAGATGCGCAAGATGGGCCGCCACAATGCGTGCGGCATAGGCGTCGCACAGGATTTCGCTCCAGCCGCGCTTTTCCTCGAGCCACTCGGAGGCCGCCAACGGCAGTTGCGAAACCAGATTGAGCGAAACGACGAAATCGACGCTTGGATCGTCGAGCCCGAAATCCGATTGCGGCTCGGGTAGATCGCCCGCCACGAGGCCTGCACCCACACCCGTGAGATCGCACACGATGTGGCGCACATTGGGATAGCGCCGGGTACGCCAGCGCGTGGTGGGCAGATGCACAATGTCCACAAGATCGACGCGCGCAAAACGGCTGGCGAGATGGTCGAGCGGCAGATCGGCCAACAGGCCCGAGCCGAACACGAGGGCCGTGCGCCGCCCGGGTGCGGCATCGGCAGCCTCGGCCACGAAATTGCGCGTGTTGGCAAGATGCGGCGCCCACAGGCGCTTGCACCGGCCGAAACGCGACCACAGCCGCACGGCCCCTGCGAGATAGCCGATGCGCTCGACCCATTTTTCCGTGCGCATGCAGCGATAGAGCAGCATTTCGGCGAGCATCACGTCCCTCGCGGCTTGGCGCGCGCGGTGGGCAGTGCTGACAACGGATCGTCGGGCCAGACATGTTTGGGATATTGGCCCTTGAGGTCGCGCTTGACCTCTTTGTAGCTGCCTGCCCAGAACCCCGCGAGATCCTTGGTCACCTGCACGGGCCGACGTGCGGGGCTCAGCAAATGCAGCAATACAGGCACTTTGCCGTCGGCCAGGCGCGGCGTGTCGCGGCAGCCGAACATTTCCTGGAGCCGCACGGCCAAGACCGGCTCGTCGCCTGAATAGTCGAGTGCGAGCCGGTTGCCGGTTGGCACCTGCCAATGGGTGGGGGCGTGCGCATCGAGCCGCTTGCGCAACTGCCAGTCGAGTTGCGAGAGCAATGCCTCGTGAAGATCGATGTCGGCCAAATGGCTCGCGCGCGATGCTTTGCCCAAATATGGACCGAGCCAATCGTCGAGCGTTGCCAGCAGCGCTTCGTCCGAAAGGTCGGGCCATGTCGCTTCGTCGAGGTGGCGCAAAAACGCCACGCGTCGGCGCAAAGCATGGCACGCGTCGGTCCAAGGCAGGCGTGCAAGGCCCATCGCGCGCACGCCCGCGAGCATCGCCGCACGCAACTCCTCGGGTGCGAGATCGCGCGCCGGGCGTTCGTCGAGCACGATCGCACCCAACAGCCGCCGCTCGACCGCCGCCACGGCTTCCAGACGCGGCTGCCATTCGACGACGCGTTCGACCACGATGCGAGCGGCAAACGCCGATTCGATCTCGGCCTTGGTCGTGGGCAAGGCTGCAAAGATGCGCGCCTCGCGCGCGGCTCCGTCGAGATCGGCCGCAACGATCCAGTCTTCGGCGGCAATGCTTTCAGGGGCTGCAAACGCCGCCCCGCGTCCGTTCGACAAGAGATAGCCGGGTGCGGTTCCGCCGCGGCGCTTGCCAATACGGTCGGGATAGGCAAAGGCAAGCACAAGACCGGCCGACGCTTGGCTCTCGATCGCTGCACCCAGCCCCAAGCGCTTGCGCCAAACGCGCGCGGCTTCGCGCACGCGTGCGACAGCCGCTTTGTCGATGCTCGCACCCGTCGGCAGGCGACTGTCGACGTCGCGCGCGAGGATCTCGAGCCGCACGCGCAGATCGGCTTCGCGGCAGCCGCGCAGAATGTCGCGCTCTTCGACGAGCGCCGCCAACTCCGCCGCCAGGGCCCCCTGCCCCACACGTTTGGCTTCGATCATCATGTGCGCAAGTCTCGGATGGGCTGCAAGCTCGGCCATCGCGCGCCCATGCGCGGTGATTTTGCCCGCCGCATCCAGTGCGCCCAATTCGACCAGCAAGGACTGCGCTTGGGCAAACGCCGCTGCGGGCGGCGGATCGAGCAAGGCCAGCGATGCCGGATCGGCAATCCCCCACGCCGCAAGTTCGAGAGCGAGCGGTGCGAGATCGGCGGCTGCGATTTCCGGACGGTCGTAAAGCGCAAGCTGCCGATGCTCGGCCTCGCCCCACAGGCGCCAGCATGTGCCCGGCCCCACGCGGCCCGCACGCCCGCGCCGCTGCTCGGCTGAAGCCTGGCTCACGCGCACCGTTTCGAGGCGCGACATGCCGCTGCGCGGATCGAATCGCGGCGCGCGCTTGAAGCCGCTGTCGATGACGATGCCCACCCCGTCGATGGTCAGCGACGTTTCCGCGATCGCAGTCGCCAGCACGATCTTGCGTCGGCCTGCAATGGCGGGCTGAATCGCGCGGTCCTGCGCCTCGGCCGACAGATCGCCGTAAAGCGGCAGAATGTCGTAGCCCGACCCAAGCCCGTCGAGCCGGTCGGCGACACGGCGGATTTCGGCGACACCGGGCAGGAAGGCCAACACGTCGCCCGGATCGCGCGCGAGTGCCTGACGCACCGTGCGCGCGGTCGCGTCCGCAAGATCGCGAATGTCCGGGCGCGGCTGCCATTCGACGGTGACCGGAAAGGCGCGGCCTTCGGCGCGCACGATCTGCGCCGCGCCCATGATGCGCGCCACGCCCACGCCGTCGAGCGTGGCCGACATCACAAGCAGGCGCAGATCGGGCCGCAGATTGGCTTGCGCGTCGAGGGCGAGTGCGAGGCCCATGTCGCTTTCGAGTCCGCGCTCGTGGAACTCGTCGAACAGCACGATCGCGACGTCTTCGAGCGCTGGATCGTGCTGGATGCGGCGCGCGAAAATGCCGTCGGTGACGACTTCGATGCGCGTCGAGGGTCCGATGCGGCTGTCCATGCGTACGCGATAGCCGACGGTTTCGCCGACCGCTTGGCCAAGCGTATGCGCCATGCGCCTTGCGGCCGCGCGTGCGGCAATGCGGCGCGGCTCGAGCATCACGATCTTGCGGCCCGAAATCCAGGGTGCCTCGAGCAAGGCGAGCGGAACGCGCGTGGTTTTGCCGGCCCCCGGCGGGGCTTCGAGAACGACGTTGGAATGTGCGGCGAGGGCGGCCAGCAACGCGCCCATCGCAGCATCGATGGGCAAGGATGCCGTCACTCCCATACCGGGGCCCCGGGCAATTGGCGGCGCACGCGCGCCACCGCCTCCGGCTTCAGCTCGACCGCTTGCGCAAAAGCCACGAGCAAGGCTTCGTTTTCGAGCACGAAATCGAGCACGCCGCCCAAGAAGGCAGGCTCGGAAGCGCGCGCACGCAATTCGTCGACCGACAGCCCCGCAAGCCCCATAAAGCGCGCAAGATGGTCCTCCTCGCTTGCAAGCCAGGCGAGCGCTTGCAGGGCGATGGTCTCGGCGTTCTCGGCCGCTGGATTGGACTGGCGAATCGGCATGGCGCGACTATAGCGCCACAAACAGCCGATACGCACTTTGGCCGCGCGCATAAAGCCGTTCGAGCGCCAAACCGCCGCGATGCGAGGCAAGGACGGCGCGCAGACCCGCGTGCGGTGCCAGGGCGCAAGCGGCCGTATTGAGCACGCTCAAAGCAGCGCGCTGCCAGGTACGGCGCTGGCGGATGCGGGCCGTGAGATCGACATCGCGCGCGACCCGCAACCCCGCTTGCGCGAACGCCGCCAGCCAAGTTGCGTGCGGCACGAAGCTCGGCACCTGCCAGCCCGCCTTGAACAAGGCCGCATCGCCTGCATCGGCCGCCGGATCGGCAACATCGTCTACGACCACCAGCCGACCGCCGGGGGCAAGGCTCTTGGCGAGATTGGCGATGCTGGCGGCAAGATCGGGCGCGTGCGCGAGCGATTCGATCGCGACGATCGCGTCGAACGCGTGCGGCGGCAGAGAGCCGTCGAAACTTGCGACTTGGAAGCGGCAGCGTTCCTCGAGCCCGGCTTTGCGCGCATTGTCGCTTGCCGTCTGTACTTGGCTCGCCGACACGGCAATGCCGTCGCACTGCGCGCCGCGTCGGTGCGCGAAATAGAGGCTCGTCCCGCCCAGACCGCAGCCCGCATCGAGCAGGCGGTGCAACGCGGCGGGGCCGAGTTCGGCATCGATCAGGCCATGCACGACCTCGAACGGAGACTCGCCAGTTTTGGTCGGGCGCAAGGCGCGATGCACGGTGGCGGCACCATAGCCCGCATCCGACCCAAGCCAGCGCGCCAAGCGTGCATAGAGGGTCAGGCGGTCGTAATAGCGGTCGAGCGAAAGGTTGGGGCTGGACATTCTGGGATTCCGTCGCATCTATATGCCTTATGCCCCGTTTTCGCTCCACCTTCGCGTTCGTCGCGATCCTCGTATTCCTGGCCGTCTATATCTGGCTTGCGGCCACGCTCGGCGACTGGCTGCCGGACCATTGGGCGATCGATCTGGCGTTCTATCTGGTCGCTGGGATCGCCTGGGTTCCGGTTGCAGGCCGCATCTTGCAGTGGGGGGCACGCAGCCCTTCATGATAGCCTCCATTCCCATGCTTGCCACGCCCGCCATTCGCCCTGCTCCGCGCCCGCTCGATGCCGATGCCGCCTGGCAGCTGGTGCTGGCGCTGAACAAGGCTGCCGACGGTGACGTCGGGCGCGCCGGCCCCCTCGCGATGGCCGAAGACGGCGGTTGGCAATGTGCCGGCCCCTTCACGCCCGCCGCACAAAGCATTTTCGACATCTATGTGCCGCTCTTGGCCGCCCGTGTGCGCACCGCGCGCACCGCGCGCACCCAGGTCGTGACACTGCTCGGCCAAAGCCTCGACGGGCGCATCGCGACTTTGTCCGGCCATTCGCACTATGTGAACTGCGATGCGGCCCTCTTGCATCTGCACCGCATGCGCGCCCTCGCCGATGCTGTGATCGTGGGCGCGGGCACGGTCGCCCTCGACGATCCGCAACTCACCGTGCGCCGCTGTGCAGGGCAGACGCGCTTGCGCGTCGTCGTCGATCCGGATGGACGTGCGCCGGCCGCGCGCCGCATCTTTGCGAACCCAACGCCGCCGACGCTGCTGGCACGCTGCGGTCCCGGCCCCGTCTGCGGCAGGGCCGAAACGCTTGAGCTGCCGCGCGTCGCCGAGGGCGTGGATATCGACGCGCTGCTGGCGGCATTGTACGCGCGCGGCGTGCGCCTTGCCTTGGTCGAAGGCGGCGGCAAGACGGTTTCGCAATTCATGGCTGCCGGCCGCGTCGATCGGCTGCAGCTTGCAATCGCGCCGCTCGTGATCGGCTCGGGGCGGCCGTCGATCCAACTGCCGCCGATCGAGCGGCTCGACGACGCGCTGCGCCCGCCCACACGGCGCTTTTCTCTGGGCGAGGACACGCTGTTCGAGTGCCAACTGCGCGATGGCTGAGGCCGCCGCTTTGTGGGTGACCGGCCCCGGAAATTGCGAGCTGCGCCACACGACGCTGCCGACCCTCGCGCCCGGCCATGTGCGCGTGCGCGCAAAATTCAGCGGCATCAGCCGCGGCACGGAACGGCTCGTGTTCGAAGGTCGCGTGCCGCCTTCCGAATATGCGCGCATGCGCGCACCCTTCCAGGACGGCGATCTGCCGGGGGCCGTGAAATACGGCTACTGTATGGTCGGCACGATCGAAGCGGGCAATTCTTCGCGCATCGGCGAAAACGTCTTTGTGCTGCATCCGCATCAAGATGTCTTCGACGTGCCTGCCGATGCCGTCTTGCCGCTTCCTGCAAACCTGAAGCTGCAGGCGGCGCCTCTCGCCGCCCATCTCGAGACCGCCCTCAACGCGCTGTGGGACTATCCCGCGCGCATCGGCGACCGTGTCGCGATCGTGGGCCTCGGCGCCGTCGGGCTTTGCCTTGCAAAGCTGCTCGCACCCACGCCCGGCATCGAACTTTACGGCCTCGATCCGTCGGAGGCCGCACGCGCGCGTGGTGGGCTCCAAGACGATTGCCCCGGCGGATGCCATCTGGTGTTCCATTGTTCGGGCAGCGAGGCGGGCCTTGCGCAAGCGATCGAGCTCGCGGGCTTCGAAGCGACGATCGTCGAAATGTCGTGGTACGGCGAAGCCGCACCGCGCGTGCCGCTCGGCGGCGCCTTTCATTCGCAGCGCCTGACGCTGGCAGCAAGCCAAGTCGGCAGTATTGCGACCGCGCGCCGCGCGCATTATCGCTACGGTACGCGTTTGGCGCTCGCATTGCGCCTGCTGGCCGAACCTGCGTTCCAACTCGATCTGGGCACAGCCACGCGCTTTGCCGATCTCCCCGCAAATTATGCGCGGCTGCTTTCCGCACCCAATGCCTCGCCCTTGCCGCTCGTCGCTTATGGAGATGTCGATGTATAGCCTCACCGTCCAAGACCACATCATGATCGCGCATTCTTTCAAGGGCGAGATTTTCGGGCCTGCCCAGCGCGTGCACGGGGCGACCTTCGTGGTCGAGTGGGAATTGCGCCGCGCCACGCTCGACCGCTACGGCCTCATCGCCGACATCGGCCTCATGCGCCAATTGCTGCGCGCCGCCCTCGACGATCTCGACTACCGCAATCTCGACGACGTCGAACCGCTCAAAGATACGAACACCACGACCGAGTTTCTGGCGGGCCTCGTCTTCGAACTGCTCAAAGGCAAGATCGCGGCCGACGCACTCGGCCCCCAGACGGCCGGTTCGTTTCCGAGCATGAAGATCACGTTGCGCGAATCGCCGGTTGCGTGGGCAGCCTACGAGGCCAGCCTGTCTTGAGCGTAAGCCTGCGTTTGGCCATCCCCGGGCCGCTCGACCAAGCGACCGGCGGCTATCGCTACGCAGCCGCCATGGTTGCGGCGTGGCGTAAACAAGGCCATCGCGTCGCGGTCGAAGAACTTGCCGGTACCTATCCCGTGTGCGACGACGCCGCGCGCAAAGCCGCGAAGGCCTGCATCGCGCGCGCGCGCGGCGACGAAACGCTGCTGATCGACGGGCTTGCTTTGCCGGCGTTCGACGGACTCGCCTTGTCCAAGCGCACGGTTGCCCTCATCCACCACCCGCTCGGCCTCGAAACGGGATTGGAACCGACTGTCGCGCGCGCCTGGCTCGCAGCCGAGACAACGCGTCTTGCGAAGATTGCTGCGATCGTCGCCACGAGTGCGGCCACACGCCGCGATCTGGTCGCGATGGGCGTGGACGGCGCCAAGATCGCGGTCGTGGAGCCAGGTACGGCAGCCGCACGCACAAAGCTTGCGCGGCGCGGCAAACCAACCGTGCTGTGCGTCGCCACACTCACGCCGCGCAAAGACCATGTGGCCTTGCTGCGCGCTCTGGCCCACGTGCGCGACATCGCATGGCGCGCGGATTTTGTCGGCGCCACCGACCGCGACCCGGCCTGTGCCGCGCGCGTGCGCAGCGAAATTGCGCGCCTGCGCTTGGGCCACCGCGTGCGGCTTGCGGGTACGCGCAGTGCCAACGCACTCGGCCGCCATTACGCATCGGCGCATCTGTTTGCCCTCGCCTCGCGCCACGAAGGCTACGGCATGGCGTTCGCCGAAGCGCTGGCACATCGCCTGCCCGTCGTTGGCCTCGCAGCAGGAGCGGTACCCAGCGTCGTGCCCGCGCGTGCAGGCATTCTCGCACCACCGGGCCAAGTTGCACTCCTCGGCCGCGCCTTGCGCCGCTTGCTGGGGCCGCAGCGTCGGCGCTATGCGCGCAATGCCACCGCTTTGCATTTTCCCGAGTGGCCGCAACAGGCCGCACGTCTATGGGCGTGCCTACGATGAGCGATTTCTCCGCCGATTGGCTCGCTCTTCGCGCGCCCGCCGATGCTGCCGCGCGCAGCCGAAAACTCGCGCACGCGTTTGCAAAAGCGCTCAGGCGCCGCGCATGCGTCGCCGATCTGGGATCGGGTACCGGAGCCATGATGCGCTGGCTTGGCCCGCTGCTGCCGCCGCACGCACGCTGGCGCTTGGTCGAAGGCGATGCACGCTTGCTCGCCCAAGCCCCAGTGCGCGCGCAGAAAATCCGCCGCAGCCTCGGCGCAGAATTGCCGCACGCCGACGCCTACGTGTCGAGCGCCCTGATCGATCTTGTCGGCGCCGCGTGGCTGCACAAACTGCTGCGCGCCGCGCGCGGCAAACCCTTGCTGATGGGCCTTGCCGTCGACGGGCGCCACGAACTTGCCCCAAAGCATCGCGACGACGCGGCCCTGTTCGCAGGCTTTGCGCGCCACCAGTGCCGCTTCAAAGGCCTCGGCCCGGCACTCGGCGGTGCGGCACCTGCAGCGCTGGCACAGCTTGCGGCCCGTGCGGGCTATCGCGTCGAACTTGCGGCGAGCGACTGGCAGCTGCCGAGCGGGAAGCTGCTCGAAGCCACACTCGACGGCATTGCGGCGGCTGCCTGCGAAGCCGATCCGTCGCTCGATCTAAAGGATTGGCGGCGCGTGCGCGCACGCCAATTGGCGGCGGGCCAACTCATGCTAACGGTTGGCCACCGCGATCTGTTTGCCGTTCGGCATAGACGTCGCCCGATTTGTCGTCCGGGCTGAGACATGCAAGCCAGCCGCGCATGTCGGCTGCCGAGACGAAGTCCGGCAGCACGAGGCGCTGGCTTTCGCCGGTCGAGCGATTGAAGCGATAGGTACCCAATTTCTCGAGCCGATCGATGCAGGCAATGGCCGCATCCTTGGCCGCCGGTACATATTCGAACGACAGGGCCGCCACAGCGTGGCTCAAGCCGGCGAGCACGCGCGGCTCTGCCCCTTCAACATCGATCTTGATGAAGTCGGGCATGCCCTCGCGCGCGATCAGCGCATCGAGTGTGGTGGCTTCGGCCGCCAGCACGCGCTCCCACGCCACGCCTTGGAAAGATTTGGCTGCGGCCGCCGCGCGCATGAAATCGCCGCTCGCCGTCGCAAGCGTGGGATATCGGTCGCTTAAGTGCAGCGCCACCGTGCCGGGCGTCGCATCGAGCAGTTTTTCTTCGATCCGCACGGCCGGATCGTCGAGGAAAAAGCGGCGCAGGAGATCGGCGAAGACAGGCTGCGGTTCAACCGCCACGACGCGGGCACCCAACCGCCGCCACGATGCCACGCGATTGCCGGCATGGGCACCCACATCGATCGCCAGCGAACCGGGCCGCACGAAACGTGCATAGAAACGGTCGAGCTGGCCCGCACGGCCTGGAATCGCATGGTAGATCGCAAGCGAGCGCAGCAACCCGAATAGACGGGCCGCAAACGCGACGGGTGCGCGGCTCGTCGCATTCGCCCACAAAAACCGCACATCGACCGCAAACGACCACAGCAGAATCGCGAGCCCCACCGCCCCCACGAGCGGGCCGACGGATAGCGGGCTCAACGCGGCGAGGGCGGCAATGCCCTGCAGCACGCATACGATGCGGCGGCGCTCGCTGTGGGGCAAAGGCTCGGCCAGAAACGGGTAGCGCCATGCGGCGGCCACGAACACGTAGCGCGGCAAACCGAGCAGCACGACCCACAGACCCGCCTCGCCGAAACGTGCGGCCAGCAGGCACAGCGCCAGCATGAAGGCGCTGTCGGTTTCCATGTCGAAGCGCGCGCCGAACGCAGACGTCTCGGCGCGGCGGCGCGCGATCCAACCGTCCACGCCATCGAGCGCGAGCACAGCCGCACCGGCAGCGACCAAAATCCAACGCGCGCCCACGTCGAGTTCCGGCACGCACAGAAGGCCTGCAAGGAAACATACGAAGGCACCGCGCGCCCAGGTCACGCAATTGGCAAGGCCGAAGCGCTTATGCGGATGGTCGGCAAGACCAAGCCGCACGCCTACCCACAGCACGCAAAGGGCCAAAAGGCTTGCTGCAACGCCGACGATCCCCACGATGGGAAGGGTCGCGAACAGAACCGCTGCCGCAATCCACGCCAAACGCCGCAACGACGCGGTGCGTGTCATTTCGCGGTTCCGAAATCGGCGAGGAATCCGGGCAGAAAATCTTCCATGCCGGCCGTCGCTGTGCCCGGGGGTACGGCGAAACCCGGCACGTAGCCGCGCGCTTCGAAAGGTTCGATCAATTCGCGCGCGCGCGAGAAAACATGGATCGGAACCGAGAAATCGCCGGTACGGCGCGCGGTCGTCAGCGGGGGTTGATGGTCGCCCAGGACGATGAACAAAGTTTCGTCGTCCGTGCGGTCGGCAGCAAAGCGGACGGCCGATTCGAGCGAATAGGCAACGGCCGCAAGATAGCCCGCATCCTGGTCGAACACTTGGCCCATGCGCACCGGAAATTCGCGCACCGGCAGATCTTTGTAGGGATCGGCCTTCGCGAACGCGGACCAATCGTCCAAGAAAGCGGGCACGCGCTCGAACGGCGTGTGGCTCGAGGCGAGCACGATTTTGGCGAAGAGCGGTGCGGGCTGCAGTTCGTTGCGCGCGAACCAATCGAGCACCCATTGGTCGGGCAGCGACTCCCACGCAAAGCGCGGACCGCGATAGCCGAGATCGAGCTGGTTGCGGATCTGCGCAAAACCGAGCAGGCGCCCTTCGGGCCAAGGCTGGTCCATGCGCGGCATCAAGGCGAGCGTGCGGTAGCCCGCCTCGCCGAGGCGATGGGCGAGCGTGCGCGACCGCGAGACAAGCATCACCTCGTAGGCGTCTTGCGCCGCGATCTTCACACCCGCGAGCAAGGTGCCGTGCCCCATCCACGAACCGCCGCCGGTGATGGGCGAACGCACCAAGCCCGTTGCAGTTGCAAAGCCCGCCTGTTCGAGCAGGCCTTGCAGGCGGCTGCGCAGCGGATCCAT
>Ga0315907_10001117_pt1 | contig 36860 bp, 40 predicted proteins | sample LakEriMetagenome_3_FD_203525 | JGI IMG/M metagenome (GOLD analysis project Ga0315907, IMG submission 203525) | Freshwater fungal communities from buoy surface, Lake Erie, Ohio, United States - Buoy 12 MA123 | ecosystem: Environmental > Aquatic > Freshwater > Lake > Lake biofilm | place: USA...
CTGGGGTGTCGTTATCTCAAGATTGGCGGATTGATCCGCTACAAGATGCAAGATGTACTGGAGTATGAAGACGCCTGTACGCATGAACCAAAGTCAGCCAAACTCAAGGAGAAGAACACATGAGCGACCCACTCGACAAGATGGCCGACAACGCCAAAGAACTGGGTCTGGACTACGAGCCAGCACGAGACAGCGGCATTGTTACCGCTGGTGGCGCTGACCCGCGCACACAGCGCACATGGGTTGGGCTGACGGATGAGGAGTACATCAACATCACCGATTCTGTGTATCACAAAGGCCAAGGACTTGTCGCTTACTACAAAGCCATCGAAGCCAAACTCAAGGAGAAGAACAATGGATGACGAAGACAAACCAACCCCCGCTGACGGACAACTTATCTGGGTGGCGCTGGCATTCATCGCCTTCATGCTGGCGCTCCTGACCATCAGGAGCTGCGTATGAACATCGTGCAGATGGTGACTATATTCAAAGCCCTGATGCAAGGGCCAGCCAGCAGACTTGATCTATCTGAGCGCACTGGAGTGCCACCCAAGACTGTGGGCAAGCTGCTCACCGAACTCAAGAACCAGAAGATGATCTACGTCATCGACTACAGCAACGAATCTGATGGGCGTAACCGTGTCAAGCTGTTCACGTTCGGTGACGGCGAGGACGCACAACCCAGACAGTCGCAGCCTCAAGCAGAACGCAGCCGCAGGAGCTACGTGAAGAAGGTGCGGGCTATCAAAGATGCAAAGATCAAGACAACATTCGTAGGAGGTGTGTCGCTATGGCAATAACCGATTGCAAACTTACACACGACCATTTTGCTGTGGTCGATGTCCACAACCACTGGCGCGATGCTAAAGAGTATCCACCACCATTAAGTGCAAAGATGCTGATGATCGACAAACGCTTGGGCGTTGCAGTCCTTGGCACATGGCGCGACTCTGATGGGTGGACACACTGGTGCCCGCTGCCTACGTTCGACCGGAGCAAGGAATGAAGTGCCCACAGTGCAGGGCGTACGCTGACGTTATCGACAGCCGCATGAAAGCAGACAACACACGCAGACGACGCTATGTCTGCGGCAACGAACACAGATTCACAACGCTTGAGATCGTAGTCCCGAGCAAACCCAAGAAGGAGAGAGACGATGAGTAACGCATTGGATGTGCAAATTGACGGCAGTCACTACAAGGACATGGCCATTCAGCCAGCAGAGTTCATACACGCCAACAACATTGGCTACATGGAGGGCAACGTCATCAAGTACGTGTCCAGATGGAAGAAAAAGAACGGCATCAAAGACTTGGAGAAAGCCAAGCACTACGTCGAGTTACTAATTGAACTGGAGACTCGCACATGCTCAAAGAATTGATGCACGCTTTGGTTGGAAATTCTTCGCAAGGTGTACTGACCACTTCTACCGTATCAGGCACTATGCTAGGGCAACAATCAAGACGATCGCTGAGCAAGAAAATCTTCAGCGGTAACATCGAGGTGCAACAAGTGTCCAACGGCTACGTTGTCAACATCGCCACACGCGAAGGCTACGAGTACGAGACGCACATCGCACACACAATCACTGAAGTCAACGAGATCATTGCAGCAGCGATGGTCGCATTCCAACTGGAGAAGTAATGAGTATCAAACAATGGCTGCGTAACTGGCTTATGTCATCCGACGCAATAGTTGCAAAAGAGACTGTAGGCGGCAGACTGACCGAAGAAGATGGCATGCTCAGCTTCGCAATTATCAGAGCCACCAACGGCTACATCGTCAAGGCATCACAATACAAGCCGCAACAGCGCGGCCCTGACTGGCAGCACCAACTCTACATCGTCAAGGACGACGAGAAAATCCCGGACGTCATCGCCCGTATCATGGCAATAAACGCATTGGAGAAGTAATGAGCGTAGATCAAATTGAACTGTGGCACAGACGTGCCAGACCGAAGCCAACCGAAGAAGACTTCAACGTGCAGCTTGGCTGTCATTTTGAGGAGGTCGTTGAGATGCTGGACACGCTTGACTTCACCAACGCAGACGGCATCGAGTATGAAGTCCGTGCAACGCGAGTCGCCATCAACGCACTGGCGCGTATGCTCAAGAACGGTGAGTTGCTTGCACATATAACTGACCGCAAAGAATTCCTCGATGCGCTGGCCGATCAAGTCGTTACAGCCATTGGCGCTGGCCACTGCGCTGGCATGAAGACCGCTGATGGTGTGGCCGCTGTGAACCGCAGCAACTACAGCAAGTTCGACAAGAACGGCTATCCCATCTTCAACGAGAACGGCAAGATAGCTAAAGGCCCGGACTATGCACCGCCCAACCTTGAAGGGATGTACTGATGACACCCGTCTACATTGACTTTGAAAGTTTCTGGTCTACGACTCACACGCTGAGTCGTATGTCCCCCACTGAGTACGTACAGCACCCAGACACTGAGATCATCTCGGTGGCTATTCGTGAGGGCGATGAGCCTACATACGTGCTGTTCGGTGAAGATAAGATCAGAAGACACATGCAGGACATGGACTGGAGCGACAAGATCGCAATTGGTCACAACATGTCTGGTTTCGATGCGATGATCCTTGCATGGAGACTTGGCATCAACCCCAAGATGTATGGCTGCACTGCTGCCATGGCACGTTCCAAATACAGCAAGACAGGCGCATCCGTTGGCGGCAAGTTCCTCACTGGCGTGTCGCTCAAGAAGCTGGCCGCTGAGTTGAAGGTCGGTGCCAAGCTAGACCTCGAAGCCACGAACACCAAGGGCAAGCATCTGTGTGACTTCAGCCCTGATGAGCTAGCTCAGATGGAAGAGTACAACAAGGTGGACACTGACCTGTGCGCTGAGTTGTTCAAGAAGCTGGCCAAGGGATTTCCCAAGGCAGAGCTGATGCACATCGACATGACTACACGCATGCTGGTGGAGCCTAAGTTCCAACTCGACTACGCCATGGTGAACAAGGCGCTGGAAGATGTGAAGGCTGAGAAGGCCAAGTCACTCAACGATCTGTATGACTTGCTGTTTACGCAAGCTGAGTCAGTGGCCCGTAAGCTGGAGGGTGACCCCACAGACCCTGAAGAATATGTACGCATGACCATGGCAAGCGCCGCTAAGTTCGGTGAGTTGCTTACGTCTCGCGGTGTCGAAGTTCCCATGAAGCAGTCGCCCACCAACCCGGCCAAGATGACACCTGCACTGGCCAAGACTGACGATGCGTTCATCGCACTGCAAGACCACGAAGACCCGATCATCGCTGCTGCTGCCCGTGTGCGCCTTGAGGTTAAGTCCACCCTGCTGGAGACAAGACTGCAAGCGTTCGTCAAGGCTGCTGACGCATGCGGCGGTCGCCTACCCGTGCCTCTCAAGTACGCTGGTGCAGACACCACTGGCCGCTGGTCTGGTGAGCAGTACAACATGCAGAACCTGCCTCGTATCAACCCCAAGAAGCCCAAGCCGTCTGACGCACTGCGTAACTCACTGCGAGCACCCAAGGGTCACAAGATCGTAGTGGCTGACTTGTCCGGCATCGAGCTGCGGGTCAACCACTTTCTGTGGAAGGTCAAGCAGTCCATGGACTTGTATGCGTCCGATGCTGAGGCTGACCTGTACAAATCGTTTGCTGCTGCACGCTACGGCATCGACGAGAGCGAGGTGACCAAAGATCAACGACAGCTGGCCAAGATCGCGCAGTTGGGTCTGGGCTTCGGTGCTGGTGCGCCTACGTTCCGCAAGGTGGCCAAGCTCATGGGCGGTCTGGACTTGTCGGAAGGTGAGTCCCTTGAAGTTGTGACTGCATGGCGTGACACGTACCACGACATCGTTAAAGGCTGGAAATCGTTTCAGTCTAGTCTGCCAAGCATCCAGCAGGGTATCGAGACAGCCATCGACCCGTGGGGCCTGTGCGTTACCGAGAAGCACGCTGTGCGTCTACCGTCTGGACGCAAGATTCACTACCCCGGCCTGACCAAAGAATCCGACAACGGCAAGACCGAATGGTGGTATGGCAGTGGCCGATCACGAGCCCGCATCTACGCCGGGAAAGGCGTTGAGAACTTGGTGCAAGCCCTTGCACGCGACGTGATTGCGGAGCATGCCCTGACGATGTTCAAGCGCACCAGATACCGTGCGTCGCTGGCTGTCCATGACGAGCTGGTCTACGTCGTTCCCGAGACTGTGGCTCAAGATGTGCTCGACGAATTGCAGGGCATCATGCGCAAAGGCGTGTCGTGGTGGCCTGAGCTAATCACATGGTCTGAGGGTGACTTGGGTGACACCTACGGCGAAGTGAAATAATCGTTGACAGCACTCACCATGCTGCTACGATAGAGCTTCAGAACACAAAGCCCCAACCGTCAAATGACGCATTGGGGCATCACCGCATTGGAATGACATGACAAACCCAGCATGGACGTATTCGCAGTTGGATACGTTCGAGACCTGCCCAAGGAAGTTCTACCACCTCAAGGTCAAGCGCGACATTGTCGAGCCGCCTACGGTACACACTGAGTGGGGTACAAGGGTTCACACTGCCTTTGAAGACTTCATCAAGGACGGCGTCATGCTGCCGGATGGCATGACTCAGTGGCAGAAGCTGGCGTTCAAACTCGCTGCACTGCCGGGCCAGAAGCTGTGCGAAAAGGAATACGCCCTTGACCGTAACTTCCAACCAACCGCATGGAAGGGCGCATGGACTCGTGGCATCGCTGACTTGGTTGTCATCCATGGCAAGAACGCTGTTGTCGCAGACTACAAGACTGGCAAGCGCAAGCCCACCGAGCAGCTAGACCTGTACGCCAACTACGTGTTCGCTCACCACCCTGAAGTCGAGAAGGTGACAACCGGGTTCATCTGGCTCAAGGAAAAGAAGATTGACTGGAAGCCTGTGGAGCGCAAGGAAGTGCCCATCATCTGGCAGGGGTTCGTGCCCCGTGTGGCCAAGCTGGAGTCTGCATACGAGCGTGACAAGTGGCCAGCCAAAACGTCAGGGCTGTGTAAGGCGTGGTGTCCAGTATTGAGCTGCGAATTCAACGGGAGGAAAAACACATGACAAACAAAATTTTTGACGACAGGCCAAGTATTTTTCCAGCGCCGTATGTGGTGCAGAGAACAGAAGACGGCAACTACCAAATTATTTTTACAGTGGCTCCGCCAACTAAAGACGTTGACCGTATTGTGTACTTTCTCAAAGGTGCGTCGGCTATGTCCAAAGCATTTATTGAGTTTGATGAGGCTCAGAACAATGGCTAGTACACCAGAAGGCAAGGTCAAAGACGCTTGCAAGAAGTTTCTCAAAGAGCGTGGCGCATGGTTCTTTATGCCTGTGTCCAACGGCATGGGACAGGTCGGTATCCCCGACATCATCATTTGCTACAAAGGGCTGTTCGTGGCTATTGAAGCCAAGGCCCCCGGCAAGAAAAAGAACATTACGTCAAACCAAGAAAGAGTAATTGAAGCTATCAGAAATGCTGACGGATTTGCTTGGGTAGTGGACAATCCTGATGACATGCCAATGTTGTTCGACGTAATCGACGTTTATTCAAAATTGGAGCCTAAAAAATGACTAGAGCGTTTACAACTGATGACAAAGGCTTTTCACCTTTGGCTGCTGTTGCCATGAGCACTGAAAAGATAGAAACGTTGCGTATACCGGCGAGTGAATTTAAAGTAGACGCCATATTCGTCATGTCCCCCAAAACAGCACTGGAAATACAAAAGCTATCCAAAAAGAAAGCTGGGGAGTTAGTCGAGGCGCAAGAGCTGCACATGCCATACGACTCGTTGGTCGTAGAAATGCCTATTACCCCAGAGATCGCTACTTTACGAAACGCTGTTGAAGGTGAGAACAAGCTGAGTATTCGCAGAGTCGCAGCGCGAATTAGACGTACTGCTATTAGCGGTCAGCCTGCGTTTGAGTTTTGGCCATTTTGGGAGTTTGATAACGGCACTTTAGGTGGCGGCGCATTTATGGCTAATATATTCACAGACCAACAAACTGCAACCACGCAATGTGCTTTTTCCCCGAGCCCCATGGCGTATGCAATCAGCAGCCACATTCTTAGTCAGGCAAATACCGCGACGTCGAATACCAATCAGTTTGTGCAAGGTTTGCTACGCATGACTCCTAAACTTAAGCAAGAGGTTCTTGAAGAAGTTAGCCCGTTGATGTTTATTTGGGAGTCAGTCATTAACTGCAAGTCAGGTATTGCCAGAACAAAAGTTGGCCCAAGGCAAGGTGTAGGTACCATGCTTGGTCGGCGTAAGAAGATACTGGCTAGCACTGAGTACACTGTAGTCTCCCTGTCCGCAGTAGAAACTGTCTGCAAAGGAACTACTAGTCAACGCGCTGACGTAGAAGCTCACCTTGTGCGCGGACATTTCAAGCGGCGAAGCAGCGGAGTGTACTGGTGGAGCCCGTTCATTCGTGGGACCGGCGAACTCAAACAACGTAAGGCTTACATCGTAGAAGGAGTACTAGCATGACCAAGTCGACACCCCAAAAACTTAAGTACCAGAAGGAATACAACGCTCGCCCTGAAGAAGTGGCCAAGCGTGTGAAGAACAACGCTGCACGGCGCGAAGCTATCAAAGATGGCAAGGCCAAGGTAGGCGATGGTAAGGACGTAGCCCACAAGAAGTCACTGGAGAACGGCGGTGGCAACCACAAGGCTAACGTAGCAGTGCAAGACCGTACAACCAACCGTGGATGGAGGAAAGGCAGTGGCTCGTATAACCCCGATAAGTGAAGGCATGTGGACGCCGGGGTTTGCATTCTTCGGCGTGCCGCTACCTAAAGGTATAGCGAAGTGTCAACTATTACATGACCACACGTACGACATTGTAAATTTGCACTGGATAACAGTAGATGGAGAGAAGCATTCCATGCCGTTTGAACAAACCGACGAAGGAGTCACAGCAGCTCTTGTTGCAATGAAACTCACATGCTAATTCACAAAGAAAAGAAAGCAGTCGTACTCAAGCTCCGTAATCCGACACGAGTAACGACTGTCATACCAACCTCAGTGTTGGTCGAACACAAAGGCGCGACACTGGTAGCAGTGCCACACAGACCCGATGAAACTCGGGTGCTGCGTAACTTGGGCTTCGAGGTTCCTGACCCCATGCCCATGCACTATGACTGGCCCAAGGTCAGTGGTAGGCACAGTCCGTTCTCCGCTCAACTGGAGACGGCATCGTTTCTGTCCATGAACAGCCGTGCGTTCTGCCTCAACGGTATGGGCACTGGCAAGACCAACAGCGCACTGTGGGCGTACGACTATCTACGTCGTACCAAGACAGTCAAGAAGATGCTCGTTGTGTGTCCACTGTCTACCATGGAGCGTACGTGGGCTGACTCAGTGTTCCAGACGTTCCCGCACCTAGACTGCGTGGTACTGCATGGCTCACGGGACAGACGCAACAAGCTGCTCAAGCAGGACGTGCATGTCTACGTCATCAACATCGACGGGTTGGCTACCATCAAAGACGAGCTGGCCAAGCGCCCTGACATTGACCTGATCGTGGTAGACGAACTTGCGCTGGCACGTAACTCTGGCACCGACCGCTGGAAGATTCTGAACACCATCTGCAACAAGCAGTCCACACGCCGTGTGTGGGGCATGACCGGGTCTCCGACTCCCAACGCTCCTACCGACGCATGGGCGCAATGCAAGCTGGTGACACCTGACAACTCTGCTGTGCCCAAGTACTTCAGTGCGTTCCGTGACCGCGTGATGCGCCAGATCACCCCGTTCAAGTGGGCGGCAAGGCAGGACGCCAACGACGCCGTGTATCAGATGATGCAGCCAGCTATCCGGTTCTCGCTGGATGACTGCGTGGACTTGCCAGAGCAGACGTTCATCACCCGTGAGGTCGCCCTCACCAAGGAGCAGGACAAGGCTTACAAGGACATGATGAACAAGCTGGCTACCGAGTACTCCGGTGGGCAGATTCTTGCGGTTAACGAGGCTGTCAAGGCCAACAAGCTGATTCAGATTGCATGTGGTGTCGCGTACGGGACAGATGGCGAAGAGGTTGTCATTCCATCTAAGCCTCGCATAGACGTCCTCAAAGAAATCATCGAGGAGTCCGAAGGCAAAGTCATCGTGTTTGTGCCATTGACCGGCGCTCTGGAAAGCGTGGCGTCAGAACTGCGTAAGGACTGGGCGGTAGAAACGGTGCATGGCGGAACTAGCAAGTCCGAGCGCGACAGAATTTTTGGTGAGTTTCAACGAGGTCTTGACCCTCGTGTGTTGGTGGCTAACGCATCGACCATGAGCCATGGACTGACACTGACGGCAGCAACCACCATCGTGTGGTACGCCCCGGTTCACTCGAATGAAACTTACGAACAGGCTTGTGCTCGCGTAAGGCGACCGGGCCAGACAAGAACCACAGTGATCGTTCACATCGCAGGTACGGATGTTGAGCGGCGTGTGTATAAGAGACTGCAGGACAAACAGTCCATGCAGGGTGTGTTACTCGACATGATGAAAGAGCGGATAGACCAATGAAACTATCAGAAGCAGTCACGCTGTACATACAGCTACGCGACAAGAAAGCGCAGATGAAGTCCGACTTCGACGCCTCGGTTGCCCCCATCAATGAGAAGATGGAGAAGCTCGAAGCCAAGCTGTTGGACGTGTTCAACAAGACCGGCATGGACTCAGTCAAGACTGAGCATGGTACGGCTTACACCGCTGTGCGTACAACCGCCAGCGTTGCAGATCGTGAAGCCTTCATGGAGTTTGTGAAGGCCAACGAAGAGTGGAGCTTGATCGAGGTGCGGGCTGCAAAGACCGCCATTGAGCAGTTCCGCGACAACAACGACAACGAGTTACCACCGGGCATAAATATTCGCTCAGAGCGCGTTGTCAACATCCGCCGTTCGGCATAAACTCCTGTTCCCTCAACCGAGAAAATTATGAACATCATTCCATTTGACTCCGGCAGCAACCTGCCAGCCTTCCTCAAAAAAGTTGACGTCGCTGCGCTCAACTCCGACCTCACAGCCCACGCAGGTGGTGGCTTCCCAGTCATCTCCATCAAGGGCAAAGTGTTTGCAGTCGTCCGCGACGGCGAGCGCGAAATTCAGATGAACCCCAAAGACCCGGACAGCGCTGCTACCAGCCTGAACGTGGTGTTGCTAAAAGCCAACAAGGGCACCAGCAAGGTGTTCTACATCAAGGGCTACGACAAAGACACCAGCGAAGGCCAGAAGCCTGACTGCTACTCCAACGATGGCGTTGAGCCAGCGGCTGATGCTCAGAACAAGCAGGCCAAGAAGTGCGCTACCTGCCCGCACAACCAGTGGGGCTCGCGTGTCTCCGAGAAGGGTGCTACCAAGGGCAAGGCTTGCGCTGACGCTGTTCGTATGGCTGTGGCCCCTGCCGGTCAGATCAACGACGCCATGCTGCTGCGTGTGCCCCCCGCGTCTATCAAGGCACTGGGCGAGTACGGTCAGATGTTGGCCAAGCGCGGTGTTGGCTACAACATGGTTGTCACCAAGGTTGGCTTCGACTTGCAAGCTGAGTCTCCCAAGCTGACGTTCTCCGCTATTGGTTTGCTGGATGATGACGGCTTTGCTGAAGTCCAAGAGATCGCTGCGTCGGACGTGGTGTCCAACATCCTCGGCTCGTCCATCGCTGTTGCGGTTGCTGCTGAAGCTACTGCTGAGCCAGAAGAAGAGGAAGCCCCTGCACCTGTGGCCAAGCCCAAAGCCAAGCCTGTGTTGGAAGAGCCAGCCGAGGAAGAAGCCCCTGCACCTGTGGCCAAGCCCAAAGCTGCTGCCAAGCCAGCTCCTAAGCCGGCTCCAGTTGAAGACGACATGGACCTCGACCTCGACGGTATCAGTTTCGACGATTAATTTCGTGGGGGAAAGCTTATTCTGTGGTGACGCATGGCCCATAGCCATGAAGGTTGCAGTACAGTTAGTACCCCACACCCCCAACGCAACATCAACCTAGGAAATATCATGGAATACAAAATCAAACTCGACATGAGCATGGACGCCAACTCCCTCAACACCCTGCTTGGTGCATTGGGTAGTGGCCCGCACAACTTCGTGCGTCCCATCATCGACAACATCTTGGCTCAGGCCAAGGAACAAGAAGAAGCTGCCAAGGCGCAAGCTGACGCAGCACCTGTGCAAGACGACGTTTCCGCTGGCGGCACAGACTAAAAAGGGGTAATCTCTTGGAGCCCGCTCTGGCGGGCTTTTTCCTTTTTTGGAGTAGTCATGCGTTGCAAAAATACAACAAGGGGTGCTGTATGAACACCCTAGAGTTCCTCAAAACAATCCTGCCTGAGTTCGGCATCCATTACCTCGCCCTGTTTAAGGAGGGCTACAAATACCCGGCGCACAAGGTCTATACTGACCTTGAGACCATGGCCGAGGCGGTTGATCGCATGGCTGGCAGCAAGCAGCTATCGGTGTACCACGCCTGCGCTTCATATCAGAAGGCCGTCATTGAGTTGGACGAGCTGGACAAGAATGGCAAACCCCAACGCAAGTACCGCATCTCGGAGAACTGGGACAAGGCCAAGGCGTTCTGGGTAGACGTTGATTGCGGCCAAGAGAAGTTCGACAAGGGGCAGGGCTATCTGACCAAGAAGGACGCTTGTGTGGCCATGGCCAAGTTTGCCAAGGATGTAGGCATCCCACGCCCCATGCTGGTTGATTCGGGCAACGGCATCCACGCATACTGGCCTCTGACCCATGAGATCGGCCACGAGTTGTGGTGCAAGGTGTCTACAGTTCTCAAGGCTACTCTGGCACACGAGAAGGTCTTAGCTGACCCAACACGCACCGCCGACTTCGCATCTATTTTGCGCCCAATCAATTCGACTAACAGAAAAGAAGGCAACGCCAAAACAGTCAAGCTGCTGGCTACATGCGAAGCTGTTAACCCCAAAGAATTTGCCGTAACGCTGTTTGCGTTCGCCAAAGAGAACAATGTCAAGGCCGTCAAAGAGACACCCAAGAAGACCCAAAAGTATCAGTCGACTGACCTGAACTCTGACCTGACAGCCCACCTCACGCAGTACCCTGAAGTCCCAGTGGACGCCAACGTAATGGCCGACAAGTGCCAGCAAGTTTCAAAGATGCGCGACACCATGGGTGATGTGTCTTACGACCATTGGTGGAAAGTTATCGGGCTGCTGACTTTCTGTGAGGGCGGTCGTGAGACTGCCGAAGCATGGACGTCTAACCGTCAAGAGTCTGGTCACACTAGCCTTGACTGGGATGTCAAGTACGACACTTGGAGCAAAGGCCCGACACTTTGTGAGACATTGGATAGCTGTAATCCGGGCGGCTGCAACGGCTGCGCGTTCAAGGGCAAGGTTACAACACCGTTGCAACTTGGCCGGGTGATGCCCGAGCCTGAAGAAATTGTTGCTGAGACTGTTACTGAGGAAGGTGTTACGGAGCAAGCGACCATACCTGCGCTGCCTCGCGGCTACCAGTGGGACTCCGGGTTGCTGAGTCGCCTCATCCCAGACAAAGAAGGGGTCATGCAGATATTCCCATTCTGCGAGAACCTGTTCTACCCAACGACTCGTATCCGTGGCGAAGACGGCACGTTCCGTTATGGCATCCGGCTGCACCTACCCGACAAGCGCATCCGCGACTTCGAGATTTCAGGTGAGTCCGTGGCATCACCAACGGATTTGCTGAGGGCTATGGCCCGATACGAGCTCACGAAGAGCAACCACAAAAACGCTGGAGAGCACATGGCGGCATATCTGCTGGACCAACTGCAGTCCTTAAAGCGCAGCATCACCGAGACCAACACCATGACAGCCTTTGGCTGGAAGGACGACTACAAGTCGTTCCTGATCGGGGAGACCCTGTTCAACCAAGACGGCAGCGAACGCAAAGTGTTGGTCGGCGGCAACGCCAAGGAGCGTGCCAACGCATTTAAGAACGGTCGCGGTAGCTTGGAAGGCTACGCCGAGGCCATGAACTTCATGTACAACAGGCCAGAGGCTGTCCACTGGCAATACACCGTATGCGCTGGCTGGGGCTCACTGGTGTCGCACCACTGTGAAGACCTGTACAAGGGCTTGATTCTGGCGCTGCAAGGCGGCAAGTCTGGCCGTGGCAAGACCACTGCATGTCACGCTGCTCTGGCTGCGTTCGGCAATCCTGAGAAGATGACGCTCAACTCCAAGGAAGGCTTCACCACCAACGCGCTGTGGGCTACGCTGGGTGTGTACAACAACATCCCCGTGCTGGCTGACGAGTTGACCAACATGGAAGCTGGCGTCTTCAGTGATGTGGCCTACGGCGTATCCAATGGCCAAGAGAAGGTTCGCCTGACATCCAAGGGCGGCGGCGTGGTATTCGCCAAGTCATCCGAGTGGCGGCTGAACGTGTACGTGACCGGTAACCGCGACTTCTACGGACTGCTGGCCGCTAACCAAGCCAACTCACAGGCCGAGGCCGTGCGCCTGATTCAGCTCAACGTGGACCGCTACGACCCGCTGATGCTTGTTGACCGTGCAGAGTACCCAGACACCGAAGAGGGCGAGGACGCATGGAGATCAGCATCTGCCATGGTAGCCGCTGAGAACATCAAGAAGATGACTGCCAACTCCGGCCATGCAGGTGCTGCCATGGTCAAGTACATTCTGGCCAACGAAGCCGAGGTCTACCGCGACATGCAGACCATGCTGGGCAAGTTCACTGAGGTGCTGTCCAACCCCAAGTTCCGCTTCTACCGGGCGCACAGTGCATGCACAATTGTGATTGCCAAGATCGCCAAGAAGCTGGGCATTGTGGATTTCGATATTCGTGAGCTGTACAAGTTCACCGTGAACCTGCTGCGTGACCTGTCTGAGTCGGTCGAAGAGAACAACACCGTGTCATCAGAAGATGCGTTCCAGCGCATGGTCAGCATGTTGAGTCAGCGCATAATAGTCACAACAGAGTGCCGCGACAGCCGTGATGGGCGTGGCCCCGAGACCCCTCGCAATCGAGTCAATGGGCCAATCGCCGGGCGCTACATCCTAGGCACGGCCAACAGCAAAGAACTTGCTGGGCGCTTGATCTTGTCTCAAAAGGAAGTGCGCGAATGGTGCATGGCTCACCGCATGGACTACCATTCAATGGTGGCCAGCATCAAGGAAGCCGGTGCTTTGGTGTCTCAAGGTGAGAAGTTTGTCATCACCCGTGGTACTGACTGCACGTCGCAGCAGACCCGTTGCATTGTGGTGGACACACGCCGCCTGAACGCGGATTCGGCTACACCAGTGTTGACTTTGGTTACCAGCCAATTTGACGGTGACGTCGCCAACGATGTATGATCCCCTCGCTGACTGTCATGTTAGCTCCTTAGTGTTGAGGAACCTTAGCCCCCGAGTCGAAAGACCCGGGGGTTTTTTTATCACTTGCCTTTGGCCAGACACTTGCCAGCAGCTTTGCATTTGGCAGGACTCTTGCAGCCGGGGCATGGCTTGAAGGGTGCAGCTTTCTTGCCAGCTTTTGCTGGGGCCTTGGCCATCATCATTTTTCCGTACATCATGGTGGTACTCCTTATTTCATCTTCGAGGTGGACTTCTTACCCTCGTACTTCTTTTCCATGGCGGCATAGGCTTTCTTGCCACCGGCCATCTTCTTCTCTTTGGCTTCCATCATCTTGGACTCGCCTTTGCCGAACGGGTTCGGCTTCTTTGCTTTCATCATGGGATTCTCCAGTTGGTGGTTAACGGTACTTCGCGGTTTTTGCAGCTACTTTTTTGGGTTGCGCTACAAACTGTTTCCCCGCAGCTTTGCCAGCGCGTTTCGCACGCGTTGTTGCAGCATACTCAGCAGGGCTAAGGCTTTTGATTGCAGACTCAGGTAGATACCTTTCGCCCGTGTCAGATGATCGTTTTCCACTTTTGGTTCTCCAGTTCTGGTTAGTCCAGTCTTTGAGGGATTTTTGAGGGGCTTTCAATCTTTATACCCCCCGCCAGCGGCCTTGTACTTCTTGGCCACAAGCTGCGCCTTGCGAGCGCTCCACTGTCCTGCACCAGTGCCTTGTGTGGCAGCGGCCTTGACCTGTGACACGATCCGCTTGCGCAGCTCGGGCTTGGTGTAGTTGCCAGCGGCGTTCACCGTGGACTTAGATTTGGTTGCCATGTCAGCAGTTCCATGCTTTGAGCGACAGCGCCTTGCGAGTTGGGCGTCCTTTGTCGTCTTTCATGGGGCCGGGCATACCGCCCATCCGGGCGCAGAAGCTGTCACGACGCGCAGCGTCTTTGGCGTTCTTAGGGTTTGGAGCTGGTGGCTTAAGCCCGGGCTTGCCGGGGTTAGCTTTGTTGTATGACGCACGCCCCTTGGCGTTGAGCCCGCCCTTCTCGGACTTGCCCTCTTTGCGCTGCCATGCAGGTGACTTTGCCATCGGATTACTCCTCAATTTTCAGCTATGGATTCTGCCAGCTTTTGCTGACCTTGGCGATACGCCACACCACCAACGGTGCGCTGCTCACGAGCCTTCTGCTCCTGCGGTGCCTTCAGCAGGTTGGATACTGGCTGGGGCTTCAAGCCGTTACGCTGACGAGTTTGCTGGAGTTTCGTCCACGCTGCACGGGCTTCGGCCATAGCCGCAGTGTCTTTCTCACGGACAGCTTTGGCGTAGTCGTTCTTGATGCGCGTGGTGCGGTCGTTGAAGTTCTCAGTGACATCGCGCATACGGTTTTGACGTTCATAGGTCACAGCTTGTTCCACAACAGGCACGCCCAGCGCGGTAAATACTGTGTCTAGGGCGCTGATCTCACTGTCGGGCAAGATCACATCACCATTGCGGCGAGTCATACCTTCGGCAGCTTGACGGCCAGCCTTGAGCGCATCGGACACACCCTTTGGCATAACACGCTCGACACCCTTGTAGTAGTCACCGCTGGCGATCAAGCCGAGACCGTCAATCACGCGAGAAGCCATACCCAGAGCGGCACCGCCCATCAATGTACCAAACGCTTCGGCACGACCTGCGTTGGTGCTCAAGTCAGCGTCACTGAATGGCATGATGGACAGCATGTTGCCAGCACCGATCTTGCCGGACAAGTCCATGTCAGCTAAGGTAGGAGCGCCGCGCATAATCATGTCAGCCCACTCTGGGCCAAGCGCCTTGCGCATCTCAGCAGTCAGGTCGTATGGCTCGTCTTCGTCGCCGAAGGCGCTCATGATGGCAGCAATGGCAGCGTAGCCGGGCAATCCCATCATGCCAGCGAACACCGCAGTGTGGCCAAGTGAGTAGCCCAGAGTCTTCAAGGCAGCAGCACGCTCGTCAGGCTTAGTGAACGCATCACGAATCAGCTTGGTGTAGAACGCGATCTGAATCAACTGGAACTTGCGGAACTGCAAAGCCACCTTACCCCACTGGGTGTTAAACGCACGAGGAGCGTTGAAGGCTGTGTAGTCACCATGAGTTTCAGTCAGGATGTCAGCAGCGTACTGAGTTGCCTTGGCAGCATCTTTGGTACGAGCGTACTCCAAGCGGTACGCAGCAATGGCAGTAGACAAGCGGTTGGTAGCTTCCACCTTCTGGACAGCCATACGCATGCCCTTGTTCAGGCGCTGTGCGAACTGACTGAGTTTGCCGTCAGCATCCACTTTGTACTCGTTGATCTCGGTGGCCAGACCAATGTCGATCTTGCCTTGGTTGACCAAGTCGTTGATGGCAGCACGAACATCGGCAGGCACTTTGGAGAAGTCAAACTGCTGGTCGAACAGCTTCACATCCTTGAACAGTGGACCCAGCTCAGTGTATGCCTTGGCCAACTCAGCAGCAGCCTTGGTGTAGTCGTGACGACCTGCCATGGCAGGCAGTGACATCATGAATGGCTGAGTCAAGTTCTGCAGGTAGTAGCCGGGGCTGGAAGCCAAGAAGAACTTGGACGCCATGTTGGTCAGGCCGTTGATGAACGGATTGTCCTTGGGCTCCAGCGAGTCAGCGTAGCGCTGGGTCAGCTCGTCGAAGATTTCAGACTTGCGCTCACGGTCGCCAGTGCGTGACTGGTTACGCATCTGCTGCAGGGCATCCTGAATCTTAGGCTCAAACTCAACGCTGGCCAAGAAGTTGGCATCGGCACGACCTTGCTGGGTGAACGACTGGAGCATGTCCACTTCACCGGCCACACCACGGCGACGCATCTCAGACTTGCGAGCACTACCCTCAGCCAACGCCTCCAAGTACAACTGGCTGATGATGTTAAGCAGCTTGCCAGCAGTCGGGTCTTTCTTGCCAGTAGCGTCTTGGCTACGGCGATCCACGGCGGCACGCATCTTGGTCAGGGCAGGCAGCATTGCCTCACCACTGAAGGCTTCGTCAAACGACTCAGAGCGCTTCACGATCTGTGGGCTATCGAACACACCCTGTTCAGACAACTTGTCGCTGAGGTTGCGAGCTTGCCACTTGGTATCGACAAACGACACATGGTAGTGGTCAGGGTCGGACTCCAGCTTCTTGACTGTGGCCATGTCACCTTTGGCTTTGGCGGCTTTGTACTCAGCAGACTCACCGATCACCACGTAAGCACCAGTGCGCTTGATGGGCGCGTAAGGTATGCCCTCACGGATGCGGAACAGTGTCTGGAAACGCTTGAGCGTGGCGGCTTTCTCAGCCTTGAGGGTGGCCTCAGTCTTGGTGTCACCAGCGTCCTGAGCTGCCTTAATCATGGCGTCGTACTCAGAGTTGGTAGCTTCCAAGACAATCTTCTTCTTGTTCGACAGCGTAGCGTCGCCATGGGCAAACACGTCTTTGACGAACTGCTGAGCCTTGGGGCCTAGCTTGTCGAAGGCAGCGCCCATCTTGGCATCACGGTACTTGCCGTAACCCCACTTGCCTGTGCGGGTGGACTCAAACAAGAACTCGTTGACCGAGCCGGGGCCGGAGCCCTTGTTGGCGTCTTCGATCAGAGCGTAGCGGTCAGCGATCTTTTCGATCTTGCGCTCTTCCTCACTAACCTTGGCGTTACGTGCAGCAAGGCGGTCGGAGAAAGTCTTGGCAGCGCCCAGACCTAAAGCCTGAGCACGCTTAACCAGATCGTTTGTGAAGACGGCGTAGTCGAGGTACTTGCCACCCAGATCACCAAGGGATTCAACAACACGCTTAACCGGCTGCTGAGACATCTTTGGCAGCTTGGCAATGTTGCGGTCGATCAGCCCTTGTGATGGCATGTTCTTGCCGAACTTCATGCCGGACAACTTGCCAGCGGTGGCGCTAAATAATGCATTGGCTTCTGCACGCAGCGCTTCAGCTTCGGCTGGGTCTTTGGTCTTAGCGGCCTTCTCCAAGAGTTTGATAGCACGGTCATTGGCGGTATCAACTCGTGTCTTACCAGCCTTCTCTTTCAACTGACCGCGCTTGCCCAACTCAACCATGTCGCTACCAAACTTCATGCGCTGCGGATCAGCAGCAACTTCGGAGCCTACGCGGAAGATGTTCTTGTCGTTGAAGATAACAAGGTTGCGGGTTTTAGTGGGTTTGCCTGTGGAGATGTTTGCTTCGTTAGCCTCAAGCCATGCCAGTTTTTCACCCCATGGTGTCTCAGCGCCTCTTTGCTTGGCGTCCTTGAGCGCAGCTTCAGAATCAAACTTAACCCCGTATCTTTCAGATGAGTCTTTGTCAACGGTAAACATCCGATCTACAAACTCATCTACGCGCTGTTGGAGATCACTCTTTACCTGTGTCAACCCATCATACGCAATGTCGCGCAGCAGGCTGAATTTCATGCTTTCGGTACTGCCTTTGGCTTGTTTTGCCAACTCTGCAAGTTTGTCCCAGTTGTAGCTTGTACCGTCGTAATTAACTATGCGCTTACCACCACGACTCTTTGCGTCCAAGAACTGAATGCCTTTGATCCCCATGGAATCAAGGAACAACGAGGCGACCTTCTTACCGGGCTGACCGACGTAATCGTCAATGCCCCAGAACTCAGACACAGCGCCTTCATTTTTCTCAAGGAAACGCAGGCCGCGATACAGGTCTTCGCCAGTCAGCTCGCCGATGTCTTCCACGTTTTGCTGGTACTGGTCGGCCAACGCCTCTTGCAAACCTTTGGGCATGAGCATGCCCAACTTCTCAAGGATGGCAGGCTGCTCGCTCAATGGGCGATCCCAGTCCAAAGTCTCTTCTGGCGTGATGGCGGTATCTACGCGCATCAGTGTGCCTTCGGGCTTCTTACCGGGCACAACTTTGAACTTGGAATAGTTTTTATCCAGCCATTCAGACGCTTGCTTGTAACGCCTTCCAGTCAGCGGCCCAAACGAATCTTTTGTAATTGACCTAAGAGTATCCCGCAGTGCGTTATTGTTACCGTTGTCCAACTCCGCATTAAGGCGTGGCAGAATAAGACTGAGCGCTTGCTCCTCTTCGTTTAGGTCAAGCTCGAACTGTTCTTTAACGCCAAGCTCATTGTCTATGTCTTTAAGTGGGCGACCGTCATATGTAGCGGTCGGGTTGGCAGTCTTCCTGTCAACGTCAGCAGACCAGTATCCCTTGGCAATACCAGTGCGTTGGGCTAAGTATGTACCCCAACCATAAGCCTGTGCGCCTTCGCCAGTGCCCATAAACGCGTTACTGAATTTGCGGAAATCAGCAGCAGTGCCGTGCCATGTGCCGTTGATCTCTAGACGAGCAGCACCGAAGGCCAAATTGACCACGTCTTGTGCGTTCATGGACTCGGGCTTCATACCAAGTCTACGAGCAGCTGTTTTAAACGCAGCCCACAAAGTGCGGAACCAAGCTGTAAGCGCCGAAGAACTCTTTGAGCCAGCAATTGGGTCTATGCCAGCTTCCATGGCCTCTTCAATGAAGTAAGCCAGCATTTCGGAGCGGCGGTCTTCTTGCTTTGTACCAGCGGCTTGAACTCGCTCAACGGCGTTCAGTGCCAGCTCGGACTCTATAGAGCCGTCGTCTTTCTTGGCCCAATTGATGATTTGCTGAGTCAGCTTGTCGTATTGAGCTTTAGGCAGCAGCTTCTCCAGACCCAAGTGTGCTCCGACCTCGTGCATAAACTTAGCACGACCAGCGCCTTTTTGGATTCGGTTGGCAATCAGGTAAGCGCGGCCATTGACCGCAACGCCGTATGCGCCTTCAAGCGCAATACCAGCACCCACAGCACGAACCATCTTGTCAGGTGAACGCAGCAGGTCTTCGATGGAATCAACCACCATTAGCTTACGACCGGGGATGTCCGCACGGATGAAGTCCTTGAGTTCAGCCAGCAGTTCCTTGGCAGTGTATGGGTTCTTGGCTACAGCAGGCTCAATATCGCCTTCCTTACCAAACTTCATACCACCCTTGGCCAACTTGGTCAGCTCAAGCTCAACGTCACCACGCTCCCAGTTGTCGGAGCCAAACTCTATAAAGGTGTTCTGCTGAGCCTTGGTCAGGTCAGCAAACTTGGGAGCGTCTGGGAAATCAGCAGCTACTACATCCCACGCTTGGGCGGCTTGCTCGGCTTCGGTGAGGACTTTGGCTGGGGCTTGGGCTTTACCTTCTGTGGCAGGCTTTTTGGCACGCCGTACTTGTCCGCCCACTTTTTCGCCAGTTCCGGTTTCTGGCTGAACAGATACCCCTGCTGGGCTTTCGACTTGAACGGCATCTTCTGCTCCTAATTCCGCTGGTTGTTCGGCTTTAGCTTCTTTTTCGTCGCTAGCGTCTTTGTCAGACTTACGACCAGCAAGCGCCCGTACTTCGGCTTGGGCTTGTTTCTCAACTGCCTTGACCTTCTCAATCTGAGCAGTCAACTTGGCGTTTAGGTCTGCCAACACGGCAGGGTCTGTTTCTACAGCCAATGCTTCCAGCGTGGCGTCAATCTCTTTTTGCAGCTTGGTAAAGCCTTCAACTGCACCAGTACTAGCGCCTGCTGTTTTAACGATGTTTCCCAGACCAGCCTCAATGGCTTCGTTTTCGTCCATGCGCTCTTGGCTCTGCGTAAACACTTGACTGGCTATTTGACCTTCGGTGCTGTCAGGCGCAACTGTATTGAACGCGTCAGCGATCTGCGCATCGGTTAGGCCAAATTGAGCCTTGGCCTTGGCAATACGTTCTGGCCATGTCTTCTGGCCAGTAGCGCCAGCAATCTTTTGAATGTTTGACCGGCTAGTATCGTACTTTGCAGCGGCCTCTGGCTCGGGCATGCCCATACCCACCACGTCAAAAATGATGTTGCCGTCGCGTTCGCCAAAGATTTGTTGCAGGATGGCTTGGCGTTCGTCTACGACTGGTCCTGCGGCGGCAGGTGCCGTTTGTCCTTGCGTTTCTGTTTGCTGGGTTTGAGCGGCTTTAGCGGCATTTGCGGCTTCCAAAACGGTCATTGGTCGAGGGGCACGACGGAAACGAGTCTCCGGCGCGGGGGCGGCTGCTGGGGCAGTCGTAGTTACAGAGGTAGATGGTTGCCCGGCTGCGATTGGAAGAACGCCAGCTTGTTGAAGTGGGGCTCCAGTTGCTGGGGCACCTCCGTCCATTGTTCCTGCGACAGGAGCAGGGCGTCCTGCATCTCCCACGCTTCCTTGAACGACAGGGCTCCCGACTCCCACGCTTCCTGCAGGCTGCTGTACAGTAGAAACTCCTGTGCTGCCATCTGTAACTCCTTGCGCAGAAGCGCTCATAGCGTTAATGATGTTTTGCGCCGCAGCTTGCTTGATTATTTTTTCAGCCTGCTTGTACTTGTTTTGCGCAAGCACCGTACGAACTTGATCTAGTTGCTCGGCTGTCAGATTAGCTTCCAGCAACTTTGGCAGTATTTCTAGTGTTCTACCAGACGGGTTGATGCCAAGTGAAAGAAGTTTTTGCTCGTCTTCGTTAAAGATTCTGGACGGCGCTGGAGCAGTTGGCTTGGTAACCTCAGCAGCGGCTGCAGTTGTACCGGCTGGCGATGTCAAGTCAGCTTCTTGGTTGTACAGAGAAGATGTTACTAGCGGTTGGTTGGGGTAGCCACCGCCAAGCAAGTTGGCATTTGCGTAGGGGCTGCCCATCAAAGCAGCAGTGTCCAAGCCGGTCAGAGTCGTACGCGGCGCAGGCGTTTGTACAGTGCTTGTTTCTGTTTCTTCAGTTGCAATGTCAGGCTTGGTTAAGTCCATTGGACCGCGAAGACCGCCAACAGTACCCAAGCTACCACCGACAATAAGGCCAGCAGCAGCCGCATTAAGACGGCGAGATGCAATTTCTTCGTCGGTCAAGTCTGACCGCATGCCCATTTCAAGTTCGTTTTGCCCGAGTTCTGTTAGGGTTTCACCAGCACCAGCAACTCCACCAGCTTTAGCCATCCGAGTACCGAGATTGCCGGAGTACCGAGCTGGCGCACGCAAACTGCCTTGCAGCACAGCAGGAAGAACAGCTTCAGCAGCACCGTAAATTGGAGCCAGCGCCAGAGACTGAAATGGGCTTGGGTCACCACCTTCGACAGACTCACCATAAAGCGAGCCAAAACCCATCGCGGAACCAGCCAGCGTGCCAGTACCAAAAGCTTCGCCCTGCGCCAAAGCTGCACGACGTGCCGCAATACTAGAGCCAGCTTGCAAACCACCGCCGCCAAGCATGCGAGGCGCAACAGCCCCAAGGCGTGTAAGACCTACAGCACCTGCAACTTGACCAGCGCCGGGAATAAGCTGCGCACCGGCAATACCTGCCATGGTAGGAACTTGCTTGGCAATCTGGTAACCGACGTAAGGCAGAGCAGACCCAAGTGTTTGGTCTTCAATACGCTCAAGGTCAGGACGACCGCCAATAGAAGCGTCAATTTGATTGCGGCGGGCTTGTTCGTTTGCCCAGTCGCTAGCTTCGCGGGCTCCCACAATATCTGCAACACCGCCAAGGGCGCTGTAACCTAACCCCTGAAGCTGGTCAACACCAGCCGAAAGACCGGCAGCGATAGCCCCGCGCTGTTCCTGCGGGCCAAGATACACTTCACGCAATGGCTTAAAACCAGTATCCTCTTCGTCAGTTCCAACAATAGTGCGGATTGGTACGAAAGCCATTGCTGCCCCTTAAATTAAGCTTCGTTGAATTGTATCAACGAACAGGTTAGTCAACTAGGGGTCGGCGTAGTCCAGCAGCATTGCCGCTCAGCTGCCCTCTAAGGCGCTGCTCTGTCATGAGACGTTCATAAGCGATGCGGTTTCTATCCCAAGCAAGAAGTCGAGCTCTGAACTCAGGTTGCGTTTCTCCAGATCGTTTTTCTGGTTTGGGTGTTGGCGCAGTAGGTTCTGCCGCAGGCTGAACAACCGGCGTGCGTGATGTATCTAAGCCGCCCGACTGCGTATCTGCCTTAGCCGGTTTGGCGTACTTGGCTTTTTCAGCATCGTCGTAGAACTTACCATCAGGACCAACAAATTTAAGCACCAGTCTACCGTTTTCTTCCCCGGTGACCAGACCGACGCTGTTTTTCTGAGCAGCGGCCTTCATGTTTGTGTAGGCGTCTACGGTCATACCAAGTGGAATTTCTTCGCCGTTGTACGTGTTGTACAGCGCCCGACCGCCATCTTTGGAAAACGCTGTGTATGTTCCATCGTCGTTCTTCTTGAGTTCGACAGGAGTTTGCAGCACAGAGCCTTTTTTACCAACACCAGTAGTCGGAATTGTTCCGCCAGCTTTGACAGACAGCATATTGAACTGCGTAATCAGGCTCTGACGTTTGGCACCACCGGGATCGTTGGTATCGTCCAACAAGGCAAACTGAGTTTGAATCTGTTTAGCCTCTTCGCTGTTTTTCAGATTTGTAGCCAGAGCGTTGTTCATCTGGTTGATCTGGCTAGTACGAGCGGCGTTGTAACTGACGTTTGACCTAGAGGCTTCAGTAGCCGCACGGTCTTTTTCTATGGCGGCTTTGTTCTTCTCCAGATTCATCGTGTAGTCGATGACGGTAGCTGGGTTCATGGCGGCTTTGTTGAGGTACGCAGTAGTCTCAGCCTCACTACCAGAAAACACGTTTGGCTGAATGATTTCGCCTGTAGCAGTGTTGACGCGGTTAAGCGACACTTTGCCACCTTGGCCTCGGATGACTTCAAAGTGAGAATTCGGGTCAAGGTCTTTGCTTTCCTTGTGTGCTTTAAGCAAACCGTCCAAACTTGGGTTTTCCCTGATAATATCTTCGATGCGTTGCTGAGACGCTTTAAACGCCTGCTCTTTAATGCCAGTCATGTTCGACGCAATTTTAAACTGCTGGTCGATACTTATGCCCAGTTCTTGAGCTTTCGCAGTCGTTGACGCAAAGTCAGCCTGTGGGTTCTGGGAACGCCACGCATTGAAGTCGGTCATTTTCTGCGCATCAGCATCAGCACGCTCAGCAGCGGTTAGTTCAAACCCAGATTTTTTAAGGCCGATCTTTCCGGATTCAACTTGAGTTTCCAGTTGCTGCTTCTGCAGTGGAAACAATTCATTCTCACGCTGCATACGGACTTGTTCTTGGCGCATACGCGCAGCAGCCACAGGATCACGCTCAGCCAGCACATTGGCAGCGGCAGCGTAACGCGCAGCCTCAATTTCCTGCTGCGTTGGCATGCGATTAAGCGTCTGATCGCCGAGGCGGTATTGGGTTCCACCAACTTTCTGACCCACGTAGGGCATCTGAGGAGCGAATGAAGCGTCCAAGGGTCTTTCTGCAGGATTGCTCGAAAAGAGACCTGTGCGGTTCTCCAATGAATTTTCCGTAGCAAACATCCTTGCATCATCGGCAGCGCGTTTTTCAGTCTCAGCTATAGCGCGACCTAGCTCTTCTTGGGTAGGGGGACGAGGAGCAATCTCTTGAGGTGTAAGCCCCATGGCTTCACGCAGACGTTCGCGTTCTTGACGCTCTTGCATGGCTCGCCCAAACTGAAGACCGGTTTGCATGCCACCGGCGAGGCCTTTAAAGAAATCTGCCATGATTAACCTGCCTTTTTGCCTGCACCACCAAAACCGCCAAAGCCGCCGCCAGCATAAATGCCAAGGCCAGTGCCGACAATGGTTGCGAACGGATCGGCCTGCGACATACCAGCGTTGTACGCGGAAGTCTGTGAGTTAAGGATACCGCCATACGTCTGGCCAGCTTGCTGCATACCTTGCTGGTACTGAGTTCCGGGAGCCATAGAAGAAGCCAGACCGGCAGAGCCTGCGCCTGTAGCGCCAGAGTAGGCAGCGTTTGCTGCGCCAGCCAGACCACGGCCAAGACCAGTAACTTCAAGGCGGCGGGCATAGCCCATCTGCTGAGCTTGGTTGCGAGCACCAGTCATAGCGTTAGCGCGGCCTGCAGCCAGACCCAGCATGTTCTGAGACTGCAACGCCATACCAGCGCCAGAGTTGGGGTTCACACCACGGGAAGCAGCGGCGCGAGAAGCGGCATCTTGCATCACACCAAAGGCGCGACCAGTTGCAGCAGCGGCATCACGAGCTTGTTGTTCACGGTAGCCCTCAGTACTGAACCTCTCAGCGTCTCGGACAAGACCCTGCTCCAGTGGCCGGAAGGTCTGCTGCTGGTAGTTGTAGTAGTCCTGAGCCTGCTGCATCTGTTGCTGTTGCGCAGCCATCTGTTGGTTAGCTACGCGCTCGGCCAATGGTTTCATCTCTGCATACTGCTGCCGGGAGAACGCCAACTGCTCTCGACCGAGAGCTTCCATACCACGATAGTCTGGTGGTGGAGGACTAGATTTACCGCCCATGATTTACTCCTTGCGCAGCCACCGACAGGTGTCAGGCCGCATTACCAAAACGTGCATGTCGGCACCGGGGGCACCGTCTTTCATGACGAACTCTTCCTCAAAACCGAGGTGTTTGTCAAATGCCAGTATTTTAGGCTCATTTGATGGAACCATGCCAGTCAATCTTTTCAGCCCGCAGTGCCTGAACGCGTAGTCGCACACCGCTTGGAACAGCGGAACGATCTGTTTGGTCTGCTTGGCGATGGCAATGTGGCACGTTGCGTTGGCACCGTTGTAGTTGTTGATGACCACACCAGCCAAGATATTGTCACCACTCATCACGCCAATGGCGTAGAAGCTACCCCAGTCAGCGTTCTGGTTGACCTGCGCGGCGACCCATGCGCCGATGCGTTCTTTCTGGTCATAGACAAGGTGGGCCATGCGTGGATTATGGCTTACTGGGGCGGGGTTGGCCACACTACATTAAGCGGGTCTTGGCTGGTAATGTCACGCAGCGCTTGTCGGTACGGCTCCCAAAGAGCCTTGGTTGCAGCAGAGATGTCAGCCAATTGAGTCCAGTCAGACTGAGCAATCAGGTTGTTTCGGATGTTTCGTACCTGCTCAAGCGCATACGCAGAGTCGAGCTGCCAAGACTTGGCCTCGTAGTCAAACACATGGTTGCTGCTTGGGCGCGGAGGCTTTTCAACCACTGCGCCGTTATCTACGTAGTGCGTGCCCCAATGCCCTTTTGCACCCTCCAGCAGAGTACACCCAGTCGGCACAGGCTGGATAGAAACGACAGAATCGTCGCACTCGCCAAACGAAACAATCTTGCCAGTTGCGTCGTAAATAACGTACGTAGTAGCGCTCATCGCTTGGCTCCCATTATCACGATGGTAGTCTCTACCGCAGGTGCAGGGTTGCCATACACATCACTGACGTTACAAATAATAGTGTGCGTTCCAGCAGTCATGGTCATATAGTGAATGATCGGCAGTGTAATTGTTGGAATCACGCCGCCAGCGCTGTTAGAAAATGTCTCTTTGACTTGTACGTAGTTGTCGAACAAACGGATCGTACATCCACCGGATACCAAGACCACGCCGCTGCAAACGCCCCACAGCAAAACATTAGTAGTCTCAGCAAACGTAACTGTTGTTATCGCCTGCGATCCAGAAGCAGAGCTAACTTGGGGCACAGTTACAGCGTTGCCTGCAATGTTAATCGTATTGACTGCGTTGATAGCGCTTGCCGTAAGCGTGCCAGAAAAAGTTCCAGTTGCAGCAGACAACGACCCCGCAAATGAACCAGTGGCAGCAGATAACGCCCCGGCAAAACTTGCATCGCCGTTGCTACCGTTCAACACAAAAGTCGCCGCCCCAGCAGAGTTATAAGCCACGAGGCCGTTAGCGGTAAGTCCAACGCCAGACCCACTTGTGCGCACACCAGACGAGTTCCAATTGAGCGTTCCAGTGGCCAGACCCCCGGGACCAGACAGTACGTTGCGGGCGTCATTGTCGAGCTTAGTTGTCAATTCACCGACGGCAAAGTCGGCTGTGCCCTGAGCCGTAGATGCTGCGCTTGATGCACTATTGGCTGCAGACAAAGCTGAGTTTGCTGTATTTACAAGCGTGGAACCGGCAGTCCCAGCAACGGAACCAGTGAAGTTTCCAGTGCCCGCATTCAGGATGATGTTGCCTGCAGTGTCTCGAATGCTCAGTCCGTTTGCATTAATCTGCGCAGCAGTAATCAAACCACGGATAGACGCAGCACCGAACTCAGCCGTGCCGTCGCCATGAATCTTCCAGCCTTGGGAGCCGATGAGGTAGTTCGACGACTGGATGTACGAGCCCACGCTGATGGAGCCTGCAGTGATCTTGCCTGCGCTGAGGCTGGCGATCTTGGCGTCGTCGATTTGCGCGTTGCCGATCTTTGCAGTGGTGATCGTGCCGTTCTTGATGTACGCAGCATCTATGTAAACACCGGCAGGTACTGCAACGCCATTCACTGTAGTTGGTGAAGTCTGCACAACAAAAGGGATAGCCCCCTTTACCTGCGTTGTTTGCCAACCAGTTCCGTTGTAATACTTGGTGATGTTGGGCGTTACGCTCGAATCAATCCATACGTATCCGACGTACAAGTTTGTAGTTGGCGCTGTAGCTGACACCGTAGATGGCGGTGCAATCCAGAACTGATCGGCTCTAACGCCAAACGAGCTGGTGGGGGTTCCATTGTTGGCAGTAGCCGCAATGCCGTAACCAGCAACATGCCCAGCCAAGTCAACCTTAACCGTGTACTTAGATAGCAGGCCTGTCGTGCCACCGGGGCCACCATCAATTTCGTCGATGCGGCCATTCAGATCGTTGTAGAGCTCGCTCTCCGTGATCTGACCAGCAAGCGTATCCAGAAGATACGCCACATCGGAACCAGTCTGGCCGAGTACGCCAGCAACTGCGTTAAACGCACCAGCAGTGCCTAGTGTGTTGACGAACCGAACCCAGTAGTACCTGTTTACGCTCGGCCCAACAGCGTCAATAAATATGGCCCCGGGGGTCATACCGACCTGAACAGCAGCGCCCAGATTGTCAGTGCTAGAGCCCCACACTTCTGCGTAGGCATGGCCGTAATACAGCGGGTCGTCCCAAGTGACTACGATATTCTGAATGGCACCGCTGGCAGCTACGTTCTTGGGCGTTGGCGGCGTAGTGATGGTTCCGCCACCGGGAGGAATGATTGTCCCGCCGGGTCCGGGTGATGCAATACCACTGGAAATCAGATCGTCTACAGTCAACAAGCGGCTGGTGCCGCCGCTGTCCAGTGCCTCACGCACCCGGTTGATGAAGGCCCGAAGGTCGGGCGCTACGTTGGATACGACCGTTGGGAGTTTAGCCATTTGCCAACTCCTCCATGGACTGCGCCACGAGTACAGCGAACACCTCAGTGTTGCCCTCGATCTGGAACTCCCAGTCACGGCCCGGTGTCACGGGCAGGCGGAACGGCGTGCGCCCCGCCACAGTCTGGGTATGCACCAGCGTGCCATCAGAGTAAACCTTGGCTGTCACAGGGTAGGCTTCGGCTTCAACCTGAGCGCAACTGAACCCCATGATCTGAGGCATGGTGAACTTCTTGGACTTCCATGTGTAGCTCAGCGCTGCTCCGGCTTGCCATATTTTCACTGTGCGGTCGGCGAACGCTGTGTACAGCTTGTCAGCCTGCAGGTCGTTGTAGCCCGCTGTGGCGTAGATGTTGTGGTAGATGAAGTGGCCGGAGGTCAGGTCAAAGATGAACCCGCCAGCGGTTACGCCGTTGTTGTAAAACGCCACGTACTTCATGTCCTGCTGATACGCATGGATTGACGTAGGGTTAAATGCCTCTTGCCAGAGGGCACGGCTAAACATCTGCTCAGTCAGCAGGCGAGAGCCGCTGGAGCTCAACAGCACAAGGCCGTCAGGGCTGGCATAGATCACCGAGTTGTTGGTGCTGACGATGCTGCGCTTGGACGCGCAGGCTTGCTCCAGATCGGATTTGACCACCACCATCGCATCAGGCGAGCTGCCTTGGATGAAGTACGGCGTGCCTGTAGTGAGCACCGCCAGCGTTGTGTCCATGCGACCAAGGCCAACTACCGGGAAGTCCACGGTCTGGTTGTACTGCACCGGCCATGCGTGGGGGTGGTAGGGGTCGCAGAAGTACACGTCACGGCCAGTGAATCCAGCCATGATGCCGTTGGGCAAGTTGATGAGGCCGCGCAGCGTTGCCGGGGGCGGCAGCCATGTCAGGGATGGCAGCTCTTCACCGAGGTCTTCAGCCAGCACGCTGTCTGTGTACGAAGTCTGCGAAGCTGGGAGCTCAGCGACAAACAGATACACGCCGGACACCGCACGGTACAGACGCCAGTGGGTCACCACATAGCCCGTAGGCACAACATCTCTTCCAGATATAGCCACAGACTGCTCAACGCGCACTTCAACGGTGGCAGATGCCGGTGATGGAGCGGACTCGAACTCGAAGCCAGCTTCCTTGTTGACCCAAGTCCATGCGTACACACGGCTCTCAGGAACTTCTGGTACGTCAGTTACGCCCGTGGCATTCAGTGAGGAGTACTGGGCGACAGTTGGATAGTCACCGCCGCGCAGGCGTATGGAAGACGAGGTGCCGGTAGAGTTTGTGGCCACAATGGCGAACGGTTCTACCGCGCCAAATACGGTAGCTGCCCCGCCGTAGCTTGACACAATGCTCAGGTTGTTCACTGTGTACACAGCAGGCACGGAAACAAAGCTCTCTACGCCGTTGATGAGCACAGACAGATAGCGTCCTTCCACACTGTCCACGTTGGCTTGGGTGACGAACACTTGGGCCGGAGCTGAACTCTCGGAGCCCACCGAATTTTTAGTGAAGGCAGTGTTCCCGTCAACAGTCCGGCTGTAAGTGATGGAGCCAGAAGAGCCGGTTGCCTCTGTGCCGGGTGTGATGACAACGCAGGAGCCATATGCAGTAGCGACCATCTGGCCTGACATGCGGCTGTTTAGGAAGGTAACCAGCGTAGCTGCGGTCAGTGTGGTGCTGGTTACGGCGTCAACCCGAGTCGCCACGTTGCTTGCCAAGGTGATGGTGTCCCCGGCATCAATGGAGCCAATCTCGGCGTCTTCGATGATAAGCAGCGGTGGTGTGTTGGCCGTGCCGGTAGCCTGCAAATCAAGCCCGGAATAGGTGAACGTACCAGACGTGTTTGTTGTAGAGCCCGTGCGGTAGCGCACATAGAGCTTGGCCGAGTCGCCTGTGGCGTCACTGGTGATCTTGACCCCGGTGCCATCGACAACAGCCGCTATGCCTGCTGCAGCGTTTACGGCTGAAGCTACGGAACTTGCTGTGATTGGGCTGGTCAGCGTCACTGTGGTGTAGTCGGCGTCTTCCGTACCGACAATGCTGACCTGAATGCCGTAAGACGTGCTGAGCTGCCCGATGGCTGTAGACGTCAGAACAACTTCCGCTGGGCTGGTTGTAGGCGTGAACACGGACGGGCTCGCCGCCAGTGCCGCCGTGGGGGCCGGAAGGCCCAGTGGCCTAGACACAGTGGGGTAGTTGCTGCCGGACAGCGCGATCTGGCCGTACGTTGCCTTGGGAGCGCCGTCGCCTGTGTAGAACGTCCACTCGGACGTGTCACCTGAAATCTGGCTGCGGCAGACGTCAACGTCTGAAGTCCAGTGGAACCAGTACTGCGAGTCGGACACAGAGTCTTGGCCGAAACGGTAGATGGTCAGCGGGGTGCCCACCTTGGTCAGTGTGTGTACGGCAGCGCCGACGTTCGACAGTGGCTGCAGCGATCCGTTGAAGACAACAGCGTTTAGCGCTGTCTGGGCCATAGTGTCCTGCAAGTACCGAGGTGGCACCTTGGGAGATACCCCGCCGAACGATTTGATCTGAAGTGCTGCCATGCTGTGTTCCTCACTACGCTTGATTGTAGTTGGGATCAGCCAGTAGGGCCAGAGCGTGGTTGGTGTGCTTGATCCGGTCGTCTAGGCCGATTGTGCCGCCGTTGATCTTCTTGGTCAGGGCCATATTGTTGCCAGCCTCGGCCAAAGCGTTGAGCTTTTGCGTGCTCCAGAACCATCCAGCCGTCAGGGCGGCGTACTGTGGCGTGGCCACCAGATCAGGCTCCATGATGAAATCCACGCCAAGCCCTTGGCCAGCATGGTAGTAATTCGCCGAGCCGGTCAACTGCAAAATCCCGCGACCGCGAAAACGCCAGCCATCTCCGGACGCCTCGTCACGGTTGTTCATGCGGTTGCCGTAGATGCGGTTGGCGATCTTCTTGGGCTGTTTCTCGTAGGCAGCAGCTTCCTCTGGTGTGAAGCCCCATGTGCGCTTGGGCGTGCGCGGGAACAGTTTGAGCAGCGTGGCAGCGCGGTAGTTCAGGTTCTCCTCAAGCACACGGAAGTTGCCGCTCTCGTGCCCACACTGGCCAATAAACGCAGCTTGCTGGCGTGGCGTCAAGATACCAAATCGCTCAAAAGTCTCGTTGAGCGGGTCAGCCCACTTGGGGTCAATGTGCAGTTTCTGCAGTTGTTCACTTGTCACCATTGATGATGCTCCTCATTTGGTCGTAGGCGTCGATACAGGCATTGAGCTGCGCAGTGTTCTTGTCGCCTTGGGCCACTATTTCTGCGATGGCTTGGAGGGTTGCTCGCTCGGAATCAACAGCTTCGTCAGCCTGTCGGTCAGGTTCGCTTCTCGCTTGGTTGCTATCTCCAACGGCAATGGCGGGACTTGGGCTGGCTTGTGGACAACTGGCGGAGGGGAAGCGCACGCGCCCAGCACGAATGGCAGCGTTAAGATCAGTCTGCTTTTTGTTGATGACATCTTTTGCCTTTCTGAGTTCAGCGTCTTTGGTGGCTACAGCCTTGGCCATTTCCTGTTCCTTGGCTCGGGCCTCTTCGTTCTTGCGGGCGATCTCGATCTGCATCTCTGTGTCGCGGTCATCCCAGCCGCTACTGTAGCCGTACTTGTAGAAGCCGCCCATCGTGAGCAATGCAGCAAGCGCCAGAGCAGGGTACAGCATCAGCGGGTTCATGACTCTTCCTTACGAGCTGCGGCGATCTCGGCACGGTCTTCGTCATCTTCAAGATGATCGGGCGGTGTGGTCGGTGGTGGGCCGGGAGTCCAGCTCTCGTCGAGCTCAGGGTTCTTGTAGCCCATCCAGTTGAAGTTCGGCATGGCAGACGCTACTGGCGCTGGTGGTGCGTAGCTGCTGTGGTTGTACCCGCCCATCATTGGCTGGCATGGCTGATGCTGTGGGGGCTGTGGCGTAAACGCTTTGGCTGCTGTTGACACTGCCCGCTTGCCGATAACACCGCCGATACCGCCCACAATCAGTAGCACGATGTCGTTGAGCATCTTGGTGTAGGCTTGGTCGATGGGGGCCATCGACTTGATTGGCTGCGTCACGAAGGTCACGGAGTACAGCAGCGCCGTTACGATGCCAAATAGGATGATGGTGACGGCAACGACAACAAAGGCCCAGATGCGGACCTCTAGCAGTGCAGTCTCTTCCTCAACGGACCGGGGTTGGCTCGGCGGCTGGTTTGGTTTGCTCAATTTGCTTCTCCAAGATGGGTGCCACCAAATACTCAGGGCAAGTTTGCGTAAATTGGCAGCGTGGTTTTTGGCAGCGCTCAGCATGGAAATTATCCGGGTTTTGGCAGAAGTAGCGGTACTGCTCGTCGCAGCCAGCCAGCATAATCAGCATTGACAGGATAATGTATTTCATCGCTTCATCTCGAACATGACAAGGTACACGCCGAAGCCTACCAGCGCAAAGATGACAATGATGCCGCCCACAACGATCAGGATTTCAACCAGCTCTTCCTGTTCTTTCTTGGCTCGCAAAGCCCTGTCACGGGCCAGTTGAGCGTCGATCTTGTCTTGCTTGTCCATCTCGGCCACACGAACCATGATGGAGTTCCACACGTCCATGTTGTTCGGGAAGAACAAGCCTTTGACCTGCTCCTCAAAGTCCCGCTGAGCTTTCAGGTCAAGCTCGATCTGAACGGCTTGCCCCATGTTGGAGCCGCCCTTCTTCTTGGCGACCTTCAGGGCTTTGGTGACTTCATGCTTTTGCTCAAAGTATCTGCCTAGCAAAGGACCAAGACTGCGAACGTCGTCTGCTGTTTTGGATGCCTGCTTGATGAGAGAGACCGTCTTTTGGACAGCCGCCATCGCCGTTAAGGCCATTGTGATCGGTTCCATCAAACGATTCCTCGGAGCAGCAAAACAACTTCTTTAGCGCACCAGACCGTAAGCGCCACTACAAGGGCTGCTGCAATGAATGCTTCAGCCCAGTCTCTCATGGTTACAAACCGAACAACTTTTTGACAAACTCGGCAGCAACGCCGGGTCCAAGCAGTACGGCTGCGATCACCGCATACAGCAGGTATTCGATCTTGGTCATACGCTTCTCGCCAATGTCGAGCGATTGGTTGATCTTCTCGTACCTTTGGGCGCACACTGCCTCGTGGGTGGACAAGCGTGCGTCTGTTGCGTCAATCGTAGCCATACTTCACTACCTCAAGGTGTTGCTGGGGTTGTTGTGTTGGTGGTCGTGGTTTCGGTGTTGGTCACCACAGTTGGAACAGACGTATTGTCAGTAATGCTGCCACCAGCAAGGCGACCAGAGTTGCCAGAGTTTGACCCACTGTTAGCTCCAATCGAATAGCTTCCCGATCCTATCACACCGTTGCCGCCGATGGTAGTGACATTGGCCGCTGGCGCTTGAATTTGGGATGCAATGCCGACGAAGGCTTGGTTGGTGCTGACAGCCACAGCAGTAGCGTTGTCAGACTGGCGCATACCCAAAGTCGTCTGCTTGTTGATCGTGTAGATTTGACCAACAGTAGGCAGGAGCAAACCTGTCCACTGCAAGGCGTAGTCGGCCCAAGACTTGGGAGCCGCGATCTGAGCGTTCTGTGGGGCGCTACCAGCGTTCAGGCTGATGACCGCTGCGACCTTGGCCGTGGTGTCACCCATCTTGGCAATGTCAGCCAGAGCTTGGTAACGGGCAGTTTGCGCCGCTGCTTGAGCCTTGTGGGCGTCAGCGTAGGCTTGGTACTGGTTTGTCGCGCAGCCTGTCAAGGACAGGGCGCAGAGTACGAGGGCGACACGTTTCATGCTTGGCTCCAAGGCAGGGGTGGGGTTACCACGGGCGGTGCGATCTGATCTTTGATTTGCTGGTCTATGTTGGCTTCAGTGGCAGCTTTGTCCACGCCCGAGGCCCAGCACCAGCCGAGTACCTGCTCTTGCGTCAAGTCGGCGTAGGGGGTAAATGGTTCGCCGGGTTGGGAGAATCCGCAAGTGCCGTACACAGTGCCGTAGGTGTCTGCAAACATGCCGTTGCAGCGCCAGTGGGCTGTGATGACGACATCCGTAAGATCGCCCTCTGTAGGCTTGCAATCAAGGGCTTCAACAATCCAAGTGATTTGTGTGGTCATGGTTTACCTTTCAGGGGTGGGTTGCTTTGTATGCGTCAAACTCGGCTTTGAGTTCCTTAATGGCGGCAACCAGAAGCGGAATTACTTCTGTGTAATTAACACCGAGGTACGGATCAATTGAAACGCCATCACGTGCATTTTCTGGCGGGTAAACAACAACCTCTGGCAAAACTGCCTCAAGGTCTTGTGCAATCAAGCCTATTTGTGGCTTGGCAGAAGGATCGTTTTTCCAAGTAAAACGGGCGGCTCTAAGTGAGTTGACTTTATCAAGGGCGTTTTCAATTTCGCCAGTGATATTTTTTAACCTAGCATCGGAAGAACTTGTCCAAGATGTACCTCCAAAACTTACATACGGGCCATTTGTAAAGCTGATTGCGTTTCCTGCCGTACCAATTGGAGCTGTATATGTCTGTATGCCGCCGCTGGCAAAAGTAATTATTGAAGCTGTGTCATTTGCGTAATATACGTATGCGGAAGCAGTTGGCGCTGCACCGTATCCAATATATCCGTAGCCTCCACCGGGAGCGCCCATTGCAATTGCTGGATAGCCTCCTGAGGCTCCAGCCACACCAAAAGCGCGATTTGGAAAATTATTGAAAGCATTACCGATTTGCCCAATAAAAGTTGCGCCCACCGAGTTGGTGATTACGCGTGGATTTCCATCCCCATCAGACAGCACGATGTGGTTGCTTGCAGTGCGGATGTCGAGGCCACCTTGGTTGCCGCTGTAAGAACCAATAATCGTGTTCTTGGAGCCGGAAGTGACCCCCTGACCCGCTTGCGTTCCGATGAAGTTGTTGAAAGTTCCTGTGGTCATTTGCGACCCGGTGTAAAAACCTACAAGCGTGTTTCTATTGCCTGTGGTTACGCCATAGCCTGCGAGTTGACCAAGGAATGTGTTGTCGGCCCCAGTGGTATTGCTGTACCCAGCTTGATAGCCAACAGCAGTGTTGTTGGAGGCGGTGGTGTTGGCTTGGAGTGCTTGGTAGCCTACGGCAACTGAGTTACTGCCACTTGTAGTTTCTTTTCCGGCATATCCACCGATAAACGTGTTCAGAATGCCAGTTGTATTTTTTAGACCAGCCTGAACACCAACGGCAGTTAAACCACCAGAGCCTGTTGTCGCCTTGCCCGCTTGAAAACCAACAAGCGTTAACTCAGCGCCAGTTTGATTGGCGTTGCCAGCTTCATAGCCAAGAACCACGCTGTAGGCGCCGCTTGTATTAGCCGCCAAAGCACTCGCGCCCACCGCAGTGTTGGAGGACACAGCACCTGCGCCACGGCCTACGGTGAGTCCTTGGATAACCGTACTGCCACTAACAGTCAAATTACCAGCACTTGTCAGTGTCAGCAGACTTGAGGTAATGCCTGTATTGCCGTTACCAATCCTCAATGTTCCATCAGGTGTTGCTGGTTGGAAGATCGTGAAGTTGTTGGTTGCTGTTGGGTCAGAGCCAACCTGAAGATTCTTGGAGATTAGGCTGCTCATGCTGTACCTTTCAATGAGGCAATGTCTGCTTGCAGTTGGGCAATCATAGCTTGTTGTTCTTGGATGGCTTTTGTAAGAACAGCGACAATTTCAACTTTGTCCATGCCATATGTTTCACTGGTCATTTGGCTGACAGAACTCGGGACGACTTCCATTGCTTCTTGAGCAATAAAACCAAGGTGCTTTTGAGCATCGTCAGCTTCGTCATTCATTAAATATTCAACAGGACGCAAAGCCATAACAGCAGACAAGCCATACGAGATGTCTGTGATGTTTTTCTTTAGTCGTTGGTCAGACACAGCTACATATGCGCCTGTTGAACTGTTGATGTAAGAACGAGCAGCACTACCATAAAGGAAATACAACTCATCGCCAGCATTAGAAAAAGTGCCTTGAATATCCCAAGTTAAAGTATCTGCTTGAAGGCGAATGTAAGGGTTGTTGCCGGAACCACTAGTCCTGACTTGCAGAAACGGGTTGCCGCTTGTATTGATTGAGATATTGCCAGCAACCTCTAGCTTTTGTCCCGGCGAACTCGTCCCAATACCCAGACCTGTGGAGGTCAGGCGCATTTGTTCGGGTCCACCTGCTCCCGTACCAAATTTAATTGCTCCACCACCGTCAGCCATTAGAGAAATATTTTTGCCTGCGCCTGCGTAAATGTAAGCATCACCAGCAGCAAGGACGCCGTAGGTTGTATATCCAGTACCTAAAATGCCAAACTCATGCGAATTTGTGCCATTGCTATATGAGGTGTTTGCACTGGTTGATGTTCCACCATTCGAGTTAGTTACTCGAATACCTGCTGAAGCGTTTGCAGACAACGTGTTTGCAAAGTTCGTCCCATCAAACGTCAGCGCACTACCCGATGTAGGTTGACCAGAACCATTGACAAACAGAACACCGTTGTTGGTCACAGATGCCAGAGTAGCCGCTGTTCCAGAAAATGCTGGAAGCGTAAACGTCAGGGTGCTTGCCGTAACAGGCTCTTGTAGCGTTACGCTACCACCACCAGAAGAATTAAGTTTCAGGCTCATTTTGCCTCCAGTTGAGCTACACGGGCACGAAGGGATTTGAGTTCAGCAAGCATGTTAGCAATGATCTCAGCACTGGAGTAGTCCATACCCTGCATCTGTTCTCCGTCTTTGGTTCCTGTTGCCACAGGAGTACGTGATGCCTCTTGTACCTCGTGAGCAATCAAGCCAACAAAAGCAGAGCCATCAGCCTTCCATGTGCCTTCAACAGGGTTCAGGCTGTCAATATACGCACCGCTGGTGGTGATCGGGCCTGTGATGTTTTTCAGGCGGTAGTCGGAGGAGGTGTTGTATGCGACTGTGGTTGATGTTGGCTGAGTAATTGAACCAATCGTTGCATCAAGGTAGTTGGCAAAACGAATGAAAGCACCACCAGTGCTGTTTGCACCGTTTTTCATGGCGCAAGTGTTAGCAGTGTTTGCTAGGTCTGTGCTGTAAAGTGCCAGCTTTGCAGTGACGCCACTGATTACACTCGTAGTCCCCACCAGCAAGTTGCCAGAGGAGTCGATACGCATTCGTTCGGTGGCGGCGGTATAAAAAGCAACAGGACTTCCTGCGATACCTAAAAGAGTTTCCGCTCCGCCATCGGTAATGCCAACAAGTGCGTTGCTACCGTATGCGGCTGCATTGATCGTTCCAATATTTGAAGTTCCTGCTGTTTTAACAAGCAGTTTTGTTGAGCTAAATGCTTGAATCCCAATCCCCACGTTGCCGGAGGAGTCGATACGCAT